>SMUX01045164.1_pt1 | contig 68935 bp, 65 predicted proteins | sample 2456431 | NCBI WGS metagenome assembly SMUX01 (sample SAMN11095930, study PRJNA526329) | marine sediment metagenome | biome: Marine sediment; feature: Surficial sediment; material: Deep marine sediment; isolation source: Hadal surficial sediment | place: Pacific Ocean | collected 2014-11 | depth... | reverse complement strand
GCCCCGAGCACAAAATACTTCATGGCGGATTCCGCCGAAGTGACATTGTTCCGATCGATGGCGACGAGCGCATACTGGGACAAGGCCAGTGTTTCCATGCCGAGATACATCGTCAACATGCTGTTGGCGGACATCATGATCATCATGCCCAGCAGGCCGAACAACCCGAGCACGTAGTATTCGCCCTTGTGTATATCGTTCGCACGTAAGTAATCGCGCGCATACAGAAACGAAATCGCCACAAATCCGGTCGCGGCGATCTTCAGCACCTGTGATAGCGGATCGCTGACGTAACTGCCATCGAAGATCACGATGCGCGTATCCGGCGCAGTCGCAATCAGCGACCAAAGTGTGATACCGAGTGCTGCGATCGACAACCAGAATGTCACGACACGATGCTCATCATCCACAAACAGGTCCGCCACCAGCACCACGCAGATCAGACTCAGAACGGTCATCTCCGGAGCAGCAGCAATGTAAGTGGTCCAGTTCATAGCAAAACCTGTCAGAGCTTCGAGTACCCTATTCTCTCGATCAAGTGTTCAATCGTGGCATTCATCATGTCCACGAGCGGTGCCGGCCACAGCCCGATGAGCAACACGGAAATCGCCAACACGCCCAACACAATAAACTCGCGCCGGTTCAGATCCTTGAGCACGGACACTTTTTCATTAGCAACGTCGCCATAGATCACACGCTTGATCATCCACAGCGTGTACGCAGCGCCCAACACCAGTATCGTTGCCGCAAGAAACGCGAACCAGAAATTCGCCTTGAAGCTTGCAATAATGACCATGAACTCGCCGACGAAGCCCGAGGTGCCGGGCAAGCCGGCGTTTGCCATCGCGAACAGCACCATGAATGCGGCGAACACGGGCATCGTGTTAGCGACCCCACCGTAGTCCGCAATCTGCCGGCTGTGAACACGGTCGTACAGTACGCCGACGCACAGGAACAGTGCGCCCGAGATCAGACCGTGCGAAATCATTTGCACCATACCGCCCGACATTCCGAGCACGGCACCGCTGTCACCTTGTATCCACCAAAACAGGAAAAAGCCCAGCGTAACGAATCCCATGTGCGCGATGGATGAGTACGCGATAAGCTTTTTCATATCCTGCTGCATCAGTGCGACGAAGCTGATATAGACAATGGCGATCAACGACAATGCGATCATCATTCCGGAAAAATACGCGCTGCCATCCGGGACAATCGGCAGTGACAAGCGCAGGAAGCCGTAGCCACCCATTTTCAGCATGATGGCCGCCAGGATGACCGAACCGCCCGTCGGCGCTTCGACGTGGGCATCCGGCAACCAGGTGTGTACCGGCCACATTGGTACCTTGACCGCGAACGCCAGCAAGAACGCAATGAAGATCAGTTTCTGCGCCGTCATACCGATCGGCACTTCCATGAACACGAACAGGTCGAAACTTCCGGTCAGCCGGTACAGGTAGATGAACGCAACCAGCATCAGGACAGAGCCAAGGAATGTGTACAGGAAGAACTTCAGCGTCGCGTACACACGGCGCGCGCCGCCCCAGACACCGATGATCAGAAACATCGGTACGAGCATCGCCTCCCAGAAGACGTAGAACAGCAGGCCGTCCAGCGCCGAGAAAACGCCGATCATGAGGCCTTCCAGAATCAGGAATGCGGCGAAATACTGCGCCGGGCGCACCTTGATCGTGTCCCATGCGGCAATGACGACGAGCGGTGTAATGAAAGTCGTCAACAGAATCAGCGGTGCCGATATGCCGTCGACGCCGAGGTAATAGAAAACATTGAGCGACGGTATCCATTCCACGCGCTCCACGAATTGCATCACCGCAATGCTGTTCCTGAATCCCGCATACAACTTGAGACTGATCAGAAATGTCAGCGCCGAGACGATCAGCGCCGTCACGCGCATCGTGCCGCCCCATCCGGAACCCTCGGCATGGCGGTCGCCGATCGCAAGCAGCGCAATGCCGCCGAACACCGGCAACCAGATCAGAATACTCAAAAAGTGTTGTGAAAAATCCATGACTGTTGCCGGGCTACCTCAACCAGATGAGCCAGCCGAGCAACATCGTCAGGCCGATGATCATTGCGAAGGCATAGGTGTAAAGATAACCCGTCTGCAACTGGCGCATGACGCCGGCCAGCCTGCTAACGGCATTCGCGGTGCCATTGACGAGTATCCCATCGATCAGGAATTGATCGCCCTTCTCCGAAAGCGTCCTGCCGATGGCGCGGCCACCTGCCGCAAAGCCCTTGATGTAGAGATCGTCGAAGTAGTACTTGCGGTCGAGAAGATTGTAGAGACCCGACAGCTTGTCTTTGATCGTTGCCGGAATATCCGGGCGTTTGACATACAGGAACCACGCCGTCAATGCGCCACCCGCGGCGAGCCAGAATACCGGTGTTTGTACGGCATGCTGCACCAGTGACAGGCTGCCATGCCAACCCGCACCGATTTTCGCCAATACGTCATGGTTTCCGGCAACGGCGATGGCATCGCCGAAATAGTTGCCGAACAGGACCGGCTGGACCGTGTACCAGCCGATGATGGCCGACGGCACCGCGAGCATTACCAGCGGCACAGTGATGACCCAGGGCGTCTCGCGCAGATGTGATTTGATCTCGTCATCCATGCGTTCCTCACCGTGGAAGACGAGGAAGAACAAGCGGAAGGAATACAACGCTGTGACGAATACGCCGAGCAGCACGCTGAGGTACGCGATCCAGTACACAGCACCCTGCCCGTGCCAGTGCGAATCCCGTACGGCCTCGATCAACAAATCCTTGGAGAAAAATCCGCTGCTGCCGGGAAAGCCGATTAACGCGAGCGTGCCGACCAACGCAGTCCAGTAGGTGATCGGCATGTACTTGCGAATCCCGCCCATCTTGCGAATATCCTGCTCGTGGTGCATCGCGATGATGACCGAGCCCGCCGCAAGAAATAGCAGCGCCTTGAAAAAGGCGTGCGTCATCAGGTGGAAAATTGCGGCACTGTAGGCGGATGCGCCAAGCGCCACGGTCATGTAACCGAGCTGCGACAGTGTCGAATACGCAATGACACGCTTGATGTCGTTCTGCACGATGCCGACCAGTCCCATGAAAAACGCCGTGATCGCGCCGATGATGATGACAACGGCCAGCGCCGTCTCGGACAACTCGTACAGCGGCGACATGCGCGCCACCATGAAGATACCGGCCGTCACCATCGTCGCGGCGTGGATGAGCGCGGAAATCGGTGTCGGACCTTCCATCGAATCCGGCAGCCAGACATGCAATGGCGCCTGCGCCGATTTACCCATGGCGCCGATGAACAGCAGGATACAAATCACGGTCATCGCGTTCCACGGCGACCCGGAAATGACTTCGATGTCTTGTGCGGCGATTGATTCGGCGCTCGCAAACACGGTGGCGTAATCGAGCGAGTTGGTCATGAACACGATTGCTGCGATGCCCAGGATAAATCCGAAATCGCCGACGCGGTTTACGAGAAATGCCTTGAGATTGGCGACAATGGCCGTCTCGCGCTTGTACCAGAATCCGATCAGCAAGTACGACACGAGGCCGACCGCTTCCCAGCCGAAGAACAACTGCAGGAAGTTATTCGACATGACGAGCATCAGCATCGAAAACGTGAACAGCGAGATGTAACTGAAGAAGCGCTCGTAGCCGGGATCGTCGCGCATGTAGCCGATCGTGTAGATATGCACCATCAGCGACACAAACGTGACGACGACCATCATCAGCGCCGTCAGCCGGTCGACCAAAAATCCGACTTCCATGCGAAGCCCATCGGTGACCGCCCAGGTATAGACATAAAAATTATCAACGGCGCCACCGTCGATGACCTGATGCTTCAGGACAAAAACGGACAATGCGAACGACAGGCCAACCGCGAGAATCGTGATCCAGTGTGCGCCGGCGCGGCGAAGTTGCTTGCCGGAGAGGCCCGCGACGATCGCGGCCGCGAGCGGCGCCAGAACGATTGTCAGGTAGTAGTTATACATCGACAACTAGCCCTTCATCGTATTGAGCTCTTGCACATTGATGGAGCGGCGGTTGCGGAACAACACCACGAGAATGGCAAGGCCGATGGCGGATTCAGCCGCGGCCACGGTCAATATGAAGAAAACGAATACCTGGCCCGTGTCGTCGCCCAGATAACGCGAAAACGCGATGAAATTGAAATTGACGGCCAGCAACATCAATTCAATGCACATCAGTATCAGGATCAGGTTGCGACGATTGACGATGATGCCGGCGATACTCAGGACGAACAGCATGGCCGCGAGTGTCAGATAGTGCTGCAGACCGATCACGACTTTTTCTCCGATTTCATTTTCACGATACGAACTCGGTCCTCGCTGCGGACTGCAACCTGTTCTGCGATCTTTTGTACTTTGAGTCCCGGGCGTTTGCGCATCGTCAATGTGATCGCCGAAACGATGGCCAGCAGCAATATGACAGCCGCGATCTCGAAGGCGTAGACATGCTCGGTATACAGCACCGACCCCAACGCCTTGGTGTTGTCATACCCTTCCGGATAGGCAACAAACACGCCGGGCAACCCGGCCAACTGGCCTCGCAACCAGATCAATTGCACGAGTTCAACCACCATGATCAGCGCAATCGCAATAGCCAGCGGCGCATAACGAATGAGACCGCGTTTCGCGGCCTCGATATTGACCTCCAGCATCATCACGACAAACAGGAACAGCACCATGACGGCGCCGACATACACCAGCACGAGCACGATCGCGAGAAACTCCGCTTCCGCCATGAGCCAGAGGATGGCGCTATTGAAGAACGCGAGAACGAGCAACATGATCGAGTGCACGGGATTGCGTGAAAAGACCACGCCCAGCGCAGCGGCAACGAGGATCGCCGCATAGAAATAAAAGAGTATGGCCTGAAACAACGTCGCTCTTCCTACTGATACGGCGCGTCGGCCGCCTTGTCAGCCGAAATCATGGCCTCGTACTTGTCGCCGACCGCGAGCAGCTTGTCTTTCGTCATGATGTTCTCGCCCGGGGCCTCCATGTGGTACTCATGAATGCGTGTCTCAACAATGGCATCGACGGGACAGGCTTCTTCGCAAAATCCGCAGTAAATACACTTGAACAGATCGATGTCGTAACGCGTCGTGCGGCGCGTTCCGTCCTCGCCGACTTCGGACTCGATCGTAATCGCGAGCGCCGGACACACCGCTTCGCACAATTTGCATGCAATGCAACGCTCTTCGCCATTCGGATAACGCCGCAATGCGTGCAGTCCCCGAAACCGATGTGATTGCGGGGTTTTTTCCTCGGGGTATTGGATCGTCACGCCCTTTCTGAAGAAGTATCGCAGGGTCACGGACAAACCTTTGAATAGCTCCCAGAGGGCAAATGTCTTGAGGTAGCTTATCGCTCGATTCATCGTCCCAGGCCTGCCGTCAATTTGCCAGTCCGGACCACGGTCCGACATGCATCCAGGCCATCGCGCCCTCTACGAATATCCAGATTATCGTCACCGGGATAAATACCTTCCATCCCAGGCGCATGATCTGATCGTAGCGATAGCGTGGAAATGTCGCGCGCAGCCAGAAAAACGTGTACATGAAGAAGCAGATTTTGGCAAACAACCAACCGAAACCGCCGTGGACCAGCCAGCCCAGCACTTGCACGTCTTCAAGGAAGGTCCAGCTTTCGAACGGTGATGCCCAGCCGCCGAGAAAAAAGATCGCAGTCAACGCCGATATCAACACCATGTTTGCGTATTCGGCCAGGAAGAAAATCGCGAATGCGACACCCGAATATTCAACATGAAAACCCGCGACAATCTCGGATTCCCCCTCCGCGACATCGAACGGCGCTCGATTGGTTTCGGCAAGACCGGAAATCCAGAAGACAAAGAACAGCGGCAACAGTGGGACGATGAACCAGTGGCTGACGCCTCCAGCCTGGGCATCGACGATGTCGCCGAGGTTCAGGCTGCCGGCCGCCATCAGCACACCGACGAGTGCGAAGCCCATTGCGATCTCGTAAGCGACAATCTGCGCGGCGGAGCGCATCGCACCGAGGAACGCGTACTTCGAATTCGACGCCCAGCCGGCGAGGATAACGCCGTAAACACCAACCGACGTCAGGGCCAGCACGTACAACAACCCGGCGTTGATATCAGCAATGACGAATGTGTCGTTCAGGGGGATCACGGCCCAGGCCGCGAGCGCCGGCGTCAGCGACAGCAATGGCGCAATGATGAACAGGAAGCGGTTCGACTTCGACGGGATGATGACTTCCTTGATCAGCAGCTTCAAAACATCTGCAAACGGTTGCAGCAAGCCGAACGGTCCGACGCGATTTGGACCTATGCGCCCCTGCATGCTGCCAATGACCCGGCGCTCGAAGTACGTTGAATACGCGACCGCCAGGATGACGCCGACCGTGACGTACAGGATTTTCCAGGTAACGATCGTCACGTACTGCACCGAGGCTGGCAGCCAGTCCCAGATGTCGACGATGAAGCCCGGAACCAGGTTGCTCATGAGGATTCACCATCTTCGCGAGCTCGACGTGCCTCAGCCGTCATCTGCAACGCGGGTGCTCGCCGTACCAGGCCGTCAACGGAGTAAATCGGTACGTCAATCTCACGCGCCGGATCGTCCGCGCCATTCGGCCTGGCTATTTTCCCTTTGCCGTTGTATGTGTTATCCGGCTTGATGTCTGCCAGTTGCCCCTCGATCTCATTGCGCACGTCTTCGCTCGTGACGTAGTCGAAGTTTGGCGCATCCAGCAGGTTGCCGATCACGCGCAATACTTTCCACGCGGGTCTGGCCTCACCAACGGGATTCGCGACAGCGGCAAAACTTTGCCATGTGCCAGCGACGTTGATGTAGGTACCGGACGTCTCGGCGAATGTCCCAATCGGCAAGAGCATGTCCGCTGCTTCGAACAACGCGTCCGATACAAACGGTGTCAGGGCGACAACGAATGTTTGCTTCCCGAGTTTTGCGACCGCGTCATTCGTTGCGTGCAGATCCGCATCGGGCTCGACATTGACGAGGATGACAGCGTCGAGTTTGTCCTCCAGCATTTCGCCGGCGTGCTTTCCCGACGTCTTGCGCGGCTTCCCGCCCGGTAATCGATGCGGCAACAAACCCGCCAGATGCGCACCGGCACTGTTCGAGCCTTCGGACAGGCTGCCAGTCTGCGCGCCGGTCAAGCTCGCGATCGCTGCCGCAAGCGCCCGGACGGCCGAATAGGCATTGTGGCGTCGTGCGATGTTGCCGAGCAACACGAGACCGCTGTCCGCCGTCTTTAGCGACCCAGCCACTTTCTTCTGATCTTCGTCCGGCTTCACGCCCTTGCAGATATCCGCAACGGTAGCCGGCAGCGCCTTGCGGCCCGCGGCTGCCACGGCGACACCGGCGAGTAACTGCACGAGCCCGGCTCCCGACAGGACCGCCGTAGATGCAAAGAAATACTCGTGCGCACGACTGTTTGCAAAACTGACGTTCGCACCGGCCAATGCTGCCTTGCGAATGCGATGCGCCAATATCGGCGCTTCTCTGCGGATGTTCGATCCGACAACGAAAATCGCATCGCGTGTTTCCAGGCCCGCGATATCGCAGCCAAGCCACGGAAACACAGGATCACTGTCCTGGTCGGAAAAGTCACGTTGTGCAATTCGGTGGTCGATATTCGCCGTGCCGATGTGATCCGCAAGCCGTACCAGGAGGTGTGCTTCCTCAAGCGTGACACTCGGAGATGCCAGGATGCCGACCTTGTCTCCGCTCGCAGCTCGGAGTGCATCGGCGACATGCGCTAAAGCGTCTTCCCACTCGATGTCGCACCAGGTACCACTCCGTTTGACTTTGGGCCGAGTCAGCCGGTCGCGGCTGTAAATTCCTTCGTAGCTGAATCGGTCGCGGTCGGACAACCATGTCTCATTGATGCTTTCATTATCCCTGGGCACGATGCGTTTTATCGTGCCGCGAAGAGTATGGGCATACATGTTGGATCCGACGCAGTCGTGCGGCGACACAGTCGCTTGCTGATCCATCTCCCATGCACGTGCGCTGTAACGATACGGCTTGTTGTTGAGCGCACCAACCGGGCAAATATCGATGATGTTCGCCGACAGCTCGTGATCGACACTTTGCTCAATGAACGTGCCGATCTTCATGTCTTCACCGCGCTCAGTGGTTCCGAGTTGCTGGATACCGGAAATTTCCTCGCCGAAGCGAATACAACGCGTGCAGTGAATGCAACGCGTCATGTCGGTTGATACCAGCGGGCCGATATCCTTGTCCTTGACGACGCGCTTGCCATCGTTGTAGCGCGAGACACCACGGCCATAAGCCATGGCGAGATCCTGCAACTCACACTCGCCGCCCTGATCGCAGATCGGGCAATCGAGCGGATGATTGATCAGCAAAAATTCCATGACCGCTTTCTGTGCGGCGATGGCCTTGGGCGAACGCGTGAACACCTTCATACCTTCACTGACCGGTGTTGCGCAGGCTGGCAGTGGTTTCGGGGATTTTTCGACTTCGACGAGACACATGCGGCAATTCGCCGCGATACTGAGTTTTTCGTGGTAGCAAAAGCGCGGAATGTATACGCCGATAGCATCGGTCACCTGGATGACCATCTGGCCTTCGCGGGCTTCGACGGGCTTGCCATCAATCTCGATTGTTACGGTGTTGTCACGCATTGCAGCCTAGGCGGCAATCCCGGGAGCATCATCGACGATGCTTCTACCCTGATTGCGAATCATGAACTCGAATTCCTGGCGATAGTGTTTGAGAAAACTTTGCACGGGCCACGCGGACGCTTCGCCAAATGCGCAGATAGTATGACCTTCGATTTTGTTCGCGACGTCCAGGAGCTTGTGCAGGTCGTCTTGGTGGCCCTTGCCGTCAACAATTCGCGTCAACATGCGATACAACCATCCTGTGCCCTCGCGGCAGGGTGTGCACTGGCCGCAGGACTCGGCCATGTAAAACCGTGAGATTCGGCGTAAAACCCTGACCATGCAAGTCGTGTCATCCATGACGATCACCGCACCGGTGCCGAATGCCGACCCGGCTTGTTGCAGCGACGTGTAGTCCATCGTGCAGCCCATGATGCTATCGCCGGTCATGACGCGTACGGATGATCCTCCGGGTATGACCGCTTTCAATTTGCGCCCACCGAGCATGCCCCCTGCAATCTCGAGCAGGTCCCTGAACGGGATACCCATCGACAATTCGTAGTTGCCCGGTTTCTCCACGTGTCCTGACACGGAGAACAATGCAGTGCCACCCGAGTTCTCCGGCCCGAGCCCGGCAAACCAGGCCGCACCGTTGCGCATGATCGCCGGAACACATGCGAGGCTTTGCGTGTTGTTGATGGTCGTCGGTTGGCCATAAAGTCCAAAGTGCGCCGGAAACGGCGGCTTGAAACGCGGCTTACCCTGTTTGCCTTCGAGCGACTCGAGCAGCGCCGTCTCTTCGCCGCAAATGTAGGCACCGGCGCCAACGAAGGTATGCAAATCGAAATCGATGCCCGTGCCCTGAATATTCCTGCCAAGCAGACCGGCCTCATAGGCGTCTTTGACCGCGGCCTCGAATCGCGGAACCGGCTCATCGATGAATTCGCCGCGTATGTAGTTGTATCCCACGGTCGCGCCCATTGCGTAAGCGGCAATCGCCATGCCCTCGATGACTGCGTGCGGGTTGTAGCGCAACACCTCGCGATCGTGACAGGTGCCCGGCTCGCTCTCGTCGGAATTGCACACGAGATATTTCTGCACCGATGCGTCGCGCGGCATGAAACTCCATTTCAATCCTGTCGGGAAGCCGGCGCCGCCACGGCCACGCAGACCCGATGCCTTTACTTCGCCGATCACCTCGTCCGGTGTCCACTTGCCGGCGAGCACTTTGCGCCAGGCTGCATACCCATCATGTTTTTCGTAGACAGGGAGCGTCCACGATTCGTCCGAACCGAAAGTATTGAAGCAAACGAGATTGTGTTCGTAGGCCATCAAGCAAGACCATCCAGAATTTCGTCAACCTTCTCTATCGTCAGGTTTTCGTGGTAGACGTGATCGACCATCATCATCGGCGCTCCGCAACAGGCCGCGAGGCACTCTTCTTCGCGTTTCAGGTAAATGCGGCCATCCCCGGTGCTATCGCCGAGGCGGATGCCCAGCTTCGCCTCGATATGATCAACGATGTCGTCCGCGCCTCGAAGCATGCAGGAAATGTTCGTGCAGATCGCAACATTATGGCGACCCACAGGATTCGTCTGAAACATCGAATAAAAACTTGCCACCTCGTAAACCTGAATGTTTGGCAATCCGAGGTACACCGCCACAGCGTCCATCGATTCGATCGTCAGGTAGCCTTTGTTCTCATGCTGCACGGCGTGCAATGCAGCAATGACCGCCGAGCGTTCTTTTCCCTCGGGAAATCGTGACTTCCAATGTTCAATCTCGTTAGTGACGTAGTCGGAAAGCACGCTTGCTTCGCTCATCGGTCCACCTCGCCGAACACGATATCCTGGGTGCCGATCACGGCGACGACATCGGCAAGCATGTGGCCCACCACCATCTCCGACATGGCGGACAGGTGTGCAAAGCCCGGTGCACGAATCTTCACGCGAAAGGGTTTGTTGGCGCCGTCGGAGATCATATAAATACCGAACTCGCCCTTCGGATGCTCTATGGCTGCATACACCTCGCCGGCCGGAACGCAATACCCTTCGGTGAACAATTTGAAGTGATGAATGAGCGACTCCATGTCGTCTTTCATCTCGACGCGTGGTGGCGCGACGATTTTCCGGTCATCAGACATCACCGGTCCCGCGTTCGCACGCAACCAGTCAATGCACTGCCGAATGATGCGGTTGGATTGACGCATTTCCTCCACACGCACGAGATAGCGATCGTAGCAGTCGCCGTGCACACCCACCGGAATGTCAAAGTCGATCTGGTCGTAGACTTCGTAGGGTTGCTTCTTGCGCAGATCCCATTCGACACCGGATCCGCGCAACATCGGGCCGGAAAAACCCAGCTGCGCCGCACGCTCAGGGGAGACCACCCCGATATTCACAGTCCGTTGCTTCCAGATTCGATTGTCCGTCAGCAGCGTCTCGTATTCGTCGACGCAGCCTGGAAACTTGTCGGTGAACGCCTCGATAAAATCCAGCAGCGACCCCTGCCGGGCCGCATTCAGGCGGGCGAGATCCTTCTTGCTGCGGAATTTCGATTCCTGATACTTGGGCATCTCGTCCGGGAGGTCACGATATACACCGCCCGGCCGATAATACGTTGCGTGCATGCGCGTGCCCGAAACCGCCTCATAGCAATCCATCAGATCTTCGCGCTCACGGAAACAGTACAGAAAAATCGTCATCGCGCCGATATCGAGGCCATGCGCACCAAGCCACATCAGGTGGTTCAAAATGCGGGTTATCTCGTCGAACATGACGCGGATGTACTGCGCCCGAATGGGCGGCACGACGCCCAGCAGTTTCTCGATTGCCATGACGTAACTGTGTTCATTACACATCATCGACACGTAATCCAGTCGATCCATGTAGCCGATGCTTTGGCTATACGGCTTGGACTCTGCCAGCTTTTCCGTCGCCCGATGTAACAATCCTATGTGCGGATCGGCATTTCGAATGACCTCGCCTTCCATCTCGAGAATCAGCCGTAATACACCATGAGCCGCCGGGTGCTGCGGCCCGAAATTCATTGTGTAACTCTGAATTTCAGCCATCAGCCCCGTCCTTGAGATCCTCCGAATAACGATCGTCATCGCGAATCACACGCGGCACGAGCGTCCGCGCCTCGATGCTGACGGGTTGGTAGGCGACCCGGCCTTTGTCGGCATCGTATTTGACCTCGACATTGCCGATAAGCGGGAAGTCCTTGCGAAATGGATGGCCAATGAAGCCGTAGTCCGTCAGTATCCGCCGCAAATCCGGGTGGCCGTCGAACAGGATGCCATACAGGTCGAAGGCCTCGCGTTCAAACCAGTTGGCCGAACTCCAGACATCGACAACGGACTTGACGACCGGTGGATTGTCCACGCCGGTGAAGATCCGCAGCCGCAGACGCGTATTGTGCTGCAATGACAGCAAGTGATAGACAACGGCGAATCGCTTTGGCAGGAATTCGTCGGCTTCATCCAGAATGACTGGCTCGCGCTCGACGCCGCGGCTGAATCCGCTACCCGTCGCGCTCTGCGTCGTCCACTCGACACTGCCAAAGCCCAGGTAGTCGACGCCGCAGACGTCCATGAGCATCTCGAAACCGAAATCGCTTTCGTCGCGTAGCGCCGTCGCGATACCGATGAGATCATCCTTGTTCAGCTCATAGGTCAATTCGCCACAGATTGATTTGACGCGCGTCATCTGCTCGCCGAAGCGCTCGCCTATGCGAGCGGCCAATGTCTCGATACGATCACTCATGTTTTGTCTTATCTGGCAATTGTGCTCGTACGGCGAATCTTGTTTTGAAGTTGAATCAGCCCATAAATCAGGGCCTCTGCTGTCGGTGGGCAGCCCGGAACGTAAACGTCGACGGGAACGATGCGGTCACAACCGCGCACGACTGCGTAGGAGTAATGATAATAGCCGCCGCCGTTCGCGCACGACCCCATGGACACGACCCAGCGTGGCTCCGGCATCTGGTCGTAAACTTTTCTAAGTGCGGGCGCCATCTTGTTGGTCAGGGTTCCCGCGACAATCATGCAATCGGACTGGCGCGGACTCGGCCTGAAAATGATGCCGAATCGATCGAGGTCGTAACGCGACGCGCCCGCCTGCATCATCTCAATGGCGCAACAGGCCAGGCCGAAGGTCATCGGCCAAAGCGACCCGGTTCTCGCCCAGTTCATCACAGCATCGACCTGGGTGACGACAAAACCCTTCTCTTGCAGGCTGTCGCCCGCGGCCTCGGGTAGCACTGTGTTCGCTAATCCCAATCGAGCGCCCCTTTCTTCCATTCGTAGATGAATCCGATCACGAGGATCGCAAGAAAAATTCCCATCGAAATGATGCCGAATTGGCCGACCGTGTCCAGCGACACCGCCCAGGGAAACAGAAATGCGATTTCGAGATCGAAGATGATAAAGAGAATCGCAACCAGGTAGTAGCGGACGTCGAACTTCATACGCGAATCATCAAACGCCTCGAATCCGCACTCATAGGGCGACAGTTTTTCGTCATCCTTGACGCCTGTTCCAATCAGGAATCCCAGCGCCAGAAGCAACATGCCGATGCCGGCCGCAACGCCCAGAAAAATCAGAACCGGAAGGTATTCTTGTAGCATTCTTGCCCAATGAGTAGACGCTTTACGGCGCCAGTGTGCCTGCGTTCCATTGTATCAGTGTGGCGCACAGTGAACACTCTCTTTGGCGATGAGTTGCGGCGTTTTGTGGGCGGCTGCAGCCCGCGCAAAGAAAATGCAGCAAGCGCCGAGCATCGCGTCATCCACCGTTTTGAACGCACACCAGGACGAGGTCGTGGCCGGCAGGAGGGATTGGTGCTCTGGGCGAGACTCGAACTCGCACGGCTTGCGCCACTGCCCCCTCAAGACAGCGTGTCTACCAATTCCACCACCAGAGCGTTGCCCGATGTTCGACTGCCGACAGGAACTACTGGCCCTCAGTTTCGACCTGTGTGTTCTCGTCGTCGAGCGCCGGCAAATCACCGGCAACGTCAATCGGTTCCACGGACGGCATGTCGGATACCGGTAAGGCAGCATCATCTGCGGAGTCATCTGGCTCGGACGTTTCGACGGCAGGAGCGCCTTCCAGCAGGCTTGACGGCACTGCCGTGGACTGCTGGGTACTCAGGTACGCCAACGTCAGGCTGCTCGCAAAGAAAGCTGTCGCCATGACGGCCGTCGCGCGGGAAAAGAAATTTCCCGATCCGCGAGCCCCGAATACCGTTCCAGACGCACCGGCCCCGAATCCGGCGCCCGCGTCCGCGCCTTTGCCGCGCTGCAACAGCACCAAAACGATGATCAATACCGCGATCAGTGTATGCGCTATCAGTACGATTTTATGAATAGTGTCCATCAATTCCTCAATTCTGCGCTGCCGCACCAGCAATCGCCAAAAAGTCGGCTGCCTGGAGCGACGCACCGCCGACCAGCCCGCCATCGATATCCTGCATCGCGATCAAGCCCGCCGCATTGTCGCCTTTCATGCTACCGCCGTACAGTATCTGCACGGTCGCGGCGACGGCTCGATCCTGCTTTTCCAGGACCGCACGTATATGGCGGTGCACATCCTGCGCCTGCTCCGGACTCGCGGTTTTGCCGGTGCCGATCGCCCAAACCGGCTCGTACGCGATAACTGCCGAGCCAAATGCCGCTATGCCCGAGGTACCAAGCACCGCGTCGAGCTGTTCCTCGGTGACGGCATTCGTTCTGCCCGCCTCACGCTCCTGCAGCGTCTCACCGATGCACAAGATCGGCGTCATCCCGGCGTCGAGCACGGCCTGAAACTTGTTTGCCACCTGGGCGCTCGTCTCACCGTACAATGTCCGGCGCTCCGAGTGCCCGACGATGGCATAACTGCAACCGATATCCCTGAGCATTGCGGCGGCCACCTCACCCGTATGCGCACCCCCGGAGTGCTCGGAGACGTTTTGCGCGCCGAGCGAGACCTTGCTGCCGGCGATTTGTGCCGCCACCGCCGAGATGTACGTAAACGGCGGGCAAAGCAGCAATCTGACGTTGTCAGACACCGGAACTGCCGCAAGGATATCTGCGACCAACTCCGCGTTGGTCGCGCTGTCGCCGTTCATTTTCCAGTTGCCGGCAACCAGGATCTGACGCATTGCGATTTATCCGGAGGATTAAAAAGGCGCGCAAGGATACCGGGGCTAACCAAGCAAATCAACGCAAGATCGGGGCCGGCTGCGCACTGATTCGATTGCCCGGCGCAGTCACGCAATAAACGATCAGAGGTTTCCTAGGTCGCCGCCTCTTCGACCACAGCCGCCAGGCGCTCGGCAAGTGTCCGGACGAGCTCTTTGTCCTCGCCTTCGACCATGACACGAATCACCGGCTCGGTGCCCGAGGCTCGCAGCACGACCCTGCCCGACTCCGCCAGCTCGCCCTCGACTTTGCTGACGGCGTCACGAATGGCGGCTGACTTGTCCGGATCCATGCGCTTGTCTGTGCGCACATTGAGCATCGTCTGCGGATACTTCGGCATTCCCGCTGCAAGTTCCGACAGCGTTTTGCCTGTCTGCATCATGATCGCCAGTACCTGCAGCGCGCAGATCAGGCCATCACCCGTCGTCGTCTGATCCAGCACAATCATGTGGCCCGATGTCTCACCGCCAATGATGCCGCCCGTTTCCCTGAGCATTTCCAGGACATATCGGTCACCAACGCGCGCGCGACGGAACTCGATATCGTTCGCCTTGAGCGCATGCTCAAGGCCGAGGTTGCTCATTACGGTTCCAACCACCGGACCGCGCAACTTGCCTTCCCGTTGCCTGGCCGTCGCAAGGATGTACAGCAGCTGATCGCCGTCAACGAGTTCTCCTTGTTCATCAACGAGTACGACACGATCGCCGTCACCGTCCAATGCCACGCCCACGTTGGCACGCACCGCGGGCACTGTGAGCTGCAGCAATTCGGGCTGCGTCGATCCGCAGCCGTCATTGATGTTACGGCCATTCGGCGAGCAGCCGATCGGAATCACCTCGGCACCCAGATCCGCAAGCATTCGTGGACCAACTTTGTAGCCCGCTCCATTGGCGCCGTCGAAAACGATCTTCAGGTTCTCGAGATTCAGGCCATCGGGCATTGTTGCGGCGCAGAATTCCTGGTAGCGCACCCGGGCTGAATCAATGCGCCTTGCTTTGCCCAGCGCTTTCGATTCGAGTGTGATCGCCGGATGCGAGAGATTGGCTTCAATCGCCCGCTCGACAGCATCGGTTAACTTCGAACCGGCCTTGTCAAAAAACTTTATGCCATTGTCGTAATAGGCGTTGTGGGACGCGCTGATCACAACGCCGAGATCGGCCGAAAATTCCTGTGTCAGGAACGCGATTCCGGGCGTTGGCAACGGACCCAGCAACAGCACATCGGCACCCGCGGCGACAAAGCCAGCCTCGAGTGCAGACTCGAACATGTATCCCGACAAGCGCGTGTCCTTGCCGATCAGCACCGTGCCGCCCGTCGGCACCAGCACCTGCGCCGCGGCACTTGCGAGGCGCATCGCGAAGTCAGCCGTCATCGGGTCGGTGCCGACCGTCCCGCGTACACCGTCTGTTCCAAAGTATTTGTTGCTCATCGCCTCTCGCCTGCCTCCATCACGGCATCGGCAACCCGTAATGCGTCGACTGTTGCCGCAACATCGTGCGCACGAACAATCTGTGCACCGTGCATCACAGCCAGCACCGCTGCCGAAATACTGGCCGGCAATCGCTCGTCGACGTTGCGCCCGGTCAGTTCGCCCAGCATCGACTTTCTCGACAACCCGACTAACAACGGCCGCCCGATGTCCTGTAACTGCCGCAAATTCGCAAGCAACTCGATGTTGTGCGAGTGCGTCTTGCCGAAACCAAAACCGGGATCGATGACGATCAGGTCCTGGTCCAGTCCCGCGTCCCGGCATTGTGCCACGCGCTGGCGCAGGAAACTGCCGACTTCGACAACGATATCGTCGTAGGTCGGCTCATTCTGCATCGTGCGCGGCATGCCTTGCATGTGCATCAGACACACCGGACGCTTGAGCTCAATGGCCGCCTGCAGCGCACCGTCGGCTTGCAAAGCACGAACATCGTTGATCATTGCGGCGCCAGCAGCCACGGCGGCGCGCATGACGTCGGGCTTGCTTGTATCGACGGAAATCGGCGTGTCGACAGCGCCGCGGATCGCCTCGATGACCGGCAAGATTCGATCGAGTTCCTGCTGTGCGTTGACACTTCCGGCACCCGGCCGGGTCGACTCGCCACCAATGTCGATGATGGCAGCACCGGCGGCCGCCATTGACTCCGCCTCGCGTAGCGCTGCATCACGGGCGACAAAGCGTCCACCGTCCGAAAATGAGTCGGGTGTAACGTTCAAGACCCCCATGACCGCGGGACAATCGAACTCTAGCGTGCCCAGTTGCAACATCGGGATATTGTCGCAGGAATTTGCGACCACCATGAAAAACGCCGGCAGCGCCGGTCGCTCAGCGGGCGTACTGGGTCATTTGGTTGAGACCGCTGCTAATGCTCGCTTGCCGGCCCGCCGATCGTACCGGCAACTTCGGCCTCGGGGCTGCTCGGCTTATCGCCGGAGTCCGACGTTTTGGTCGAATCGTCCCAGTCTTCCGGTGGCTGGGGCTCGCGGCCTTCCATGATGTCCTTGATCTGCTTGCCGTCAATGGTCTCGAATTTCATCAGCGCTTTAGCCATGGCATGCAGCTTGTCGATATTCTCTTTCAGAATAGCCTTGGCCTGTTGATAGCTTTTATCGATAATGAGCCTGACCTCTTCGTCGATCGCGTGTGCCGTGCCGTCGGACACTTGTTTGTGCTGCGTGACCGAGTGGCCGAGGAAAATTTCGCCTTCCTCCTCGATGTAGGTCAGGGGACCAAGGCGCTCGGATAATCCCCACTTGGTCACCATGTTCCGGGCGATTTCCGTGGCACGCTCGATGTCATTGGCCGCGCCTGTTGTAACACCAGCGCTGCCGTTGATCATCTCTTCCGCAACGCGGCCGCCGAACAGGCCGGCTATGCGGCTCTCAAGACCCTGACGAGACACACTGTAGCGGTCTTCCTCGGGCAGATACATCGTCACGCCGAGTGCCCGGCCGCGCGGGATAATCGTGACCTTATAGACGGGATCGTGGTCCGGCACCAGGTAACCGACGATTGCATGACCGGCCTCGTGATACGCGGTATTGAGCTTCTCTTGCTCGCTCATCACCATGGAGCGTCGCTCGGCGCCCATCATGATCTTGTCTTTGGCCTTCTCGAATTGCTCCATGCTCACCACGCGTTTGTTGCCGCGCGCCGCAAATAAAGCCGACTCGTTGACGAGATTGGCGAGGTCGGCGCCCGAAAATCCGGGCGTGCCGCGGGCAAGGACCTTGGGATCGACGTCGTCGTCAAGCGGCACTTTGCGCATGTGAATCTTGAGAATCTGTGTCCGGCCACGAATATCGGGCAACGGCACAACGACCTGCCGGTCGAAACGACCCGGGCGCAACAGTGCCGGATCAAGGACATCGGGACGGTTGGTCGCCGCGATGACGATGATGCCCTCGCTGCCTTCAAAGCCGTCCATTTCGACGAGCAACGCATTGAGCGTCTGCTCGCGCTCGTCGTGACCGCCACCCAGACCGGCACCGCGATGCCGTCCGACAGCGTCGAGCTCGTCAATGAAGATAATGCACGGTGCTTGTTTTTTCGCCTGATCGAACATATCACGGACACGCGATGCGCCGACGCCGACAAACATCTCGACGAAATCCGATCCGGAAATCGTGAAAAATGGCACCTTCGCTTCACCCGCGATCGCCCGCGCCAGCAGCGTCTTGCCGGTGCCCGGCGGACCAACCATCAACACGCCCTTGGGAATCTTGCCGCCCAGGCGTTGGAATTTGCTCGGGTCTTTCAGAAATTCGACGATTTCAGCGACTTCCGCCTTTGCCTCGTCGATGCCCGCAACGTCCGCAAACGTCGAGCCGACCTGGTCCTCACCAAGCAATCGAGCCTTGCTCTTACCGAACGACATAGCACCGCGCCCGCCAGCGCCGCCCTGCATTTGCCGCATGAAGTAGATCCAGACACCGATCAGGAGCAGAATCGGGAACGAGTTGATCAGTAGTTGCCCGATCAGGCTTTGGCTTTGCGGTTCGACCGCCGTAAATCGGACGCCGTTCTTCTCCATCAAGCCAATCAAATGGCCATTGTCAGTCTCGGGGCTGATCGTGTAGAACGAGAGCGGTTCACGTTCGCCAAAACGAATGCGCTGTCCTTCAAATTCGACCAGTGCCACCCGCCCGGAACGAACTTCCTGCAGAAAATCTGAGTAGTCTTTCGACTGCGGTTGCCCACCGCTGACACCCGACAGTCCTTGCACCACGGACAAGAGCACCACGATGATGACGATGAAGACAAGGATATTTTTCGTCAGATCATTCACATTCGCAATCCATGAGGAGATGGCAGGAGGCCAGAGAATTTAGACAGATTCTAAGCATTCGACATTACTACAATTGGTAGTTTCTCGCTACCAAGTACACCTCACGGCTTGCGGGCCTCGAGGCCTTTGGCTTCATGACTTTGACGCGTTGAAACTTGCTGCGCGAGTCCGTGACAAACGCGTCCGTACCCTGTCCCTGAAACAACTTGCAGACAAAATCACCGTGGGGTTTCAGCACCTTCCGGCACGCATCCAGCGCCAGCTCCGCCAGGTACATCGCTCGGGGCTGGTCGATGACATTGTTGCCGCTGATATTGGGTGCCATGTCGCTCATTACAAGGTCTGCCCTGTCCGTGCCGAGGATATCCTGCAGCTGCCCGATGACGTCCTCATCACGAAAGTCACCCTGAATGAATTCCACGGCCGGCAACGAATCCATGGGCAGCAGGTCCACGGCGATGATCCTGGCGCGCTCCTTGAGTTTTCGGCTGACGTACTGGCACCAGCCACCCGGCGCGGCGCCGAGATCGACGCAGATCATACCAGGTTTGAGAATTCGCTCTTTTTCGTCTATCTGTTCGAGCTTGTACACGGCCCGCGATCGCCAGCCGTCCCGACGCGCCTGCAGCACATACGGATCGCGCTCCTGGCGGTCACGCCAACTACCGCTGCCGTGTCGTGGCTGGTTCACAGAGTCATCCGCAGCTGCAACACATCGCGCCGCGTCGCGCTGATACACTCGCCACGCATGACATTAAGCGCACCACAGAAGAAATTCCTTCGGGGCCTCGGCCACGCCCTCCAACCGCTGATCATGGTCGGCGAAGCCGGGCTATCGGACAGCCTTCTTGCCGAATTCGAGTCAACAATCGCGCTCCATGAATTGATCAAAATTCGCGTTCGCGCCGGCGATCGCAGTGCCCGACATCTTATCATCGACGAACTATGCACACGCCACTCGGCAGAGCTCGTGCAACGTACCGGCAACATGGCGCTGCTTTACCGGCGAAACCCGGAGCAGACGAAAATTTGCCTGCCGGGCAAGTGACGCGAGCGCGAGACCTGCTCAGATATACCGGACTTCAATGACCTCGTATTTTTTTTCGCCACCAGGAGCTGCAAACGTCACTATGTCGCCTTCATTCTTGCCGATCAGCGCACGCGCAATCGGGGAGGTGTAGGAAATCATCCCGGTCTTGATATCGGACTCGTCCTCGCCGACGATTTTGTAAACGATTTCCTTGCCGGTGTCCTCATCGAGCAGTTCGACTGTCGAGCCGAAAACAATCTTTCCCCTGGCATTAACAGTCGTTACGTCGATCACCTGCAAATGCGACAGTTTTCCTTCGAGTTCCTTGATCCGCCCCTCGATGAACCCCTGCTGGTCTTTGGCGGCGTGATACTCGGCGTTTTCCCGCAGGTCCCCGTGCGCCCGTGCCTCGGCGATCGCACTGATCACGGCAGGACGGTCAACGGCCTTCAATTGCTTGAGTTCATCCTGCAAAAGTTGGTGACCGCGCAGGGTCATCGGCACCTTGTTCATGCCACCACCTCATTGTGCAAATCCTGCAATCGATTCACATCACTGTCGTCGAGATGTTCGATCGCCGTGCACGTTGCTGTCGCGGCCCCCAACGTCGTGTAGTACGTAACGCCCTTGCGCACTGCTTCAGCACGAATCGACAGGGACTCATTGATCGCCTGCTTGCCTTCCGTCGTATTGACGATCAGGTCGATTTCTCCGTTCTTGATCATATCCACGATGTGCGGCCGGCCTTCACGAACCTTGTTCGCACGCCGGCATGATACACCGGCGATAGCGAGCTTCTGTGCTGTTCCGTGCGTAGCAATCAGTTCAAAGCCGCGCTCTATGAGAATTTTTGCCAGCTCAACGGCATTGTCCTTGTCGCGGTCGCGCACACTGAGTAATGCCACACCCTGGCGCGGCAATACGACACCCGACGCCAATTGTGCTTTGGCGTACGCTTCGCCAAACGAACGGCCTGTTCCCATGACTTCGCCAGTGGATTTCATTTCCGGGCCAAGAATCGGATCGGCTCCCGGGAATTTAATGAATGGGAACACCGCTTCCTTCACCGAAAAATATTCAGGGACACGCTGATTAACGTAATTCTGTTTCTCGAGCGACTCGCCAACCATCACCCTCGCGGCAATCTTCGCGAGCGGTATGCCGATAGCCTTCGACACGAACGGGACGGTGCGCGATGCCCGTGGATTGACCTCCAACAGGTAAATGACATTGTTTTGAATTGCAAACTGCGTATTCATCAGGCCAATGACGTTCAGCCGTCTCGCCAGCTTGACGACTTGCTCGTGCAACTGTTTTTGCAGGTCATCCGATAAAGTGAAAGGCGGCAGCGAACAACCGGAATCACCGGAGTGCACACCGGCCTGCTCGATGTGCTCCATCACGCCGCCGATCAGTACTCGCTTGCCGTCACAGATACAGTCGACGTCTACCTCGGTTGCAAGATCAAGAAAGCGATCGAGAAGTACCGGGCTGTCGTTGGAAACCTGGATTGCGGCATCCATGTACGCCGCCAGATCCTCTTCGTTGTGGACAACCTCCATGGCGCGGCCGCCAAGCACATAAGAGGGTCTCACGATGAGCGGAAAGCCGACTTCGGCACCCATTTTGACGGCTTCTTTCTTGCTGCGCGCCGTGCGATTCGGCGGTTGCTTCAATTCCAGCGACTCCACCAGCTTCTTGAATCGCTCGCGATCCTCGGCGAGATCAATCGACTCAGGCGACGTGCCAATGATGGGTGCGCCGGCCGCCTCGAGTTCGCGTGCCAGTTTCAACGGCGTCTGTCCGCCGTATTGCACGATCACGCCGCGTGGCTGTTCCTTGTCGATGATCTCCATGACGTCTTCGAACGTCAGTGACTCGAAGTAGAGACGGTCGGAGATGTCGTAATCCGTGGAAACCGTCTCCGGATTGCAGTTGACCATGATCGTTTCATAGCCAGACTCCCTGAGGGCCAGAGCCGCGTGCACGCAGCAGTAGTCGAATTCGATGCCCTGCCCAATGCGGTTTGGGCCGCCGCCGAGAATCATTATTTTGGGGCGATCCGTGGGCGCCGCCTCACACTCTTCCTCATAGGTGGAATACATATACGCCGTTGTCGTCGCAAACTCCGCCGCGCAGGTGTCGACACGTTTGTACACCGGCCTGACATCCTGAGCGTGGCGCCGTTTACGAATGTCCTTCTCGGGGACGCCCAGGACGTCCGCGATCCTCGCGTCGGCGAACCCCTTGCGCTTCAGACTTCGCATCATCGTCGCATCGAGCCCGGCGATACCCTTCTCACGCAGCGCTTTCTCCGTGTCAACCAGGTCCGCAATCTGCGCGAGAAACCAGCGATCTACGCCCGTCAGCTTGGCAACGTCCGCAACTGAAAAGTCATTTCGCAGCGCATCGGCGATGTAGCGGATTCGGTCACTGCCAGGGATACGCAGCTCTTGTCGCAAGCGGTCGCGCTCAGCCTCAGTCGAGGCCTGTGTTATTTCATCGAGTCCGGAAATGCCTATCTCGAGGCCGCGCAAAGCCTTCTGCAGAGACTCCTGAAAACATCGGCCGATCGCCATGACCTCGCCGACGGACTTCATCTGTGTCGTCAGGCGATCACTCGTCCCAGGGAATTTTTCGAACGTGAAACGCGGTATCTTGGTGACAACATAGTCGAGCGTCGGTTCGAACGACGCCGGAGTCGCACCCCCCGTAATGTCGTTGCGAAGCTCATCCAACGTGTAGCCGACCGCAAGCTTGGCGGCGACCTTGGCGATCGGAAATCCGGTTGCTTTCGACGCCAGCGCCGACGAGCGCGAAACGCGCGGATTCATTTCGATAACCAGCACCCGGCCATCGTCGGGATTGATCGCGAATTGAACGTTGGATCCACCCGTGTCCACGCCGATCTTGCGCAACACGTCGATCGACATGTTCCGTAGTCGTTGGTATTCCTTGTCAGTCAGGGTCTGCGCCGGCGCGACTGTGATGGAGTCTCCTGTATGCACGCCCATCGGATCGAAATTCTCGATCGAACACACGATGATGCAGTTGTCGTTCTTGTCGCGAACGACCTCCATCTCGAACTCTTTCCAGCCGAGCACCGATTCCTCGAGCAGCACCTCGGTCGTCGGAGACATCTCAAGACCATGCGTGACAATGCGTTCGTATTCTTCGCGGTTATAGGCGATGCCTCCGCCAGTGCCGCCCAGTGTGAACGAGGGTCGAATGATTGTCGGAAATCCGATGGCCTGCTGTTTCTCCAGCGCCTCATCGAGCGAATGGGCGATATCGGCTTGCGGTACCTCCAGTCCAATCTCGGTCATCGCCTGGCGAAACAGCTCGCGGTCCTCGGCCATGTCGATCGCCTCGCGCGACGCCGCAATCATTTCGACCTTGTACTTGTCGAGCACGCCTTCTCTAGCCAGGTCCAGCGCACAGTTCAGCGCCGTTTGCCCGCCCATGGTCGGCAGCAATGCATCGGGGCGCTCCTTGGAGATAATGCGTTCGATCGTCATCCAATTGACGGGCTCGATATAAGTCGCGTCCGCCATTTCCGGGTCCGTCATGATCGTCGCCGGATTCGAATTCACGAGAACCACGCGATAACCTTCCTCCCGAAGCGCCTTGCACGCCTGCGCACCCGAATAATCGAACTCGCAGGCCTGACCGATCACGATCGGGCCCGCGCCGATAATCAGGATGCTGGCGATATCAGTTCGTTTTGGCATCGTTGCTGTGGTTCATAGCCTGCGTACTCAGTATTTACTTTAAGTTAGCAATATAACCCGTTGTTTCAAAACACTACTTTTTTTTATTTGCTTTCGCCGGCCGGCGTTTCCTGACATCCATGGCCAGGATAAAGCGTTCGAAAAGCGGCCGAATGTCGTGCGGTCCCGGGCTCGCCTCGGGGTGCCCCTGAAAACCGAACGCCGGCTTGCGCTTAAACGCTATGCCTTGCAGAGTCCCGTCGAACAACGATCGGTGGGTAACCTCGACAGTCTTCGGTAGCGACTTCTCGTCGACCGTAAAGCCGTGGTTTTGCGACGTAATCAATACCTGCCCCGTCGCCACGTCCTGCACCGGATGATTCGCGCCGTGGTGACCGAATTTCATTTTTACGGTTTTGGCGCCGGCGGCAAGTGCCAGCAACTGGTGCCCGAGGCAGATGCCGAAAATCGGGATGCCCTTTTTCAGAAATTCCTTGATTGCAGTTATTGCGTAATCACAAGGTTCGGGGTCGCCGGGCCCGTTCGAGAGAAATATGCCGTCGGGAGCCATCGCAAGGGCCTCGCTGGCGCTGGTGGCCGCTGGAACAACCGTCATGCGGCAATCGAGATCCGACAGCAAATGCAGGATATTGCGCTTGATGCCGAAATCGTACGCGACGACATGGTACGGCGCAATGCGGCGGCTCAAAATGCGTGCCTTGCGGTCGAATGTCGAGCCGTGGCACCACTGGTATGGGCGCTCAGTCGTCACGAACTTGGCCAGGTCGGTCCCGACAATTCCCGGGAATTTGCTCGCGTGCCGAACGGCCTTCTCGGTGTCCGCGTCCCCGGTCAGGATGCAGCCCGATTGGGCGCCCTGCTCGCGAATGATTCGTGTGAGCTTGCGTGTATCGATGTCGGCAATGGCGACCACTTCGCCCTGCCGCAGCATCTCACCGAAGCTGCGCTCGGAACGCCAACTGCTGGCAACAAGCGAGCTGTCACGCATGATCAGGCCTGACACATGGATCGACGATGACTCCATGTCGCCGCTGTTGCTGCCGGTATTGCCGATGTGCGGACAGGTCAGTGTGACAATCTGACGGCAGTAGGACGGATCGGTAATAATCTCCTGGTACCCGGTCATCGCCGTATTGAAAACGACTTCGCCGATGGTCTGTCCGTCCGCCCCTACCGACGTGCCGTGGAAAACGGTGCCATCTTGCAGAGCCAAAACAGCAGGCGTACTCAAGAGCGATCCTCGCAGGTGTAAGAATACCCAAGCCGACTGACGATCAGCGCGCTGCGCGTCCCGCCAAACCGAACCGCAAGCGCCCTCTGGCTGCAGATGCACAAAAGCGGAAGGACAGCGCCTCCCGCTCGTAGCTTCGCTGACCGCTCAGCGATCCGCCATAGTTTACTGAACGGAATCACGTCGCGCCAGAGCTCACCGTGTTTTTTTTGCGGCGGACTCAGGTCTTGTCGAACAGCACGTCGCCCATGTCGAAACGGCCTGGCGCTTGTGTCGAGATCCAGGCGGCTGCGCGCAACGCGCCGACAGCGAATACCTGGCGACTCGTGACGCTATGACTGAACGTCAGGCGCTCGGTCGCAGACACGAAACTCACCTTATGGACGCCGCGAACCTCACCGCGACGCTCAACGCCGAAGCGGATGTCGCCGGCTGCAGGCCTGGATGTCTTTGCTTCCGGCGCGTACCAACGGACCGCAGCGAATGTCTGATCACGAGCCTCCGCGACGGCTGCTCCAAGCTTGAGCGCCGTCCCGGACGGCGCGTCCTTTTTGTGTACGTGGTGCGTCTCGTCAATTTCCACCTCGAATTCCATGCCGAGCGTGGTGGCCGCCTGGCGCACGAGACGCTCGAGAATGGCAATACCCTGGCTCATATTGCGATCGTAGACGACGGGAATGACTGCTGACGCGGCATCGATGCGAGCGATTTGCTCATCGCCCAGGCCGCTGACGCCGCAAACCAGGGGTTTCTGCTGTCTGACTGCAGTGGCAACGACCTGGCTGGTCGCCGCGGCGACGCTGAAATCGATAATGACGTCGGCGGCGTCGACGGCTCGATCGAGATCGGCGCTCACCTGGACCGCAGCGGCTACGTGCAATGCCGCAGCCGCTTGTTCGTCGCGCACCCAAATCCCGCTAAGATGAAAGTCGTCGCGTCCGTCGATCGCGGCGATGATTGCGCGTCCCATGCGGCCGGCGCCCGCGATTCCAATATTGATCGGCTTGATGGCTGGCTGCCTGGTCTCCCGTGACGACGCCAAGACTACGTCACGGCGCGACATACCGCCAACTTGCTCACTGGCCGATGCGATCGAAGAATCGCTTGACCGTCTCGAACCAGCTGTCGGCCCGCGGACTGTGCTTGTCGCCGCCAGCGCGAACTGTCTTGTCGAATTTTCGCAGGAGCTCGGCTTGCTCCGATGTCAGGTTGACAGGCGTTTCGACGGACACTTGCGCGAACAAATCCCCTTTGCGCGGATCGCGAACCGTAGTGACGCCCTTGCCCCGTAAACGGAAGATCTTCCCGGACTGCGTGCCGCTGGGGACTTTCAGGACCACGTTGCCGTCAAGTGTTGGCAATTCAACGTCACCGCCCAGCGTTGCGGCGGCGAAGCTGATTGGCACCTCACAGGATAAATCGGCTCCGTCGCGCTTGAACAGATGATGCGCCTTGACCCGAATCTCGACGTACAGGTCTCCTGGCGGCCCGCCGTTGCGGCCTGCCTCGCCCTCACCCGACAACCGGATTCTGTCGCCGTCATCCACGCCCGCAGGAACTTTCACGGACAATGTCTTGGTCTTGCGCACGCGGCCACGGCCGTGACATTTGTCGCATCGCTCGGCGATCTGGCTGCCCGCTCCCTTGCAGGCAGGGCAGGTCTGTTGCATCGAAAAGAAGCCCTGTTGCATGCGAACCTGGCCCACGCCACCACAGGTCGTGCACTGGACCGGCCGCGTACCCTTGCGGGCACCGCTGCCGTCGCAGCTGCCGCAGGCGACCTGCGTCGGAATCTGTATCGTTGCGTTATCGCCGCTAACGGCATTTTCGAGGTCGAGTATGAGTTCGTAGCCGAGATCGGCACCACGAAATACCTGGGCGCCGCCACGGCGACCGCTACCGAAGATGTCGCCGAAAACGTCGCCGAAGATATCGCTGAATCCCTCGGCGCCGAAGCCACCCTGACCTCCCGCTCTGCCGCGCACGGCATCGTGACCGAACTGATTGTAGGCGGAGCGCTTGTCCGCATCGCTCAGGACTTCGTAGGCCTCCTTGGCCTCCTTGAACTTGAACTCTGCATCCTTATCGTCGGTATTGCGGTCCGGATGAAATTTCATGGCGAGGCGTCGATACGCCTTCTTGATCTCAGCGGCTGCGGCCGATTTCGAGACCCCGAGAACCTCGTAGTAATCGCGTTTCGCCATGATTCGTTCGATGAATAGCGGCGATTACGCCGATTTCGACTCGTCGTCGTCCTTATCGACTTCCTCGAACTCGGCATCGACAACGTCGTCTCCGGATGCGTCAGATGACGCGTCACCGGACGCTTCGGCCTGCTGCTCGGCATAAAGCCGCTGCGCCAGCCCACCCGATGCCTCCGCAAGCGCTGACGTCTTCGCCGTGATGGCTTCCTTGTCGTCCTTCTCGATCGCGGATTTCAGATCCGAGACCGCAGATTCGACGGCGAGGCGCTCCTCGCTGCTGGCCTTCTCGCCGAGTTCTTCGAGCGTCTTTTCCGCCGCGTGAATCAGGCCATCGGCCTGGTTGCGGGCATCGACGAGCTCGCGGAACTTGCGATCCTCCTCGGCATGAGCCTCAGCGTCCGCCACCATGCGTTCGACTTCATCGTCGGACAGACCACTCGACGCCTTGATCACGATCGTCTGGCTCTTACCGGTGGCCTTGTCCTTCGCGGACACATTGAGAATGCCGTTCGCGTCGATGTCGAACGTCACCTCGATTTGCGGCAAGCCGCGCGGCGCCGCGGGAATATCGGCAAGATCGAAACGACCCAGTGACTTGTTATCGACGGAGCGCTCGCGCTCGCCCTGCAGCACATGGATTGTCACGACCGTCTGATTGTTGTCAGCGGTCGAGAAAACCTGTTCGGCGTTCGCCGGAATCGTCGTATTTTTCTCGATCAGTTTGGTCATGACGCCGCCAAGGGTTTCGATGCCCAACGACAACGGTGTTACATCGAGCAACAGCACATCCTTGACGTCGCCGGCGAGCACGCCTCCCTGAATGGCAGCGCCCAGAGCGACGGCCTCGTCCGCATTGACGTCCTTACGCGGTTCCTTGCCAAAGAAATTCTGCACGACCTCCTGAACCTTGGGCATGCGCGTCTGTCCGCCAACCAGAATAACGTCGTCGATCTCGTTGACCTTGAGTCCGGCGTCCTTGATCGCGATTTTGCACGGGCCCATCGTACGCGTGATCAGTTCGTCGACGAGCGCCTCGAGCTTGGCACGCGTCAACTTGATGTTCAGGTGCTTGGGTCCGCTCGCATCGGCCGTAATGTACGGCAGGTTGATCTCGGTCTGCTGCTGCGAGCTAAGTTCGATCTTCGCTTTCTCAGAGGCTTCCTTGAGGCGCTGCATCGCCAGCGGGTCCTTCGTGATGTCGACGCCAGTCTCGCGCTCGAACTCCGATGTCAGATACTGGATAACACGCAGGTCGAAGTCCTCACCGCCCAGAAACGTATCGCCGTTCGTAGCCAGTACTTCGAACTGGTGCTCGCCATCAACCTCGGCGATCTCGATGATCGATACATCGAATGTGCCGCCACCGAGGTCGAAAACGGCGATCGTCGTATCGCCACGCTTCTTGTCCATTCCATAAGCAAGCGCTGCCGCCGTCGGCTCGTTGATGATGCGTTTGACGTCAAGGCCCGCGATCTTGCCGGCATCCTTCGTAGCCTGCCGCTGCGAGTCGTTGAAATACGCCGGCACGGTAACGACGGCTTCCGTGACTTCCTCGCCGAGGTAGTCTTCCGCCGTCTTCTTCATTTTCATCAACACGCGAGCTGAAATCTCGGGCGGGGCCATTTTCTTGCCGTTCGCCTCAACCCAGGCATCGCCGTTATCCGCTTTGGCGATCACGTACGGCACCATATCCATGTCGCGCTGCACCACGTCGTCGTCAAAGCGGCGCCCGATCAGGCGCTTGACAGCAGACAGCGTATTGGCTGGATTCGTCACGGCCTGGCGTTTTGCTGACTGACCGACCAGGACCTGATCGTCCTTGCTGAATGCGACAATCGATGGTGTCGTGCGATCGCCTTCACTGTTCTCGATGACCCTGGGGGTATCGCCCTCCATGACCGCTACGCAGGAGTTGGTGGTACCGAGGTCGATACCGATCACTTTTGCCATCTTCGTCTACTCCGAAATCTTTGTAAATGCTGGAAAACTCGCTCTTAGGTGGGGCCGGACGGCTCTGTTTCAAGCAATTCGGCGCCCATATTCGTCTATTCTTCGGCTGCTTCGTCCGCCTCGGCGGCGACGATGACACAGGCCGGTCGCAATAATCGTCCGTTTAACGCGTAGCCCTTCTGCACGACCGTCAGAACAGAGCCTGGCTCGGCCTCAGTTGACGGCTGCACGCTGATTGCCTCATGAAATTCCGGATCGAACGGCTCCCCTTCCGGATCGACCTCGCAGACGCCGAAGCGCTCCAGCGTCGCCGTCAGCAACTTAAGTGTTGCCAGGCTGCCCTTGACCAGGCTTTCGGCATCGGCAGTATCCGACGCGGCCAGGCCCATCTCCAGGCTGTCCTTGACGCCCAGCAACTCCCTGCACATCGTTTCCAGGGCATACTTGCGGGCATTTTCCACGTCGCGGGACGCGCGCTTGCGAATGTTCTCCACCTCGGCCGCCGCCCGCAGGTAACGGTCCCAGTTGTCGTCGGCCCTGGCCTGCAGCTCGACAAGAGCCGCATCCGCATCGTCACCCTCGGCCGGTGCATCGTCCGTGCCAGCCCCGGCTTCGGATTTTTCCTCGTCCGACCGCAACTCGGAACGTTTTGGCTGCCCACTCTTTGACATCATGCTCCACGCCGAACGCAGCTACCGGCACCGCGGTTATCCGACCAAAAGAAGTTCGGAGTGTGGTGGCTGCGCAGCAAATATCAAGAGCTACGGCGGACTTTTTCCGCGCTCGAAGCCCATGAGATTCAGCTGAGCTGGTTCAGGGCCGAGCCCAGCAAGCGGGCCGTTATATCGACGATGGGAACGACCCGATCGTAGGCCATGCGGGTGGGTCCGATCACGCCGAGGACGCCGATCGTGTCGTCGTCAAGGTGATACGGCGCTGTCACGATGCTGCAGTCATCGAGAATCCGAAAACCGGACTCCTCACCGATGAACACCTGTACCCCGCTCGCATGGATGCTGCGATCCAGCAGATCGAGGAGCACGCGTTTTCTGGAAAATGCATCGAACAGCCGACGCAGAGTGTCGATATCGGACAGCTCGGCAAAATCCATGAGCTTGGTCTCGCCGGCGAGGAAGTATTCGCCCTCGGGCCGCGCGCTCTCGTCCAGTGCGGACTGCGCAACAGCGACTATGTCATGCATTGCCTGGTTCATCGAGTTTTTAAGATTTTCGAGATCCTTTACGATGCGCGTGCGGACCTTGCGCAGGTCGACGCCGGCATATTGTTCATTGATGAAGTTGGCAGCCTGCTGAAGTTCGGAAGAGGAATATTCGCGGTCAACATGCAGAATCCGGTTTTGCACCTCACGATCGTTGATGACGAGGATGACCAGTACGCGTTTTTCAGACAAGGGCAGAAACTCGATTTGCCTGAGCTTGGCATGCGGACCACGCGGCACTGTCACAACGCCGGCCAGGCTTGTGATGTCAGACAACATCTTGGATATCGAGCTGATCAGTGCGCCCGGATCGTTGTAATTATCGTGCAGTTGCGTCTGCAGCCTGCGCATATCGCCGTCTTTCGGCTGGCGATATCGCATCAGTGTATCGACGAACAGCCGATATCCCATCGGAGTCGGTATGCGTCCCGCGGATGTATGCGGTGCGGAGACGAGACCCATGTCTTCGAGGTCCGACATGACATTGCGGATCGTCGCAGGACTGAGATCGAGGCCCGGATCCTTTGACAGCGTTCGCGATCCGACGGGCTGGCCATCCCGAATATAGCGCTGGATCAGGATACGCAGCAGGTGCCGTGCGCGATCATTGGTCAGTTTACTGATTGTCTCTGCCACCATATGCGAGAAACAAGGTGCAATTAAGTTGCTATGTTAGGGTACGCAGCACGCAAGTACTCCGTCAAGGGTTTGCAACAATTGTCTGGCAAACAATCGTAAAAATACGAATTCGAATCACCGCAGCATGGGCAATCATTTCAAAAAAATAGCGATCCTGGGTCGCGAGGGTGATCCTCGGGTTGCCGACCCGATGAAAGCGCTTGCGACGCATCTTACGGATACTGGCGTCGAGGTTCTGGTCGCCGAAACCATGTCGCTGAACCTCCGGGCGACCAAAATTGCGGAGTCCGCGCTGGCGGATCACGCCGACCTGATCATCGCGATCGGCGGCGACGGCACTATGCTGTATGCAGGTAATCTGGCCAGAGACAAGGACGTGCCGCTGCTCGGCATCAACCGCGGCCGACTGGGCTTTCTTGCCGACGTTACGCCCGATGAGATGCTCGCCAGCGTTGATCACGTGCTCGCCGGGAATTTTTCGCGTGAGTCGCGATTGCTGCTCGAGGCACGCCTGATCAGGGCAGACGGTCAGAACATCACGGCCGTCGCCCTCAATGATGTCGTGCTGCAGCGCCGTAAAACCGGCCGCATGGTTGATTTCGAAACCCGGGTTGCCGGCCGCTACGTCAACACGCACTCGGGTGACGGGCTGATCGTTGCAACGCCGACAGGGTCAACCGCGTATGCGTTGAGCTGCGGTGGCCCGATTATCGAGCCGCAACTGGACGTCGTGGTCGTCGTACCTGTCTGCCCGCACACACTGACGGATCGGCCCATCGTCATTCCGGCAAGCCAGCCGATCGAGGTGCGTTTGCTCGAACGCGACGACACCAACGCTGAGATTTCCGTCGACGGGCATTCCATCGGCGCCATTTTTCCGAAAGACCGGCTGCTCATCAGTTCAGCAAGCAGTCGCATCACATTAATACATCCGCCAGGATACGATTTCTATGGCACGCTGCGGTCCAAACTCTACTGGGGACAGGACAGCCGAACCCGCGATGACGATGCGAGGACCGAATAGCCCGTGCTCGTAAGACTCCAAATCCGCAACTTTGCAATTGTCGATCAGATTGAGGCCGATCTGCAGCCGGGCATGACGGTGCTGACTGGAGAAACCGGCGCCGGCAAGTCGATCCTGGTCGACGCCCTGGGTTTGGTTCTCGGCGAGCGCGGCGGCGCTCAGCTCGTGCGCAGCGGCGCGAAACGCGCAGAGTTCAGCGCCGAATTTGACGTTTCCGCATTGAGTCACGTGCGCGGCTGGCTCGAAGAACAGGCGTTGGAGGACGAAGACGAATGCCTGGTTCGCAGGGTCATCAACGCCGACGGACGCTCACGCGCCTTCATCAATGGCAATGCCGTGCCGTTGCAGCAACTGAAGACACTGGGCGACATGCTCGTCGATATTCACGGACAGCGTTTTCACCAGTCGCTGGGGCGGCGCCCGGTGCAACGCGACCTGCTCGACCATTTTGGCGATCTTCTGCCGCAGCGGGAACAAACCGAGGCGGGCTATGAAGCCTGGTCGACATTGCGCGACCAGCTGCAGCGACTGCAAATGTCTGAAGCCGACCGTGTCTCCCGCCTGGACCTGCTGACATTCCAGCTCCAGGAACTGGAGACGATGGATGTGCATGACGGCGAGATTGCGGTGCTGCAGGCGGAGCGTCAGCGGCTGGCCAATAGCGGGCGTCTGGCGGAGGGAGTCGTCGGCGCGCTGAATCGTTTGTCGGACAATGACATCGGCAACGCAAACAATCTGCTTGCCGAGGCTGCGCGAACCATAGAAGGGCTGATCGAATACGACACCCAGCTCGGTGCCGTCGCCGAACTGCTCGAGGGGTCCGGAATTCAACTTGCCGAGGCCATCGACGCCTTGCGCCGTTACGGCGCGGCGCTCGACATGGATCCGCAACGGCGAGACTGGGTCGAGGAGCGCCTCGCCGCGATGCAGGCCGTGGCGAGAAAGCACCGTGTATCGATCGAGGACCTGCCGGCGCAGCTCGAGAAACTGCGTGCAGAGCACGACGACCTGAGTCATGCCGAGGAACGCGGCAAGGAGCTGCAACAGCAAGTTCGATCTGCAGAGCAGCATTATCGAAAATCGGCCGGGGCATTGTCCGCAGGGCGCCGGAAATCGGCCAAGGTCTTCGCGGCCGCCGTAACAGACGCGATGGCCGGGCTGGGCATGCCCGGCGGCAAATTCAGTATTGCGATAGCAACGCTTTCCGAAGACGACGCAAGGCCGTGGGGCATTGACGACATCGAGTTTCAGATCTGCGCGAACCCGGGGCAAGCGATGTTGCCGCTATCGCGCGTCGCGTCCGGCGGCGAATTGTCGCGCATGAGCCTCGCCATCCAGGCGGTGGGAAGCGACGGCAGCGCGATTCCGACAATGGTGTTCGATGAGGTCGACAGCGGCATCGGCGGCGGCGTTGCCGAAATGGTTGGACGCAGACTGTGCGAGCTCGGCGAGCGTCGACAGGTTCTCAGCGTCACGCATCTGCCGCAAGTGGCCAGTCTTGCCGATCAGCACTTTCGCATCAGCAAGGTTACCGACGGCAAGACCACTCGAACCGGGTTACACGCTCTGAACAAGGAAGAGCGCATTGAGGAAATTGCGCGCATGCTCGGCGGCGTCCAAATCACCCAAAAGACCCTCGAGCATGCTGCAGAGATGCTTGCGCACGCACCCAAGAAACGCGCCTGATCAGTCCTTGTCCGCAGGCTTCAGCGGCCGAACGTACAAGACCAGTTTGTGATCCAGTAATCTGTAGCCTTTTTCGCTCGCCACCTCACGCTGCAGGCGCTCGATGTCTTCGCTGCAAAACTCGATGACGTCGCCGGTCTCGACACACACCATGTGGTCGTGGTGCCCGCTGTCATCGAGTTCGAACACGGAGTGGCCGCCTTCGAAATTGTGCCGCGTTACGAGTCCGGCCGATTCGAACTGCGTCAAGACTCGATAGACGGTCGCGAGTCCGATTTCTTCGCCGGAGTCCAGCAGATCCTTGTAAATTTCTTCGGCACTCCGATGGCGCCGAGAGGAACTCTCGAGGATCTCGAGAATCTTGAGACGGGGCAGCGTGACTTTCAGGCCGGCTTTGCGTAATTCCTGACGTTGCTCCATGTGCTGGGTACCTGGTTGGGGAACCTGCCGCGCGGCTATCGTGTCGCTGGGCAAGAAGGTATGATTCGCCCCTATTATGACGCAGTAGACGGTCTGGCTCTAGCGGCACGGCGATTTGTGCTCAGGAACCAAAGCGATTTTCGAACATCACAAGCATTGGAGCCCATGCAAAAACTACCCGCAGTCATTCTCGTCGCCGCCCTCCTCACCGTCATCTCCGGTTGTGTATTTCGCGCCAACATTTCACAGGGAAACCTGATCGAACAGGACGACCTCGACCAAATCGAAGTGGGCATGACCAGAAAACAAATCCGTTTTCTGCTTGGCACACCGATGATTGACGACCCTTTTCACAAGAATCGTTGGGACTACATCTACTACCTCAAAGTCGGTCGCAAGGGCACGGTCGCGAAGCGCTGGGTATCCGTTATATTTGCCGACGACAAGGTCGATGAAATCTACAAGGATCTGGAACTCGACCCGGACTTGTAACAGGCGCCCGGTGCGCCTCGATCTGCGGCCCGAGCCGTTCGACCCGGCAACTCGCCGGACCGCTAGTCTTTTGTCGATTGCCCCATCGTTCGACCGGACAAAGCCAGATGGCGGCGCGCCTCGCGCGGATCAATTTTAAGCGGCCGGTAAATTTCGATGCGGTCACCGTCGCGTACTTTGTAGTCATGTTCCACGGGACGGCCCCAGACGCCAAGTTTGAAGTTGCTGAGATCCTGGCCCGCAAACTTGTCCGCAATGCCTGAGTCCGCAACGACGCTAATTGCCGTTGCCCCCGAATCGACCTCGAGCGTCAGCAGCAACTGCTCGTCAGGCAGCGCGAATACGACTTCGACCGACAATGTATCAGGCATCGCGGTCTCCGCAATCGCCATAGATTTCTCCGGCCCTGCGAGTGAATGAATCGACCAGCGAATTGCAGATCTCCTCAAAGAACGGCCCAAGCAGTGCATCAGTGATTCGGTTCTCAAGTTCGAACTCGAGTTCCAGCGATACCTTGCAGCCCGAGACCCCCAGATCGGCAAATCGCCACCCGCCGGCGAGGTGTCGAAACGGTCCGTCAATCAGCGCCAAATCGATGGCCTCGTTCGCGCGCAGCGTATTGCGGGTCTTGAATCGCCGGCGCAAACCGGTCCGCTGCAGCTCCAATGTTGCCTCGACGATATCCGCCTCGCGCAGGTGTACGACGGCATCGCTGCACCATGCAAGGAATTCCGGATACGCCTCAATATTGTCAACCAGCACAAACATCTGGCTGGCCGAATATGGAACCAATGCACTGCGTTTGACGTTACGCATGGCTTGCAGCCGTGCTGCGATCTAGTCGCTGCTCACGACAACTCCGGCAGCAATCCGATTGCTTTCAGGAATACAAACATGATGCCGATCGGCGCGACGTAGCGGACCAGGACACGCCACAGCTTGTAGATCGAGCCTGAGCCACCGAGCTCTTCCGCCGTCGAATTTCGGCACATGATCCACCCGGCAAACACGGCGATGAGCACGCCGCCCAGAGGCAACATGATATTGCTGGTGACGTATTCGATATTGTCGAAGATTGTGCCCCTGTAAATGGTGAAGTCGGCGAGAACGTTAAATGACAGGACAGAGCCGAGCCCGATCGCCCAGATCGACAGCCCCGTGATGACGGCCGCCTGGGCCCGGGTCCGATTGAGGTGCTCAACAAGCCAGGCCACCGCAGGCTCCATGAGCCCGATCGCCGACGTCCACGCCGCGAAAGACAACAGCACAAAAAACACCGTGGAGAAAAATGCGCCGCCGGGCATCTGGCCAAGCGCGAGCGGCAGCGTATGAAATACGAGTCCCGGACCCTCGGCGGGGTCCAGCTGATTCGCGAATACCAGCGGAAAAATTATGAGGCCCGCAAGAATTGCAATCATCGTATCAGCCACGACGACCGCGCCCGACGCTACGATGATAGAGGTCTCCTCCGGCAGGTATGCGCCATAGGCCATGATTGCCCCCATGGCGATCGACAGCGTGAAGAACGCCTGACCCATCGCGATTAACACACTGTCCCAAGTCAGCTTGCTGAAGTCCGGCGTAAACAGGAACGCGAGACCCTCACTGAAATTGCCGGATGTTAGCGAGTAACCGAGCAACACCAGCATCATCAGCAACAATGCCGGGACCATGAATCGGACGGCTTGCTCCAGGCCCCGCTGCACGCCGCGCGCGACAACGAATGTCGTCAAGCCCATGAACAGCATGTGGCATAAGGTCACGAGACGCCAGTCGCCGATGAAGGCGCTGAATTGCGCACCGACGCCTTCTGCCTCGGCTCCGGCGAACACGCCGGCTGCACTCTTGACGATGTAGGCCAGCGTCCAACCACCGATCACGCTGTAGTAAGACAGAATCAGGATGCCGGCCAGAACACCCATGCCACCGACCCACTGCCAGTGGCGTGAGCTGCCCTCTTCGCGGCCCAGCAGCGCCATCGTCGCGATCGGATTGCGGCGCCCTCGCCGGCCGATCAGGATTTCGGACATCATGACCGGCATCCCGATCAGCACGACGCAAAACAGGTAGACGAGGACGAATGCCCCACCACCATTTTGTCCCGCGATGTACGGAAATTTCCAGATATTGCCGAGGCCAACGGCAGAACCCGTGACAGCGAGAATGAAGGCCATTCTCGACGACCAATGACCATGCAGCGAAGTTCGTTTTGCCGGTTCGGAATCCTGATTGCCAAGCATTATTTTTCTCTAAGGGCAGCGAATGCCGCGATTCTTATACAAATTTCGCAACGTGACAACAACACTTCGTTAACTCTCAGCCACGAAAACCGGCTCGATCGTCGATATAAAACCGTATAATCGCCGGCCCTCGAAGCCCAATCTCGTTATCGTCTCATGAGCCGGAAAAGCGGAAAAAAGCCTTTTGCCAAAGTCATTGCCGTGAATCGGAAGGCACGTCACGACTACTTCATCGAGGACAGCTTCGAGGCAGGCTTGTCACTTGAGGGCTGGGAAGCCAAGTGTCTGCGGGCAGGCCGAGCCCAACTCACGGAAAGCTACGTACACGTCAAGAACGGCGAGGCATGGCTCCTGGGGGCGCACTTTTCGCCGCTGCCAACGGCCTCAACCCACGTTGACGCGGATCCAACGCGGACCCGAAAGCTGTTGCTACACCGTAACGAACTGGATCGCCTGGTCGGCGCCGTGGAACGCAAGGGATACACGCTCGTGCCGCTCGACCTGCACTGGAGCAAGGGTCGCGCGAAACTTCAGGTCGGTCTGGCAAAAGGCAAAAAACAGCACGACAAGCGCGCGGCGAGCAAGGATCGGGACTGGCAGCGGCAAAAAGCACGAATCTTAAAACGTTAGCGTTATATATCAATATATTACAGACCTTTATTAAAGTAATTTATTCATTGCAGTTGCGCGCCCGACCGGATCAGGGCGCCGGCATGTGCGCCCGTACATTGAATTGCGCCAGTTTGCCCCTAAACTAGACCGACCAAGGGGGTGACCTGGCTTCGACGTGGGTCGCGAACCTTCGAGTGCATGCCGAGGGACAGATTACCTCGTAAATCCAACTGTAAAACCTATAGTTGCCAACGACGACAACTACGCACTAGCTGCTTAAAAACCAGCCTTGTGCCCTCTGCCCGGATCGTGCCTGTGCGTTCGGAACCCAGGGGTCGACTTCACAGGACCGCTGTTGAGGCTTGTTCAGGGTCGCAGCAGCCAGACATTCACTGAACTGGTTATGAGTTTTCCCTGCCCGTCGGGTAGCCCGTAACGAGATTAAAGACGGTATAAGCATGTAGACCTCGAAGCAGAGGACTTGCGGACGCGAGTTCGATTCTCGCCACCTCCACCAAACAACAATGCCGCCCCTCGGGGCGGCGTTTTTGTTTGTGGAGTGGTGCAGATGAGACTCGCGTCTAGAGTTCACAAATCGGCAGGACAGCCGATTTGCACGCACGCAGTGCGCCCGCAGGGCGAGGGCCATGGATGGCCCGAGTGCATTCTCGCCACCTCCACCAATCGACCAAAGGGTCGCCCATCGGGCGGCCCTTTTTGCCGATATGCGCGGGCGAGAAGCGAACGAGCGTAGCGACAAAACGGCAGGATTGCCGTTTTGGACGCGCGCAGCGCGCCCGCAGGACGAGGGCCGTGGATTGCCGCTTAATCCGGCGGAAGATGCCCGGTCTTGACGTAGATCAGCGCGCCTTCCTCTTTCGTAAACGGGGCATGTTCGCTCATGTGCGGATGTCGCACCCATGTTCCGGCGGGATAACTTCCCGACTCGTCGAAAAAGGTGCCTTCGAGCACCAGAATTTCTTCGCCGCCGCAATGAGAGTGCTGCGGATACCGGGTCATCGGCGCCCATTTGATGAGCACCACGTGCTCACCGTCGTATTCGTGCAATGGCATGACTTCGATCCCGGGCACGCTCCCTGCCGACCAGGATCCACGACGAGTATCAATCACCTTTTGTTGCGAGTCGTCTTGCGCAAATTGGTGCAATTTGACGAACAGCGTTGCACCGTGCGCGCCTACCCGCGGACTGTGCTGACTGCCGATCGGATTTCGCAGGTAGAATCCGGCCGCATAAGAGCCATGCTCGTCCGCGAATTCGCCCTCCAGGACCAGGATTTCTTCTCCGCCGCCATGCACATGAGCCGGAAATTCGCTATCGGGCGCATAGCGAACCAGCGATGTTGCCCGCGCTACTTCGTCACCGATTCGATCCAGCATCATTCGCTGCACACCGGCTACCGGAGACTCGACCCACTGATATTGCTCCGGCGCAATCCTGACTCTCTGACTGAAATCCGCGTTCAGGCGCATTTGCCTGCCCCTACTCGGTGTTACCGGAGAGTCGTTCCCTGACAGTATCCTCGAGCCGCGTAAGGCCGCCGGCCCTGCCTGTTTCCAGTGACGATGCCTCATCCGCGCCCGACAAACTTGCCCGCAACGCCAGCAGCGCCCCTACGCGGTTGCCACTGCCACAATGCACGAGCACCGGGCCATTCTGCGCGCGAATGAGATCGTCGAGCTGCCCGGCGTTGTCGAAACTAATGGCGTCCCGACCTTCGATCGGAAATGCAACGTACTCCATGCCAAGGTCCTGCACCGCCGCCGGTTCGTCGAAGCCGCGATGCTCCTCCACACCACGCAGATCAATGACGGCCGTGTACCCGGCGTCGGCGAACACCTGGAGCGAGGCTCTGTCGGGTTGACCCGACGACGTAATCCCATCGACGGGCTCAACAATGCCGAGTTCGACGACGCGACCAAGGTCGACCTTAAGACTCGAAACCGCCGACAAATCCGGCTCTGAAGCCACTGCAACTGCGATCGTCAGGAGCAGACACTGCACGATCAACATTCTAAAACGGGCCATTCCGACCTCCTTTTGTTCCACTGACAATATACGTAAGTCGGGGGTGCGGAAGTTCAACAAGTCACTGCCTCGACTTTTGCGGGCTTTCGCGTTTCACCCTAAACTACCACGATGACTTTTGATATACGCGATATCCTGACACCCGATCTCGATGCCGTATTAACGCTGAACCAATCGGAAGTACCTGCTCTGGGCAGCATCGATATCGAACAGATGCGCTGGTTCGCAAGCCACGCCGCATATTTTCGTGTGGCCATGTCCGGTGAGGATCTCGCAGCTTTTCTGATCGGTCTGCGTCCGGCATCAGAGTATGCCAGCCCCAACTACCGGTGGTTCTGCGATCATTACGACGATTTTGCCTATATCGACCGGGTTGCCGTTGCAACAATCGCTCGCCGGCAGGGTCTGGCTTCAAGGCTGTACGACGACTTCCTGGAGTCCCTGCCCGGCGATGTTTCCGTATTGGCCTGCGAAGTGAATATCAATCCACCCAACGAGTCGTCGATGCGGTTTCATGCACGCTATGGATTCGACCAGGTTGGCAGCCAGGAAATCGACAATGGCAGCAAGGAAGTGGCGCTGATGGTCAAAGACTTGCGAAGCATCAAGTGACGGCGCGAGAATTCGACATTGTGGTGTTGGGGGCAACCGGTTTCACGGGGGCCCTCGTTGCCGAGTACCTGCTCGAACGTTATGGCAGCAATGGTCCATTGCGGTGGGCAATCGCAGGACGAAGCGCTCCGAAACTGGACGCATTGGTGTCGAAATTGGGGGCACCGGCAAGCGAACTGAAAACGATGTTGGCCGACAGTTTCGACGACGAATCGCTGCAGCGGCTCGCGCGGCGTTCGCGGGTGGTGCTCACAACTGTCGGGCCGTACGCACGTTACGGATCCGCGCTCGTGGCCGCTTGCGCGCGGAACGGCACGCATTACTGCGATCTGGCCGGCGAAGTGCAGTGGGTTCGGCGCATGATCGATAGCCACCAGGAGCCAGCCGCAAAGAGTGGCGCACGAATCGTGCACTGTTGCGGATTTGATTCCGTGCCGATGGATATCGGCGCCTGGTACTTTCAGCGCGAGGCCAAACGTCGATACGGCGCGTACTGCGAGTCGATCGTCTTGCTGGTCAAAGCGATGCAGGGTGCCGCCAGCGGCGGCACCCTGGCGAGCATGCTGAATGTCATACGCGAGGCGCGCAGCGACCGCGATGTGGCGCGTGTCCTCGCCAGCCCATACGGCCTCAATCCCGAGGGTCAGCGTCAGGGGCCCGATGGCGGCGATCAGCGCCGCGTTCTGTTCGAGCCTGAGGCGAGGACGTGGACCGCGCCTTTTGTCATGGCGACTGTCAACACACGGGTCGTCCGGCGCACTCATGCGTTGCAGGACTTCGCCTACGGCAAGGATTTTCGCTATCGCGAGGCGGTCATGACCGGCAAGGGCGCCGCCGGCTGGATCAAGGCCACGGGCATCACAGCCGGCCTGAACGGGTTCATGCTGGCGGCCTCGTTCGCGACGACGCGAGCCGCGCTGGAACGCTTCGTGCTCCCAAAGCCCGGCGAAGGGCCAGACCGGGCGGCCAGGGAAGCCGGATTTTTCAACCTGGTGCAAGTCGGGCGGTTGCCCGACGGCACAATTATTCGCGGTCGGATCACCGGCGACAAGGATCCCGGCTATGGCTCCACGAGCAAGATGCTTGCGGAATGCGCGGTCTGCCTGGCCATGGACGACCTGGATGTCGGCGGCGGCAGCTTGACCCCGGCGGCGGCGATGGCCGCACCGTTATTGGCGCGGCTGCAATCGAATGCCGGACTCACGTTCGAATTGATCGATGAGTGACGACCCGGCGGCCAGTCCACATTCCTATGCCCGTTTGCGGCCGCAAGATTTTCTTGCTGCGCTCGAGATTCTCGGCTTCCGTTGCGACGGTCGATTTCTCGCGCTGAACAGCTACGAAAACCGCGTATACCAGGTCGGCATCGAAGGTGGCGGGTCGGTCGTCGCTAAATTCTATCGTCCGAACCGCTGGAGCGATGATGCCATTCTCGAGGAACATGATTTCACAACGGTTCTCAGTGAGCAGGAGATTCCAGTCGTCGCTCCACTCGAAATTGAAGGCACGACACTGCATCGGGCGGGCCCGTTCCGACTCGCGGTCTTTCCGTGTCGAGGCGGGCGTGCGCCGGAACTCGATAACCTCGATCAACTTCGACAACTCGGGCGCCTTGTCGCACGTATACACCTGATCGGCGAAAGCGAAGAGTTCACGCACAGACCACGCATTTCGATCGAGCATTACGCTGTGGATTCCTGCCACTATCTGCTCGAGCAGCAATTTATTCCGGGCGACCTGCATGCGGCCTACCAAAGCGTGGCCGATCTCGTCATCGAGCGCATTGAAGAGTGCTATGCCTGTGCGGGCGATATCAAAGAAATTCGCCTGCATGCCGATTTTCATCCCGGTAACGTCCTGGTCGCCGGTGAAACATTCCATATCGTCGACTTCGACGACACGCGCAGTGGCCCTTCGGTACAGGACCTCTGGATGTTCTTGTCCGGTGATCGCTCAGAACAGACGCCGCAATTGGCAGCATTGCTTGAGGGTTACGAGTCGTTTCGGCACTTTGATGCGCGCGAGCTTCATCTGATCGAGGCGCTGCGCAGCCTGCGGATCATGCACTACTCGGCGTGGCTGGCCCGACGCTGGGAGGATCCGGCATTCAAGCGCGCATTCCCGTGGTTTGAATCGCGCACGTATTGGGATGAGCATGTACTCGCGTTACGCGAACAGGTCGCACTGATGCAGGAACAACCTCTTGAGTGGCGGGACTTCCAGAAGCGGCCTCGATAACAGCCCTGGTCGCAATGACGTGAGTTTTATTGCACTGCTCGCAAAGCCGATCTAAAGTGGATTGGCCGGCGAAGTCATCCAGTATCCGCGGAACTCTGGTCGCGCGATGTGCTCAGATATTAAGATCGCACAGGGCTGGCATCCATGCGGGAAGAGACGTTTTGACAGCAAAATCATTGACAGTCATCTGTGCAGCCATGCTGGCCTCGTTTCTGGCTGGTTGCAGCTCCAGCGTCACGCTCAAGCCACCTGTCATTCCACCTCCTCTGATCGACAAAATACCGGCCTCGATCGGGCTCCGGATACCGGCTGAATTCGAATCCTTTGTCCACAAAGAAGAAGTTCTCGGCCGCAAACACTGGAAAATTGACCTTGGGCGCTCGAATGCAATGCTGTTCACACAACTGTTTACGTACATGTTCGAAAAAGTGACGATCCTCGATGCAGACGAAGACGCATCGTTGCTCTCTCTTGACGCACTCATTGAGCCGAGCATTGACGCGTTCGAATTCTCCGTGCCCAAGCAAACCAAGACAGAAGCATTTGCCGTGTGGATACGTTACCGGCTAAAGGTGTATAACAGCGACGGCACAGTGGTGGCGAACTGGCCCGTCAGCGCCTACGGAAAAAGTCAGGCGGGCGGCGGCTCTGATGCGCTGCGGCGTGCCGCGGTGCTGGCGATGCGCGATGCTGCCGCGTTGATAATCATGAAGCTGGATGACGAGACGGGCATAAGCGCACGCATTATCGCGGCATCAGCTGCATCGGTCGAGGGCCAGTCTCCCGAGCCCGCTGCGGCTGACGAAGAGTAATTTGCGAAGGAAGCGACGGTGAAACTCGAAACGGTCTCAAAATCAGGGCAGGCGAGTAAAGCGTCGATCGTGGCGGCAGTCATTCTGACTATGACCGGGTGCATTACTTCACGTATCGAAGATTCCCGAGAGGGTATGACCGGCATCAGCGAAGGCGAATCCGTCGTCATCCTGGCGAAGAGCTACCATCTCGGCAACGAGACCGAGGAAAAATACATTTCATGCGTTGAAAAACGGCTTGCGCGTGGATCCAAAGGCCTGCGCGTCATCTCGAGCAAGGACTTCGTAGATTCCCTGTTTCCCTGGTTTGAACCTCGTACAGCACCCACGGAAACCAAGGGCCTTGCCAAATTGATGGACCATCCCGGTGTCGCCGAAAAAATAGCCGAACAGGGCGTTCGCTACGTCATCTGGCTTGAAGGGGATACCGAACGGGTTGCCGGCGGCGGAAGCCTCTCCTGCGCGGCCGGACCGGGCGGCGGCGGCTGCTTCGGTTTTGCCTGGTGGCAAAAGGACGCCAATTACGACGCCACAGTCTGGGACCTCAAGAAACTTGAGTCGGCAGGCACGGTCACGGCCGATGTCAGTGGTACCTCATTCCTTCCGGCGTTGATCATTCCGATACCGCTGATTGCGAGGACACAGGCTGCTGCTTGCAAGGGCCTGTCGCGGCAGTTGCGCGCATTTATCATCGACGATCCATCGACCTGACACGACGCGTTAGCGGATTGACCTGCTATTTCGGGCGACGCGCCCGAATAAATGCCTTGCGGTAATAGTCGGAGCTGAGGTTTGCGATCGAGACCACCTTGCCCGTCGACGGCGCGTGCACAAACCGGTTGTCACCCAGATACATGCCAACATGTGACATCTTGCCGTCAATGCGGAAAAACAGCAGGTCACCAACCTGGATGTCGTCGCGATTGACGGGATAGGTTCCGGCCCAGAGTTGCGCGGTCGTGCGCGGCATCGCCTTGCCAGCGCGCTGGTAGGCGTACTGTACAAGCCCGCTGCAATCGAACCCGCGAGGCGTACTACCACCGTAGCGATACGGTATGCCGATTTGCCTGGCAGCGACCGCAGCCGCCCGCTGTCCGACTGGCGACGCCGGCGACCGGCGTGGCTCATAAACGACTGCCGGTTCCGCGCGCCTGTCCGATATCGTCGCCGCTTGCTCCCACGAACACGCCGACACGCCGGCTACGGAGATAGCCAGCAGGAGCAAGCAGCGAATCGTACGGACTGGCTGGGATATCATTGTCATCACCCGGACCCGACACGGTCGTAACACGATACTGCGTATCGCCCAAATACCGTATGAACTGCATCCCAGACCGGCCAATTCGCATGCACACAAGCGGCGCCGCCGTGCCTGGGCGAAGTCACTGGTTGTTAATACTGGCTTTGTCGTGGTTTACAGCCTGTGGAGCGCCAGCGTCTGATGCGGAGGTTGATGACGCCGGCTTGAAGTACCAAATCGAGTATTCGGCCCGACCCGATCCCGACGCGGGCCTCGTAGAGGTTGAGCTGCGTTTGCGGCAACCTGCGAATCTCTTGCGCGAGCTGCGGTTCCGGTTCGATCCGGAGCGCATTTTCGGGTTCGAGGCCGATGGCGATTTCTCGGCTGACGCCTCACTGGCCCGCTGGAATCCACCCGACGATGGCGGTTCGTTACGCTGGCATGTCCGAATCGCACATCGGCGCGGCGACAACGGATACGATGCCTGGCTCGACGGCGAGTGGGGTCTGTTTCGAGCCGAAGATATTATCCCGCGCGCGACGACACGTACGCGCAAGGGTGCGACCAGCGAGACTCGTTTGAATTTCGAGCTACCCCGTGATTGGTCCGTTATCTCCCAGTACTCAGGGCGCGACGGCCAGTATTCAATTGACATCCCTGACCGGCGCTTCGACCAGCCTTCGGGATGGATAGTCATGGGCCGGCTGGGTGTGCGCCGAGACACTATTTCCGGCGTACGCATCGCAATCGCCGGACCCGTCGGCAATGCCGTGCGCCGACTCGACATGCTGGCTCTGCTCAACTGGACTTTGCCTGAACTGGCCAGCCTGTCGAGTCGCCGATGAATGGAGCCGGGAAAATCCCGGTGCACGAGTCAAGGTCGATGCGAAGGCGCACGATCTGCTGATTCAAAACCTGGCTGGCCTGACGTACGGCGACACCGAAAGACTGGCGCGGAACGCTATCTATCTCGACGGCGCGATCACCAGGAGTGACCTGCCGGACGTCATGCAGGCAAAATACAAATTACTGAATCGCGGCGGCGCGTTGCAGTTTGAGTACGATACGGCACGCTTCAACGATGTCGGCGGGCTGTCCCGGCTGAAAAAGTGGCTGTCGCAAAGAAAAGCGCCTTTCCGCGGTGACGAGCGGGCGTCCCACCTGGAGCCACCCAAAGGAATCTTGCTGATCGGCATCCAGGGCTGCGGCAAGAGTCTGGCCGCCAAAGCGACGGCAGGCATTTTCAGTGTACCGTTGCTGCGCCTCGACTTCGGTTCAGTGTACGACAAGTACCACGGCGAGACGGAGCGCAAGCTGCGGGATTCTCTGCAGACTGCAGATGTCATGTCACCGTGTGTGCTGTGGATCGATGAAATTGAAAAAGGCATCGCCGGAACGGGTGGTGAAACCGGCACCACGCAACGGGTTCTGGGTACGTTTCTGACCTGGATGGCGGAGAGGAAAAGCCGTGTCTTTATTGTCGCCACGGCGAACGACATTGCGGCGCTGCCGCCGGAGCTGGTGCGCAAAGGCCGCTTTGACGAGATATTCTTCGTCGACCTGCCGAGCCTGAAAGTCCGTGCGTCGATCCTGGCCATTCATCTGACGAACCGTGGTTTATCCCTCGGCAAATTCGATATCGAGGCACTTGCCAAAGCGACCACGGGGTTCTCAGGTGCGGAGATAGAGCAGGCCGTGGTTGCGGCGCTCTATACGGCCTACGCCTCCGGGCAGACGATTGGAACCAGGCATGTCGCGATGGAAATAAAGCAGACCAAGCCGCTGTCCATCGTCATGCAGGAACACGTTGCGGCACTGCGGCAATGGGCTGACGGTCGCACCGTGCCGTGCGACTGAACGTCGACTTGACGTAATGCGTATTCGGGGGTGCTTGACCCATGCGCGACGCATCGCTCGCACGTTCGCGTGTTAGTATGAACAAATGACTCATGAAAATAATAATATCAATGAGTTAGTCCCGTATCGGATTAAACAGGCTGCGGAAATCGAAGCCGTGACATGGCAGCAATCGCCCTCCAGCTCGTATCAGGATGCAGGCACGGAGAGTGACGCCAGAACGTTCGACATCACCAAATACGCGGACCTGGATGCACAGCGCAGCGCAGCCATTTCTGAACTGAAGTCCGTTCTGAGATCGCGCTCGGACACGATCAGCCGCCTCCAGTTCGATATCCAGCAACTGCGTTCGAAATGGGTCGGCCTCGTAGCGGAAATCGAGGCGCGCGAGGAGATCACGGTCAAGCTCAATTCTGAGCTTGAAAATGTGCGCAGTGCATTGCGACGAAAAACCAAGCTGGTGCAGGGACGCGACCAGTCGATCAAGTCCCTCAAGCTTAAAATTCACCAGCGAGACGAAGACTATCGTGTGATCGAAGCGTCCAATGAGAACCTTCAAAAACGACTTACCGAAAAAGTCAAATCGCTCGTGAAACCGCTGCGCAAACGCGTTGCATCGTCTCCTGGTGAGGTGGACGGCGGGCACCGCGATTTAGCGGCGCAGGCGGGGCAGCTCGCGAGCCGCGACAGGCTGATTGCCGAGCTTCGCGAGCAATTGCAGCGCACCGAAAGTTATGCGGATGGAATCCGGCAGCAGCTGCACGACCACATCAAGTCCGTCGACGAATTGCGGACTTCCCGTGACACGCTGCAGGTCTCGTTGACGCAGGCGAGCGAACGCATTACGCGAATGCTGCAGGAAGCCGAAGAGCGTCAATCAAGTAATGTCGAATTGAGCGAACAACTCAAGGCGTCCAGCGACGCTCACGCCAAAGAAATTCGCATGTTGCATTTCGAGCTGGGCGAGGCACAGGAAACTGTTGCACAACACGAACTCGTCGCCGAACAGCTTGCCCTGGACCTGGTCGACTCGCGTGGCTTCAAACATGAACTTGAACGCATGCTGAGCGTCAACGAAGAACATAATCACACACAGATCGAAGACCTCGAGAAACGCGTCGCGACGCTGCAGGACGGCCTGTCCGAATACGAACAGAAGTTGACGGCAAAGAGCGACGCCATCAATCGCCTGCTGGCGGAACTCGCCGACAAGAGCCAGCAGATCGATTCATTCGGCCAGATCGAAGACGTCATCCAAAACGTCGATGACCGAAAGACGGAAAATTTTGACGCCCCTGCTAAAAGTGATCGGGATCGTATCAGCCGCTTCCTGATAGGCAGCATCGACAACCAGGAATTGCGTTTTCCGCTGTTCAAGGATCGAGTGACAATCGGCCGTACGCGCCAGAATGACATCCAGCTGAAGGCCGATTTCGTCAGCCGACGGCACGCAGTGATCGTTACTGAGGGGAAGTCCACACGGGTCATCGACTGGGGCAGCCGCAACGGCGTCTACGTCAATGCCCAACGCATCACCGAGCATTTTCTGCGTGCGGGCGACATAGTGACGATTGGCACTGCCAATTTTCGCTACGAAGAGCGACAAAAGCGCAAAGTCTGACGAATTGCCCGCGGTCCTGCCACGAACTGTGAGAACTATCACGGATATGTGCCGGCGCCCGGCGTAAGGTGGCACGAGAATCAACAAGGAGCAGGAAGCACCTCAATGCTGAGCGGCGCGGCAAGGAATCCAATCACCCTTGGCGATATCGAGCGAACGCCTCGAACGCCGGCAAAATTTGCATCTCGCAAGATCTGGTTGCCGAAGATGCTGTACGACGCACTTCCCTATTTCTACCTCACTTCCGGTTTCGCCGCATTCTTTGCAACCCTGTATGTCAGCGAGTGGTTCTGGATACTCCCGCACTACCTGCTGTTCTCGGCGGCATGCTCACATCTCGGCATCGTCATCTATCGCCGCCGCCTCCGCGGTAAGAAACGCGAGCATCAAGACGCCGACTGACGCAGTCTCCATTCCTGCCACGCATTCGACCGACGAACTTGACCTGCGCGCGACACTGGGCAACGATTGGTCCATCGGTGTTTTTGGAAAATCTCCGTTGAGCGAAAATCGAAGTGATCTCAAAAAGACACTGAAGCGTGAGTCCGCGTTGCTGTTGATGCTATTGCTTCTTGGTCTCGTATTGATGCCGATCGCGATATACGTCATCGGCCGGGACCTTTTCGGCCCATACGGCGGCGCCGGCTACGGCGAATTCTTCAATCTACTGAGCGGCAAGGTCAGATCGGGTGATCGCGTAGCCTGGTTCCTGGTCTTTTCGCCCTATCTTGCATTGCAGACGTTGCGGCTGACCCTTTACGGCTGGCGTCGTACGAAGTCAGAACGCATTGCCAGCTCAAGTGGCGGTGGCCGTTCGAGTCAAAATGTGTGACGTGCGTCACATTTTGTCTGCAGGCAATCGGCTATCAAGGCCGCATACGATCAAATCACATCCACTGATTGCACGTCCATCGGCGTAGTGTTCATATTCGTCGTAAACGTGCAATCGCTGGTTGCACACTAACCGAGTCGCAATGCTTAGGCGCCTTATCAACTGGTTCAGAATTCAGCCTGAGCCACATGAAAAACTCCCTGCCGACCCGCTTCCCGGAACAGGCGCCCAGACGCTGCCAGGTTCTGCCAGGTCGATACCCGCCGTACCACGCCGTCAACCCGAGTTTGTTGAGCCGGACCCCAATGTCGCCGAGGGTAGCGAACGGCACGACAAGGACAGGCGCGCTCCGCGGCGCAGCAAGTACATCCGGGAAGATTCAGGCACCCACGAAACGCTGAAAATCATCGACGATTCGCTAGCCGAACCCAACGACGATGACGGCATCGATCCGTACAACACCGGCCGGTTCAATCGGTCGAGAAACTGGGACAAGCGCTCCCGCTGACAATCCATCCCACCTGCCGGACAGGGTTGACGCAAGGTTTTTTGAAGACTGTTTTGACCGTGCTAGTCTGCGCTGCTCGGCAGTGTGTGGAGAGCGAAAGTGGGCTTGCGGGTAACCTTCGAACTCAGCGACGACGACCTCAAGCATTTCCGGCTGATAATGCGTGAGGCCCGCAATTCTGCGGCCCGTATTGCGCCGGAAGATATTGTTGCCGCGTCTGAGGACTTGCTGGCCAATATCGGCGACGCCGGTGCGCCGGCATTCATTCTCGAGCGTCTCGAAAATCTCCGGCTTATGATCGACATGTTGTCGGATCTCGAGTGGCGGCTACCGCACCAGGAAGCCAATCGTGTGCTCAATGCGCTCGCTTACTTCGCGGAGCCTGAAGATCTGATCCCGGACAGCATCCCCGGCCTCGGTTTCCTGGATGATGCAATCATGATCGAGCTGGTCGTTCGCGAGTTGAAACATGAAATCGAGGCCTACCAGGACTTTTGCAACTACCGGTCCCGGATGGGTATCGAGCGTGGGCAGGCCGCCGGCGTCAATCGCAAGCAGTGGCTCGATAACCGGCGCAAGGAATTACAATCCCGAATGCGACGCAGACGGTCACGTGGCGAACAGTCAGTGGGCAGCGGGCCTCACCTGCTGCTTTTCAAATAGCGCTGCGTCCATGCCACTCGTCCCCGGCGCATGACCGGCCCGGTGCCACAAGACGCGCACTGCCCGATCAGCAGCGCAGGGAAACTCACAGCCGATACGATGGTCATAATGCAGTGGACGCCTAGCAGAGTTTCCGGAGTGGTATATTTCTGCCGGCAAGATACCGTGAGTTATGCTAAATGCGTCCTTGCTTGCAACGCGTCGGGCATCTAGCCTAGTCCTCCATCAATGGGCCCGTGATGGAGTACCGGCCAGATCATTACTGCCGCAAAGTGCCGCAAGACCAATAATGGAGAGAACTTTGAGCAAAACCGAGACGCGTCACCACCACTGGTTGGCAGGCATTCTATTTGGAATGTTGGCTGCAGGGGCCGTTGCCAACGAACATTCGGTGGCCGTCGATAAGCCTCTGGAGCCGGATTCACGACACGAAAATATCGGCGAGCTGATCGCCCAGTTCGTTCAGAAATCTCATTATCTGCACATTTCCGTCAACGATGACCTGTCATCACGCGTGCTCGATCGTTACATCGATTCACTGGACAGTAATCGAATGTACCTGCTGGCGAGCGACATTGCGGATTTTGATCAATACCGGTACCGGCTGGACGACATCGTCAAGAGCAGGCCCCTGGACCCCGTCTACGAGATGTTCAAGGTGTATCGCACCCGTGCGCGGGAACGCCTGAATTTTGCACTGCTGCAGCTTGAGACCGAACCGGATTTTACGAACGATGAGCATTTCCAGTTCGATCGCTCCGACGAGCCGTGGATCGAGACGACCGCCGAACTCGATGAGATCTGGCGAAAGCGTGTCAAAAACGATGTTCTGCGACTCGTGCTCGCAGAGCAGACATGGGAGGAGGCCCAGGAGCTGCTGACAAAGCGCTACACGCGCTACCTGAAGCGCATGGATCAGGTAAAGAGTGACGATGTATTCGAGACCTTCATGAACGCATTCGCACACACGCTCGATCCGCACTCGAGTTATCTGTCGCCGCGCAATTCCGAGGAATATCGCATCCAGATGAGTCTGTCGTACTTCGGTATCGGCGCATCACTGCAAACCGACGAGGATTACGTTCAGATCATCAGCATTATTCCAGGAGGGCCGGCGGCCATCGACGGCAAACTGAAGCCGAATGACCGAATTACGGGCGTTGCCCAGGGGGATGACGGTGAAATGATCGATGTTGTGGGCTGGCGACTCGATGACGTCGTCGACTTGATTCGCGGCCCCGCCAACACAGTCGTCCGCTTGCAAATAATTCCTGCCGGCGCCCTGCCCGGCAGCAGCGAAAAAGTGGTCGCGTTGACGCGCGATCAAGTCAAGCTTGAGGAACAGGCGGCACAGAGCGACATCATCGACGTTCCCCGGGAAGGTCGCGAGTGGCGCATCGGCATCATTGAAGTGCCGAGTTTTTATCGGGACTATCGCGCTCTGAGCAATGGCGACAAGAATTACACAAGCACGACCAAAGACGTGAAGCGGCTGATCGCCGAACTCGAAACACAGGGAATTGACGGGCTCGTCCTGGATCTTCGCGGCAACGGCGGCGGGCACCTGACCGAAGCCACGGCCTTGTCGGGTTTGTTCATCGACAACGGACCCGTCGTCCAACTGCGAAACGCAAATGGCCGCATCAGTCGCCTGGACGACCCTGATCCCGTCGCCCGGGTTGCCTATAACGGCCCTCTTGCCGTCCTGGTCGATCGATTCAGCGCGTCTGCCTCCGAAATCTTCGCAGCGGCAATTCAGGACTACGCCCGCGGCGTGATCGTCGGGCAGCAGACTTTCGGCAAGGGAACCGTACAAAATCTGTACTCGCTCGATCAGTACTTGCCGCCCGAGGGCGACAAGGGCTATGGACAACTGACGATGACGATCGGCAAATATTACCGGGTAACCGGTGAGAGCACCCAGCACCGCGGTGTCGACCCAGACATACGCCTGCCGTCTCCCATTGATGTGCATGAGATCGGTGAAAGCGTTCGCGACAGCGCATTGCCATGGGACACGATTCAAACGACGCGCTTTCGCGCCGGACCGCCACTCGAAAGTACGATTCAGTCACTGATGGCAAGTCACTCGGAGCGATCTAAAGACGATCCTAATTTTCGATATCTGATGGACGGCATACAAGAATTCGAGGAAGCCCGTACGCGCACAGATGTCTCGCTGAACATCGACGAACGACTCGAGGAACGCGAGCTGGAAGCGGCACGCGCATTAAAGCGGGAGAATGATCGCCGCATCGCGCTAAATCTCGAGCCGTTGTCCAGCCTCGAGGATCTCGACGAGGATACGCGCCCCGATGTGCTTCTCGATCAGACCGCGGCGATCGTTACAGACATGGCGGCACTGCGTGAGACAGGCACTTCACCGACGCAAGCGGCACAAGTGAGGCCCTGACAGCGCCAGTTTGCGCGCCAAAAGCCAGGTGTTATACTCAGCTATAACACTTCGCTGGTGACGGCACCCTGGAGGCTGCTGTGAACGCTGGGCAGATACCACCGACATTCGCTGCATATCGCGGCGCGCATGCAGCAGTGCTGTTGGCGGTCGGTATGGTGTGCATGCCGGCCCTTGCATCTTCCGGTGTGATGCCGTGCGACGAGGGAGCAACGGCGACACAAGGCCTCGACATCCCCGCAGGGGCATTATCCATTCGGACGATCGATCTGGGCCCCGCAAGTTCCGTTACCGCGAGTGGTCAGTCCCTTGACCAACCCGTTGCGAGCCGCTCCTGGGCATCACCATCATTGATGCTGTCGCGGCGCGCCGATTCGACAGCGCAAAGAATCTTCGAGGAGCCGCAGTTTTCACCCTCGTCGCAGCTTGATTCTCTGCCGGCAAGCGCAGGAAAATCGGCACCAGTGGCCGATGCGATCACGCCGTTGCCCGGCGGTGACAAGATTGGACAGCAGGATGGTGTGGACTTGCACATTCGCAGCGAAGACCAGAACGGGGTTTCGACCCGTTTGCCCGGCGTCACAACAGACGATCTGTTGCGCTTCAAACGACGGATGTATCGCACCGACATCTAGGCGTCTGTCGGACTTTGGATCAATCTACTGCGGCAGACTCCTGGTCGCCACTACGTCCTGTTCTACCGGCTCATTATGTTTGCGAGGCCCCAGTAATTCTGGCCCAGCAGGTTGGCGTCCGTTTTCTTGACGAAGCCATTTGCGTCGATTGCATACACAGTCGAAACTGTACCGGTGTCGGGAACCGTCTCGTCGTTGTTGTGGAACATCGCGCTCTCGGAGATCAGCTTCGAGCGACGTTGCAATACGTCGGCGACGGCCGTTATGTTGTCGAGTGATTCCGCCCGAATTCGGATGCGCTCCAGCAACGATTCACATTCAACCCTCGTGCCGTATCTGAATGCTCCAGGGCTTCTATCGTTGGCCTCTTTTGCCAGCGCCGCAAGATCGTCCGCCGAAAAATGCAGCCACAGTTGCTGTGCAAACGACAGAATCATGATATTGATCGTGCGCTTCGTCGGCACGTCAAGGCCTGGTTGGTCGGGTTCCGGAAGCGATTGAATCTTCTCAAGCTCCCGCAACTGGTCCTGCTCTCTTTGCTTCGCGGCGGCAATACTCGCAACGAGTTTGTCCCGGGACGAGGACTTCGAACGGCCAAATATCCCGGATAAAGCGCCGGAACGCCCGGACCGATTCTGTCCAGACTGTAGTTTTTCCTCAAGCGCCTGCAGATGCGCACGATGCTCGCCGAGTTGGCCCTCAATCGCCGCTACGCGCTGCAATTGCACCTCCCTCCATTGGGCGACGGTTTGACCGTGTCGCCGAAGCTCGCGCTGCTGTTTGAGTTCCTCGGCAAACACCTCCAGTTTGCGCTGACACTTCGAATTGAGCCCACGAAGCTGATAGACAACGGTGATCGTGTGCGCCCACTCCGGATCCAGCAACAGACTTTCGAGATGCTCAAACTTTTGCTGCAGACGCGCCGTAACGCCCTGCTCTTCCTTGATGCGCTCCTGCAGCTGGTACTTCTCCTCACGAAGCTGGGCAAATTCCTTCTTGAGCTCCGCCCGATTCTTGTAGAGATCCAGCAGCTTGTCGCCTTCGTCCGGTGTCTCCGGCGAACTCCGCAAAATTGCGCTACGTGTGGTCAACGTCAATGCCTCTTAACATAATGCCGGACCTGTCACGACGAAGCGGCAAGGTCGTCCAATGATGACAATTGATAAGAGGTTCGACGCTGACTGAATCGACAGTTTCGCAATCGGACGGGACTGGGGCTCTGAACCCGTCATTATCACCTTGACGGAGTACTAGTACTCGAGCAACAGGTGTCCCTGGTCTGTGAGGTATTCCAGCCACTTGTTCAGCACGACATTGCGCTTCCAGCGCTCATCAAGCTCGCGACGATGCGCTCGCGCCGGCCGGCGCAATTCTGTGTGCCGGTCTGCACCGCGAATGCTCATTACCTCGGCTAATCGACCATCGAGATATGCACGAACCTTCATGTCGGGATCGGCCAGCGTACCGTCCTCGCATTCGAAGTGGTACGTCATTCCCAGGGTGACCGTGTAACGGCAGCGCTCGAGGATTTCCACGTGTAAATCGCAAGCGCCGGCAACACGCGAACGGAAACAGCCATCCAGACGTTCGATTTCCGGAATCAAGCGGAGCAATCGCAAATAGTTGCTTTCATACAGTGCCATCAGACCGACAAAACTTTTCGGTCTGACTATGGCCTCGGGCACGAGTAGTGAATCAAGCAACATGCAGCCAATATAGCACAGGGATTCGAGGACTAAATGTGCGCAAACAACGATTCAGAACGTGCACTGAAAAAACACGATTCAGGGTCGAACTCGTCGCTCGACACCGGTACTATCGAGGATTCGGCTGGAGATTTCCTCGATGGAAATCTCCGTCGTATCGACGTTCGGTATGCTGAATCGCCTGAATAATTTTTCTGCTTCGCGCAACTCGAAGCGAACCTGTTGTGCTGAGGAATACTTACCAAGCGGTCGCCGCTCCTTGCGGACCTGACGAAGACGCTCCGGAGCAATCGTCAAGCCGAACAGCTTCTCTTTTTGCTGCATCAGAAAATCCGGGAGATTACCGTCTTCCAATTCCTCGTCGGTCAACGGATAATTGGCCGCATAGACGCCGTACTGGAGCGCCAGGTACAGGCAGGTTGGTGTTTTTCCAGACCGCGATACGCCCAACAGAATCACATCCGCCATGTCGTAATTGCGGCTGACGCCGCCGTCATCGTTTGCCAGTGCGAAATTTGTCGCCTCGATCCTCTTCATGTAACGGTCGATGTCGCTCATGCCATGAGCCCGGCCCGGTTCGTGCGTCGATTTCTGCTGTAATTCGACCTCCAGCGGCTCGAGGAATACATCGAAGACATCCAGGTGCAGCCCGTCGCACTGCCGCACGATGGCACGAAGCTCGTCCTGCACCAGCGTCGAAAATACGATGGGCCGCAGCGTATCCCCGGCGCCCGCCTCCGCGATTCTTTGCACGGCCTCCCGCGCCTTGTCTTCGGTATCTATAAATGGCAAAGTCACTTGCCGAAAATTCTGACTTGCGAATTGCGTTAACAGGCTGTGGCCGAGAGTTTCGGCCGTCACGCCTGTCTGATCCGAAATAAAGAAGACGGTGCGCTCGTTCATGTCACGATTCCTCAAGTGCAGCGGTGTCGAGAAACACCGTACTGCCGATAGTCTGCAAGCGATTGTCCATTTCCTGCACGGGAACACAAGGGAGTAAGCATTGGACCGGTATGTCATCAAGCTCGCCGAGCTTGGCATGAACGATGTGGATGTAGTTGGCGGCAAGAATGCCTCGCTTGGTGAAATGATCGGCAATTTGAGCGGATTGGGTGTGACGGTGCCCGGCGGCTTTGCAACGACGTCAGCAGCTTATCGCGACTTCCTGAAGCACGATCAACTCGATCAGCGAATCAGCAAGACGCTCGACGGTCTCGATGTGGACGATATCGACGCGTTGACGGCAACGGGACGTCAGATTCGAACCTGGGTCCTGGAAGCCGCCCTGCCCGATCGGCTCATCCGGGAAATCGGCAGGGCCTGGGAAGTGTTTTCCGACGGCCATGATGTCGCCGTAGCAGTCCGCTCGTCTGCGACCGCGGAAGACCTGCCCAACGCATCGTTCGCGGGACAGCAGGAGACCTTTCTCAACGTCCGCGGCCTCGACAACCTGATCCAGGCACTGCACCAGGTCTACGCCTCGTTATTCAATGACCGCGCAATCGCATACCGCGTGCATCAGGGTTTCGACCATGGCCAGGTCGCCATGTCGGTCGGCGTACAACAAATGGTACGCAGCGACATGGGTTCGTCAGGCGTCATGTTTACGCTGGACACCGAGTCGGGCTTCCGCGACGTCGTCTTCATCACAGCGTCATACGGGCTCGGTGAGACCGTCGTACAGGGTGCAGTCAACCCGGACGAGTTTTACGTCCACAAGTCCGGGCTCGAGAACGGCCACTTCCCGATTCTGCGCAAGAACCTGGGCAGCAAGGCCATAAAAATGGTTTACAGCGACGACCCTCGACCGGGAAAAACAGTCGACACCGTGGACGTCGACGAGGCTGACTGCCAGTCTTTCTCGCTGTGCGACGATGATGTCATCGCGCTTGCGCGAATGGCAATGACCATCGAACAGCATTACAAACGGCCCATGGATATCGAATGGGGCAAGGATGGCGCGGACGGCAAGCTCTACATATTGCAGGCACGGCCGGAAACGGTGCAAAGCCGAAGCGGCCGCGCGATCCAGCGATTCACGTTAAAAGAATCCTCCACGGTGCTGAGCACGGGTCGCAGTATCGGGCAAAAAATTGGTGCCGGCACGGCAAGAATAGTGCGCAGCGTCAACGAGATGAGCCGTGTACAGAGTGGCGACGTCCTCGTCTCGGACATGACCGATCCGGATTGGGAGCCCGTAATGAAACGTGCCGCCGCGATCGTCACAAATCGCGGCGGTCGCACCTGCCACGCGGCCATTATTGCGCGTGAATTGGGAATTCCTGCCGTGGTCGGCTGCGGCGATGCGACGGAGACCATCGGCGACGGCGTTGAAGTCACGGTAAGCTGTGCGGAAGGCGACAAGGGCTTCGTGTACGACGGCCTGCTCGCGTTTGAGAAGACCAGGATTGAGCTCGATTCGCTACCTGACATACCGGTCAAGATCATGCTGAACGTGGGCAACCCCGACCGTGCATTCGAATTTGCAAATATTCCCAACAGCGGAGTCGGCCTCGCGCGCCTCGAGTTCATTATCAACCGCATGATCGGCGTACACCCGAAGGCGTTGCTGGAATACGATCAACTGGACGCTGCAACGCGGAACGCCGTCGACGAGCAGATGGCCGGCTACCCGGACCCGGTTCAATTCTTCATCGACAAGCTGGCGGAAGGCGTCAGTACGATTGCGGCCGCATTTGCACCTGAACCCGTCATCGTGCGCTTGTCGGACTTCAAATCGAACGAATATGCGAATCTCATTGGCGGGAGCCAGTACGAACCCAACGAAGAAAATCCGATGCTTGGATTTCGCGGTGCGGCACGATATCTCTCCGCAAGTTTTCGTCCATGCTTCGAGCTGGAGTGCATGGCGATTCGCAAGGTGCGCAACGCAATGGGACTGACTAACGTGCAAGTCATGATTCCGTTCGTTCGTACTGTGCAACAAGCAAAGGACGTTGTTGCCCTGTTGGCAGAAAACGGTCTCGAGCGCGGCAAAGACGATCTCAAGATCATCATGATGTCGGAGCTGCCGAGCAACGCATTGCTGGCTGATCAATTTCTTGACCATTTCGACGGCATGTCGATCGGTTCGAATGACATGACGCAGCTGACACTCGGTCTCGATCGCGACTCCGCACTGGTTGCCGACGTATTCGATGAACGGGACGATGCGGTGAAAGCAATGCTCGCAATGACGATCTCAGCCTGCAAGGCACGCGGCAAATACATCGGCATCTGCGGTCAGGGTCCATCCGATCATCCTGACCTGGCATTATGGCTACTCGATCAGGGCATCGAGAGCATGTCTCTGAACCCTGACAGCGTCATCGAGACATGGCTGTTCCTGGCCGGCGAGTCGGTCTGAGGCGGCGCAGCGCGGCCGTCAAATAATTGCTCAGAGGTTCTAGAGTCGATCGTATCCGGAACGACGCTGCCAGCGAATGCGCGGCAACCAGATACCGAATACAAAGCCGACCGTGAGGACCAGTGCGCCGGCCATGAACCAAGAACGCGCCGTCTGGCTCATCAATTCGCGATTTTCCTGTTCCAGCGTCGCGACCTGTATCTCGGCCGCCGCCAGTTGCAGGCGGAAATCCTTGTTCTGTTCATCGATGGCCACGACATTGGCCGAGGTTCGCCTGATATCGGCCAAATCACGCTCGAGGCGGCTCTTGTCCCGTTCGAGATTCGTAATCCGCTGCGTAGCGTCATCATATTCACTTCGAATTGCACCAAGTTGTGAGTTCAGCGTACTACCGCGCGTCGTTGCGTTTGTCAGCTCGGCAGTGAGCGTGGCCAACTGTTCGCGCGCCGGCGCTTCATCCATCAGGTAACGGCTCAGGACCCAGCCTTCGGTCCCGCCACCCGTGCGAACCTGCGTATAACCTTTATCCGGGTCCTGTGCGATAATTTCGAGCTCGGTGCCGCTGCGCACCATCAAATGAATCGCATTGCTCGTGCTGGGGCCGGTTCTCAGCGTGATTTCGAATTGATCGCTGACCCACGCGGTTTCCGCGTCGGCCGGGCCGGCGGCGAGTGCGCTGGACAGCCACACCATGACTGCGATTGCATTGATCTTCATAGGACTGGACGCCATGATCTGCTTGCGGCAACTATAAGACATGGCGGCGGTCTGTTCCAGCTAAAAATCAACAAAATCAGTCGCTTAAAGGCGACAGTTCGGACACATTCTCTTCCCAGTGCCGGCCATCGAAAGGCGTCACCGACAGCGATCGGATCGTCTCCGGTTCGAGACAGTTGACGTTCACGCTGATGCTGTCGGGATGCGATCGTGGCACATAATAGGACTTTATGCCGCATCGACGGCAAAAATAATGCTGAGCGATGCCCGTATTGAACGTATAGGTTTCGATCGCGTCGCCGCCGCGCTGCAGCCTGAAGTTGTCACGACTCACGATCAAGTGCACAAACGCCGTCATGCGGCAGACGCTGCAGTTACACTGCGTCGCTTCAATGTCGGCAGATGCGTCAACTTCGAATCGGACCTTGCCGCAATGACAACCTCCCGTGTGTATTGTCATGACGTCCTCCGCGGCGTGATTCGCCTCCATACGGCGAGCAAGTTGTTTGCCGGCATGGCGTAAAGTCCTGATCGGTGCAGGCCGGCGTCGATCGCCAGCGCATCGAGGTCCTCGAGCTCCCGTATGCCCATTGCCGAGTCCCTGGTGACCAGCGAGTCGTGAAAACTGGCGTTGCTCTGCGTACTGAATCGCCCATTTTGGCGAAACGGGCCGTACAGGCAAAATACTCCGTCATCTTGCAAGACACGGCCGACGAGTACGAACATTTTGACGACCGCAGCGTAACTCATTATGTGTGCGGTATTTGACGAATAAACGCCGTCATAGCTGTGCGCCGTTGCACTTGCGGACATCACGTCGAGTGACAATGGCCGACGTACGTTAGGCAGGTTCGCCGCAGCAAGCCAGGCATGGATGCCCTCGTGATTTTCGTCGAGGTCACTGGTCTGCCAGGTCAGGTGCGCCAGTTCGGAGGCAAACGTGACCGCGTGTTGCCCGGTGCCGGATCCGATTTCGAGAACCGACCGGCAGCCCCGAAATTCGATACGCAACACGCCGAGAATGGAACTGCTATTGCGTTCCGTCGCCGGCGCGGACGGTTTCTCAATCATGTTCCGGTTTCGGCCCCGCCGGCGCAGATATGACGGCTTCGTCCAGCAGTTGCTCGCGGTACCAGACCAGCTCCGCAATCGAATCGCGAATATCTGCCAGGGCACGATGCGACGATTCCTTGCTAAAGCCACTCGCGACGGCCGGCGCCCACAGTTGCGCCAGTATTTTCAGCGTGCTGACATCCAGATTGCGATAATGAAAGAAGCGCTCAAGTCGTGGCATCTGGCGTGCAAGAAATCGACGATCCTGACAGATGCTGTTGCCACACATCGGTGACAATCCGGTATCGACCCATTCCTCCAGGAACTCCAGCGTCGCCGCTTCCGCCTGCAGCATCGTAACGTCACTCTGCAGGACTCGTTCGGTCAGGCCCGATTGACCGTGTTGCTGTGTATTCCACTCATCCATTCGATCCATGGTCTCTTTGCCCTGATCAATTGCGAGAACAGGGCCTTCCGCCAATTCGTTGAGGTGCTTGTCCGTAATAATGGTCGCGATCTCAATGATCGTATCTGCGCCGCTATCCAGGCCGGTCATTTCGAGATCGATCCAGATTAGATTATTCGCCCGATCATTGCCCTGTTCGCTGTCAGTCATGAGCATTCCGTTACAGTCATTGCGAGAATCACGCGCCGACACCCCGTCGAGGTGGTATTGATGGGTTCGACCCCGGTTTATTATCAATACTGCCTTGACGGAGTACCAGTGTACCGCGCCCATGAGTGCAAGGCGCACGGCACCGCGGCATACTCCAGACAGAGTCACCGGATCCCGTTTCATCCATGCAATCACAAACTGCTCTCGTCACCGCCACCTTCAGCCGCCGCATGCAGTTGCGCCTGCCACAGGGCGACGAAGTAATCGCTCGTATCAAGGGCAGGCGCCTGAAGCCCGTATGCGGCGACCGGGTCATGGCGGAACCCATCGACAAGGAATCCGACTGGTTGATAACGAGCATCGCCGATCGCGACAACGAATTAAGCCGGCCAGACGGTCGCGGCACGGTCGAAGTGCTCGCAGCCAATATCGAATTGCTGGTCGCGGTCATCGCGGACTTGCCGCAACCGGACTGGTTCATCGTCGACAGGTACCTGTGCGCCGCTGAATTGATGGGTGCCGCCGGCGCCGTCGTATTCAACAAGATCGACCTTGGACAGCCGGATAGGACTGCCGATGCGGCATTGCGCGAATATGCGCAGATAGGCTATGCAACAGCGCGTTGCAGCGCCACGACCGGTGAGCGTATTGACGAACTGGCCAGCATCCTGAATGCCCGGACCGCCATAATTGTTGGCCAGTCCGGCGTCGGCAAATCCAGCCTTATCAATCGTCTGACCGGCAGCGAACGGCTGCGCACCGCGTCAGTATCCGGGAAAAGCGGCGCAGGCCGGCATACCACCGCAAATTCCGCCATGCTGCAATTACCGGGCGGCGGCGCCGTCATCGATTCGCCGGGCGTACGTGACTATGCGCCCGCACTGCAGTCGCCCGCGGAGGTCAGCATCGGCTATCGCGAAATTGGCGCGGCGGGCCATCGCTGCCGCTTTAACGACTGCCGTCACCACAAAGAGCCAGGTTGCGCGGTGCGCCAAGGGGTCACTGACGGCGCGATCAGCGCACGCCGCTACGACAGTTTCCGTCGCCTGGTCACGTTCACGGAGCAATTGGCCGCCAAGCGCTACTAGTGTCCTATCCCGGCGGCCAGCTCATGAGCCTGCCGCCCAATAAGTGCAGGTGTATGTGGAACACGGACTGCCCCGCGGCCGCGTTACAGTTCATCACCGTGCGATAACCATCGTCGGCCAGCCCCTCTTCTTTCGCAATTTCCTGCGCCGCCATGAACAACTTGCCGACCGTATCGCAGTCTTCATCCGTCAGGTCATTGATGGTCGCGATGTGCTGTCGCGGCACGATCAGCACATGCGTTGGCGCCTGTGGATTGATGTCGCGAAATGCCACCGCGTCATCGGATTCGTAAATTATATCTGCAGGAATGTCACCTGCAATGATCTGGCAAAACAGGCAATCTTCAGTGGTCATTCCCAACCCCTATTCAAGGATACGCCGGCCGTGAAAAGCATGCGCCAGGGTACCGCTGTCCACGTACTCGAGTTCGCCGCCGAGTGGGACACCATGTGCGATCCGGCTGGCCTGTACTTTATGCCGAACGGCCAGTTCGGCAATATAGTATGCCGTTGCGTCGCCTTCGACAGTCGGGTTCGTCGCAATGATCAATTCGTTGATCGTGCCGTCGCCCAGGCGCTCTTCGAGAGCCCCCAAACCCAACTCCTCCGGCCCGATCCCGTCCAGGGGCGAGAGGTGCCCCATGAGAACGAAGTACAAGCCGCGAAATCCTGTGGCATCTTCAACCGCCATGACGTCGGCCGGCGACTCAACGACACACAGTTGCGCTTCGTCGCGACTCCTTGAAGAGCAAATAGAGCACAAATCATGCTCCGTCAACATGCGGCAGCGACTGCAATGGCCAATGCCGGAGGCTGCCTCGGCCAGGGCCACCGAAAGATGCGACGCGCCGTCGCGATCGCGCTCGAGCAAGTGAAATGCGATACGTTGCGCGGACTTGCGTCCGACGCCCGGCATGCAGCGCAGCGCATCAATGAGACGAACAAGTAGTGGCGAATAGGACACCTATCGATCCGCCTCAGAACGGCAAACTGATTCCCGGCGGCAGTCCCATGCCGGCCGCTGCGCCGGCAAATTTCTCCTGGACCGCCTGTTCGACTTTCTTCACCGCATCGTTGAAGGCCGCAACGATGAGATCCTCGAGCATGTCCTTGTCATCGCCGATCAGAGTGTCTTCAATCTCCAGCGTACGCACCTGGTGCTGGCAGCTCATCGTAATTCGCACCATGCCGCCGCCGGATTCACCGGTCACGACCAACGACGCCATCTCTTCCTGAACCTTTTTCATATTGGCCTGCATCTGCTGCGCCTGCTTCATCAATTCGCCGATGCCACCCTTCATCCTGTGTTCCTCGTCACTTCGACTCGCCCGGATTGAGCAACTCGATCGAGTCGGTTTTCAGTTCAGCGCCGAACATGGATTTCAGGGTCTTCACATTCGGATCCGATTCGAGTGAGATTCGCGCCGCTTCAATGCGCTCATCAGCAAGTCTTGACTCTTCCTGATGCGGAGTCTCTTGAATCACCTCAGCGACATTGATATCGACCGAAAGCGGCTCGTTGAAGTGCTTTGACAGCGCTGCGGCAAGCGCCTCCGTGCGCTGCCTGGTCAACAACGATTCCGAACGCGGGTCGAGATTGAAATGCACGGTGTTGCCATCACGGCGAATATAAGCGCAATTGCTCGCCAGCAGTTTGACGGCACCGGCCAGGCCGAGCTCGGGCATGATTTCGGCCCAATCGGGATCCTGGTCCTGCGGCGTCGCTGCGCGAGCAGCGGTCTGCACGCTCTTGGCCGCCGGAGCGGCCTCGGCCTGTGCTGCCGCAGGTGCCTTGCCGGTCGAGCCGCCGGCTGTGCCGCTGGACGACGCCGTCACCGGCTTGAACGCCAGCATCCGCAATAACGCCATCTCAGCGCCGCTGCGCGGGTCGGGCGATAACGGCAGATCGCGGCGCCCGATCAACGCCGTCTGGTAAAAGAGCTGGACGTCGGAAGCCGGCAACGAGCCGGCAAACTCTTTGAGCAACTCATCACCCAATTCGTCGTCGGGGTCGGTGCTGCCCACAACCTGGTAGACCGCAATGCGTTGCAGCATGCGGGCGAGGTCCTCGAGCAAGCGTCCATAATCCGGAAATTGCTCGTCGATCTCGGCCACGGCGTCGATCACGCCCGGTGCATCATCGGCGGCCAGCAGGCGCAGCAACCTGACGACATGTTCGCGATCGATCGTCCCGAGCATCAGCGAAACTGAATCTGCCTCGACCTTCCCACCGCAGTAGGCAATCGCCTGATCGAGCAGGCTCAACGCGTCACGAAGGCTGCCATCGGCAGCGCGCGATAATATCGCGAGTGCGGCCGCCTCCGCCTCGATCTCCTCTGCATCGCAGATGAGTGCCAGTCGCTCCTGAATCAGGCCCGGCGTCAGGCGCTTCAGATTAAATTGCAAACATCGCGACAGCACGGTGGCCGGCAGTTTCTGTGGATCGGTCGTCGCGAGCAGAAACTTGACGTGCGGCGGCGGCTCCTCGAGCGTTTTCAACAGCGCGTTAAACGAACTCTTCGACAGCATGTGAACCTCGTCGATGAGGTACACCTTGAAGCGCCCACTTGACGGCGCGTACTGGACGTTGTCGAGCAGCTCTCGCGTATCGTCGACCTTGGTCTTCGACGCCGCATCGACTTCAATAAGGTCGATAAATCGACCCTCATCGATCTCGCGGCACGCACCGCATTTGCCGCACGGCGTCGCCGTCACACCAGTTTCACAATTGAGCGCCTTCGCCAGAATCCGGGCGATCGTCGTCTTGCCGACGCCACGCGTTCCGCTGAACAGGTAGGCATGATGAAGACGCCCGGACTCCAGCGCATTGATCAGCGCCCGGAGCACATGTTCCTGGCCCACGGTTTCAGAAAAATCTTTTGGCCGCCACTTGCGGGCCAGTACGAGGTAGGTCATAGCGAATTCAGCAGCCTCTGCCGCATTCCATGCAAGTCGATCAGTGTATCGCACGACCGCGAGGCCGCAAGCCCCAAACGGCGTTGAGGTTTCAGCTTGAAGTGGCCCGCGCCAGCCGCGCCCCGGCACCCGGCGTCACCGCTGCCGCTGCTCCCTTCCAGGCCTGACGGAGTTCACGGTTGGCCGTCGCGGGGAAGCCGACGCGGACCGGCCGCGATTATGGCCGCCAGTCCCCTGAGAAACAATGGCGGCCGCCAAAGCCGGTTTGGATCCGGAAAGGAATCGCGGTGAGTTACACTTCGGGTCCCTCGAAGCAAGCGAGCAGTTATGGCCTACAGAAACATCAATGCTCCTGCCCGTCGATTCCGCGCAGCCCTCGGCATCCTCCTGCCTGTCATCGCCTGCGCGTGCGCCACGATCGCTGCCGGGCCCGGATCGGCTGACGACATCGTCGTTATTTCCATCATGGGCACCAACGACGTGCATGGCGAGCTATCGCCGCAGCCCGGCCGCGGCGGACTGACCACGATTTCGGGCTACGCCGCTGCGCTCAGGGCAGTTCGTGCCGGCGACGGTGGCGGGGTATTGCTTGTCGACGCCGGCGACATGTGGCAGGGGACGCTCGAATCGTATCTCTCCGAAGGCGCATCTGTCGTCGATGCCTATAACGCGCTCGGCTACGCAGCGGCGGCCATTGGCAATCACGAATTCGATTTTGGCCCCGTGGGTGAATTGGCGACACCGGACGGCGATGCGGACGATCCTCGCGGTGCACTCAAACTGCGCGCAATGGAAGCGAAATTTCCATTGCTGGCCGCGAATCTGATCGACACGTCCACGAATCAACCGGTCGCATGGCAAAACGTTCGGCCATCGATGATGATTGAAGTGGCCGGCATGAAAATCGGCATCGTCGGTGTTATCACCGAAAATGCCCTGCAAACGACGATCGCGGCGAATACGATCGGTCTGCGTGTGGCGCCACTGGCCGAAGCCATCGAACGTGAGGCGCGCTTGCTTCGTGCAGCCGGAGCCACACTGCTTATCGTGTTATCGCACGCAGGCGGTCGCTGCGAAGAATTCGGCGACCCGTATGACCTGTCGTCCTGCGACCTTAGCCGCGAAATCATGCGCGTTGCAAACGAATTGCCCGTCGGGCTGGTGGATCACATCGTCGCCGGGCATGTGCACCGGGGCATTGCGCACATCGTAAACGGCATCGCAATCACATCGAGCTATTCGAGTACGCGTGCTTTCAGCCGCGTGGATTTCCTGCTGGATCGCCAGACCGGCAAGGTGCGCGACCGCATCATATATCCGCCGCAACCGGCTTGTGGTTTTGTCAACCGAAAGACCGGTCAATGCATATGGATCGACGACGGGTCTGGTTGGGCCATTGCGGCACGTTATGAGGGCCGACGGGTAGTACCCACTAAATCGATTGCAGCCATCGTCAATCGTGCTGCAGCACAGTCGCGCGAGCGCAAGATGCAGAAACTGGGCGTGTTTCTTGAAACGCCAATCACTCTCGAGGGTAAGCACAGATCTCCGCTCGGCCACCTGGTGACCGACGCGATGCTCGATTCGAGTGATGCCGACGTCGCCATTTACAACGTAACTGGCGGCATACGCGGAATCCTGCCACCGGGAGAACTGACATTTGGCAGTCTTTTCAACATGCTGCCGTTCGACAACCGCCTGGTGGTTCTCGATTTGACCGGCGGCGAGCTGCGCCGGATCATTGCACATCAGGTTGGCAATCAGCGTCGACGCGCTGCGTTTTCGGGCATGCAGGTATTCGTCGATTGTAATGATGGCCACATGAGCGTCACAATGTCGCTGCCGAATGGTCACGACATTCAGGACGGTGACAGCGTCAGTGTCGTCGTCAACGACTTTCTGGCGCTCGGCGGCGATGACATCGTTACGCCGGTCATGCCCGATGGCGGCTTTCTGATTACGGACGATTTGGCGATGATTCGCGATGCAGTCGGCGCATGGCTCAGCGCGCGTGGCGGTCGCCTGCGAGCCGATCAGTTTCTGGATACGGACAATCCCAGGTGGAATCTGCCCGATCACGTTCCCGCAAGCTGTTCGTTGTAAGCCGGGATTCGTACCCGCCTCTTCACGCAAGACGCTGTTGTTTGATACTACGAGTTATGGGCCGCCAGGCTAGTAACCGGTCATGTGACCGGGACGGGCCCTTAGCAACTTGAAGCGGTGAACCCCGAGATCGATGTACGGTTGCAGCGGAAAGTCCACCATACCCTCCAATTCGCGTTCCTTGAGTTAGCGCCGCGTTGCCCTCGTACTCGTCACGTTCGACATAATGATTCGACAGTGGCAACCGGACACCGATGCCTGCGCCGTTAAGTTGAAAAACGTCCCGGTCAGACAATTTGCGCCGCGTGAACGCCCGCCCGCCGTAGAGGGTGCTCCGCGCCACGAATCCAAACAGGCTGTCAATTTCTCGTAATGGAACATTGCCGAAGTGATTTCTAAGGAACGCAAAAACAGGGGCATCCGGGGACTTGCTGCGCGCGGATATCGTGTATGTCGCCTCGGGCGGCGACAGCGGCCGAGACTTCGTGAAAGCCCTCCTTGTTTTGCCTGCTGGTACTCGTGCTTGTGCATCGCGGTCGGTTTCCATTGATTCGCAGTGCTTGCACGTAATCCGGGTACGGCATTTTTTCACGCTTCCCGGCGCGCGAATATCCGTAGATGTCACAGCCCGGCGCCAACACCAACAGCGGTACGGATTTGTCCGGCATACGACTGAAGACGCTCTTTTTCCTGGCCGCCGAGTGCGTATTGCTGCCTGATGCAGCTTCGTGCCTGGCCGTAACAGTTTGTTTGCTATGGTTTTTTTCAAACAGTTTGGCTGCCACGGCCTGAGACTGCCTCAGAAGCCATACGTGAAACTTTGAAGCTGCGGGCTATTTGGTTGCCAACAACCGTTGGTTCGACTGGCAGGCGGTTGCAAGGCGCGGCTAAGCGGTCATTGTCCTCGTCGCAGACCCCTCAGCAATGTTAACCTCGCTCGCTTGCGCCAAACGCTACTGTCTCTGCTCGCGGTTTTTACCGCCAATTTCGGCAACTTCGTAACGGAATTCCCGATCCATCATCGGGGCTGCCGCTGGCATGTCATACTTTGCTTGAGGTTGAGCGGTTGGGATCAGTCGAGATATCAGGTTTCCGGAAAGCACGCCGATGGCAAGGCATGCTGGTGAGCTTTCTGGCCGTTGTTGTAATGGGCGTTGCAGTTGCCGAAGAGCCGGAGATCCTCGACGAAATCGAAGTCATTGGCGTCACGCCGCTGCGCGGCGCCGGTCTGGATCGCGACAAAGTGCCGGCCAACGTACAGTCGGTGACGGCCGACCAGTTGGCCAGACAACATGGTATTGATGTCAGTCAATACATGGATCGCAATTTTGTCGGCATTTTTGTCAACGAGGCACAAAGCAACCCTTTGCAAAACGACATACAATTTCGTGGCTTTGTAGCCTCGCCACTCCTCGGGCTGCCACAAGGTCTCGCCATCTTTCAAGACGGCGTGCGAATCAACGAAGTGTTCGGCGATACCGTCAATTGGGCTCTGATACCCAAACGCGCGATCGCGAGCCTCCACCTGGTTCCGGGGTCGGATCCTGTATTCGGACTCAATAGCCTTGGAGGCGCAATCTCAATCAACACCAAGAACGGCTTTGAACACCAGGGAGCGGCAGCCGAAATCTCAGGCGGATCGTTTGATCGTTTGGAAATCGCGTCAGAGATCGGTGGCAACTTTAATGACGCGTTCGCCTATTACGTCAATGGATCCTACTTCAGCGAGAACGGCTGGCGCGACTTCTCACCGTCGGACGCCAGGCGTTTCTTTGCGAGTCTAGGCTGGAAGGGCGATGCCAGCAACGTGTTCTCAACGTTCACCTATGTCGATACGGACCTTGTCGGTAATGGTGCTGCTCCGGTCCAGCTACTTGAGGTTAACCGCGCAGCAATCTTCACGCACCCGGATCAGACGCGAAATGCGCTGGCGATGCTCAGCCTTCGCGGCGACCATGAGTTGTACGATTCCGTCAGCCTCGCATGGAATGCCTACTACCGGCTGAGCAACATCGACACTTTGAACGGCGATGACTCAGACTATGAAGGGTGCCAGGACTCGGCTAACATCGGCTTCATCTGCCTGGATGTCGACAACGGGGAAGTCGAAGTCATCGCGCTCGATCAGGACGGCAACCCGATTCCCGCGAATTCGGCGACCGATAGCGCTACCGTCAACCGCAGCCGAACCGATCAAAACGGCTACGGTGGGAGCCTCCAGGTTTCGCTAAACAGCAATTTCGGCAGTACCGGCAGCAATCAATTTCTCGTCGG
>SMUX01110087.1_pt1 | contig 74581 bp, 77 predicted proteins | sample 2456431 | NCBI WGS metagenome assembly SMUX01 (sample SAMN11095930, study PRJNA526329) | marine sediment metagenome | biome: Marine sediment; feature: Surficial sediment; material: Deep marine sediment; isolation source: Hadal surficial sediment | place: Pacific Ocean | collected 2014-11 | depth... | reverse complement strand
GTATCTCCTGAGTTCAGAATCCGACAACTCGAAAAAAATGCTCTTGCCCTTTCTCGCCGTTATCTCTGTCTCAAGCTCGCGGAACGAAGAATAGCACTTGCGCGTTTCGGCGTGCGTAAGTATGCGAATGTCAGTAAATCCCTTTCCTTTAAGGCGCCCGCGTACCCATGTGCCGTGGGACGGCGAGCCCGCTCAAACTCAAGCAGTTGAGAAAACTCTTCGAACAAAGTTGCTCGGATCCAAAAGACTGGGTCAGCGGACTCCACGTCCTCCAAAGTCCGGTCCTGTACGGCGCAAACACCATTCGGTCGCAGTAACCGCCAAAGCTCAGCCGCCCCCGCCCATCGATCCCTCTCGGTTAAGTGGTGAATCACCGCTCGCTGAAACACAATATTGGCGCATGCATCGGGCAACCCGGATGCGGTCGCAGACCCAAGTGCGAATGACAATTTGGTTTCTGAGGGAGATGCAAGCCGCGCCTCCTCCAAATACTGGGCAGAACTATCCACTCCCGTGACCGTTCTAGCCCCCAGGAAGATGAAACCACGGGAATAAATACCTCCCCCACATCCAATATCCACAACATCCTTGTTCGCAGGAGCCAAGTATTGCCGACACCAAACCCGCCAATTCTCATCTACGGATCGGTCGCTGTATATCCGTTGAGCTTCAAGGGAATCAAAATTCATCGTCCCGCGACCCATATAATAGGCCTAACGAGATAGCTCAGCCGCGGACAAACCGCGTAGCGGGTTGGCCGTGATCTTCTCCCGAAAAAATAGACACATGTTGTTCATGCAGCCATGTTCTCGCATTCCACAGGCGAGCAGTAACCAATACCCGACTGTAGTCGTTCGTGATTATAGAATTGGTTAATGTAACTGTTTAGCGCATTGCGTAAGTCTTGTTCGCTTTGAAAAGTGCGGCCGCGTATTAATTCAGCCTTTAAGGTATGGAAAAGGACTCCCTATGCGCATTGTCCGTACACATGCCCAATCGATTGACGCTTGGTAACAGACGGTGCTGCTTCAGCTTGGCCTGAAAACGAAACCCCGTGAACTCAATACCCCGGTCGGTGTGAAATATGACATCACAAGGCGCTTGGCGTTGTTTAATCACCCGTTTCAGCCCACGCAGGGTGTCAGCAACGGTCCGCGTCCGGCTTAATGACCAGCCCAGAATACGGGGTGAATGTCTATCCATGATTACGATTAATAACATCCATCGGTCACTCACTTTGATATAGGTAATATCGGATACCCAGATTTGATTGATACGGGTGGTCGGGGGCGCTGCCAGCGTTAAGTTCTCGCCCCGTGCCAGGAAACCTTTTAAACCGGGTTGGCGACGCGTCACCCGAACGACGCGACCTTGCAGATTGTCAGCCCGCATCAAGCGCTCGACACGCTGCTTGCCCACCGCAATCCCCTGTTTTTTAAGGGCGGCGTACACCCGCGGACTGCCATACGTCCCCCGACTGGCCGCATAAATCTGGCGGATCGTGCGGCTTAAGTGTCCATCGGCCTTGGTACCCGCGGATACGGGCCGGTTGCCCCAGGCGTAGTAACCACTGCGTGATACGCCTAACCCATCACAGAGGTAGGTCACGCCGAGGTCTTGTCCGTATCGGTGGACGAAACGGAATCGCTCGCGCGTGCCGCCGCGAGAAACCGTTGCCACTTTTTTAGCAGGTCGTTCTCCTAGCGTAGACGGGTGTTTTCCTTTTGCAGTCGCTTTACTTTATCCAGTTCGGCCCGCTCTTGCTTAAGGCTGACGACCTTCTTGCGCTTATCCGCCACGATCGTGCCCTGCCGATATTCCTTGCGCCAGCGTGACAGCATAAATGGGTGGATGTCCAGCGTCTTAGCCCCCGCCTGCACCTCAACACCTTTCATTAAACTCAGTTGAACTGCTTTGGCTTTAAATTCGTTACAGTAGCGATTCGTCTTCTTCGCTTGGGTGTATCTCGGCATTGTTCTCCTCCGTTTCAGTTAGACTTTTGTGTCTACCAAAACGGGGGATGTTCAACGTCAGCTGCAACGCCTTGTTAGACGGCCTTCCTGAGCTCGCGTAGCTCGTCGTAGCTCACTCCTGAACCGCCGCACACGATCAGAAGGATATTCCGAGCTTCTCGCAACACCTCGACGCCCTTGTACACGAGCGCAAGGGCAGCTCCGCAGGCGGGCTCCACGACGACGCGGTGATCGTCGGCGAACAGGAGGCAAGCATCGACCGCCTCCCGGTCAGTGACGACGTAAGGTACGACCTTCAATCGGCGGCTGACCTCGAGCGCCTGCTTGGCGACCTTCTTCGCGCCGAGGCTCGTGGCCACACTCGAGATTCTCTCTAGCTCCACCAATTCCCCCGCTCGTACGGTCTGGTAGAAGGAATCTGCGCCGGTCGTTTCGGCGGTGACGATTGTGACATTCGACCACCCCGCCTTCTGCAAGCCGATCGCCACACCGCAGAGCAGACCACCTCCTCCCACAGAGAGTACGATCGCCTCCGGCTCGAGGCCGGAGGCGAGGATTTCGCTGATAAGGGAGGCATGGCCTTCCCAGATCAGCGGGTCATCGAACGGGTGAAGATAAGCGGTATCTGCATCTAGCAGCGTTTGCGCATGCTCATGAGCTTCCTGCCATGACTGCCCGAAGACCACGACCTCCGCGGCTTCGTCTCGAAGCAGCTGTCGTGCGCGCTCAGAAGTACTTTGCGGAACGACGACGGTCACAGGAACACCGAGCTGACGGCCCGCGTACGCAACCGCTAGCCCTGCGTTACCTCCGGAGGAGGAAACGAGCCGCCGACGGCCATACCTAACGTAGCGTTGGCAGGCGAACCCCATTCCGCGAGCTTTGAACGATCCACACGGTTGGAGGGCCTCCATCTTGAGCCACACCCGCTGCGAAACGCGCCGGCCCAGAGCGAGCGACTCAATCAAGGGCGTCTCAAGATGAAGTTGGTCAACTTTCATGCGACTACGCAAGGCCGTCTAACGGCGTGCTGATCGACCTCCTACCTAATCCCCGCATGGATGCGGGGGTTGGGTAGAGGTTCGTTCCGGCACATGGTTAGGCGGCGCTTTTCGCCGCCGGATACATTGCTCAGCAGTTTGGTTTGTCGCGTTTCTCATTTCGGGTTGGTCGATCAGCACGCCGTCAAGCGGTGCCAGGGATGGCGCCGCTTAACGATTGAGCCAAGCGGCGGCGAAGCCGTCCCGCTTGGGCGCTTTGTTATGTGCCAACTTCACCGCTTTTAGGCAATGTTATAAATTCTACGAATCGAGCCGAAAAATCTGTGTAACACTTGTCGTTCTCGAAACCACCACCCTCCATGTATTCCCCTTTGTGGTCTTGTTTCCATTCTCCCGTCCTACTAAATAAACCCTGGCCTTCTAATTCATTGACCGAAGCAGCAACTATCATATTTATGACTTAATTTTTTGGCGATACCTTCTGGATCGACTAAGGGAAACGCCGTAGTGGGGCTGACACGACGTCCCGGACCACGGACTTGTGACAAAAACATTTCGTGCATATTTGCAAGTACAACCAGAGAAAAACCAGAAAGGTGGCGCAGCATATCCACAAATTTTAGTTTTTCTAGGTACTGTATATCGGTTTCTTTTACGCCATTTATGAGCACATTTACAAATAACTCCTGTTTATCCTCTAATTGACTGTCAAATGCAGAATTCAAAACCTTCCATGAGAATTGCTGTCCTTCTTCAGTCTTAAGCCACTCGTTTGAAAAAAGAGCTTCGAAGTCCTGAACCTTGTCTTGTAGAAAATTTATTACCTTTAGGAGGTTTCGTTCGAATTGACTTTGGCGATAGGCATCATAACCTGCGATAGCTTGCCCAAGGCCGGGCACCAAAGAAAGCGCCGACTTTGTTGTTCCTTTCAATGCGCTCAGTAAATCCTTCTCTCTATCAGTCAATTCCATTAAATATTTCCCTTTGGCACATAACGATAAATGAACGTCTCAATTGCAGTATATCTCCGCGAGTCGGTAACGTCTTTGGGAAAAACCCTTTAACAATCTAGCGGATAGCTCAACCCACCGACGATCAGTGCCGGAGATAGACGGCAGGATTGCCGTATATCTCCCATATCGGACATTTGGCAAGGATTGTCCTGACGTGCATGGCAGGGATTGTTCCCGACAATCCTTCTGCACTTCCTCCATTGCACCTGCGACCTACAGGGAAGTAGGAAGGTAGAGCAACGCAGGAGCAGTTGCCGAGACGTGCAGGTGCCGCGAAGCACAGGAGGTGCGAGAGCGGCCATCCCTGGAGGTCAGCGACATATTGAGTTAGCCACACCGAACACGCTGAACCAAAACTCCGTTAAGTCAATGAGTTAACAGCAACTCTTGCGTCGATTTAGAATACTGTATAAATATACAGTATATGACAAAGAACCCCGATTACGCCGAGCTGCATGCAATCTCGAATTTCACCTTTCTGCGTGGCGCTTCACATCCCGAGGAACTGGTGACTCGCGCATGCAAGTTGGGTTATCGGGCGCTAGCACTCACTGACGAGTGTTCATTAGCGGGTGTGGTGCGTGCCCATATCGCAGCACCTGATCATAGTTTGCACCTGATCATCGGCGCCGAATTCTTGCTCGCCGACGGTCCGCATCTCGTGTTGTTGGCCACCAATCGACAAGGCTACGGCAACCTTTCCGAGCTCATCACCCGATCCCGGCGAGCGGCTGATAAAGGGACTTATCATTTAACGCGTGCCGACTTGGCGAGCGGCGTACCGGAGTGCTTAACACTACTCATCCCAGACCTGCAACCCGACGCGGAAGCAGTTCGGTGGCTCCGACACACATTTCCCGGTCGGGCTTGGCTTACGGTGGAACTCCTGCGTGGCCCCGATGACAACGCCCGACTAAAACAACTCCAACAACTTAGTAAAGATATGGATATACCACTCACCGCCGCCGGCGATGTGCACATGCATGTACGTTCGCGCCGTGCCTCACAAGACACGCTGACTGCCATTCGCCTAAGGACAACCGTGAGCAAAGCAGGCCATCGTCTTTACCCCAATGGCGAACGACACCTCAGACGGCGTGGTGAACTGGCCCGTATTTATCCTACCGAGTTGCTTATCGAAACCGTGCGTATCGCTGAACGTTGCCGATTTTCCCTGGATGAGCTGCGTTACGAATATCCGCGAGAGTTGGTGCCTGCAGAGGAAACACCAACGGGCCATTTGCGCAAACTTACTGCAGCCGGCGTGCGAGAGCGCTGGCCACAAGGTGCAACAAAAAAGGTACGACAACAGATAGAGCATGAGCTACGGTTAATCGCGGAACTCAAATACGAACCCTATTTTCTTACCGTTCACGATATCGTCCGTTTCGCGAAAGATCAGAACATCTTGTGTCAGGGCCGCGGTTCGGCCGCCAATTCCGCCGTTTGTTATTGTCTAGGTATCACCGAGGTGGACCCGGCGCGCATGGAGCTATTGTTCGAGCGCTTTATCTCCAAGGAGCGCGACGAGCCGCCAGATATTGACGTCGACTTCGAACACGAACGCCGCGAAGAAGTCATCCAACATATATATAGTAAGTATGGCCGCGACCGGGCGGCCCTGGCCGCCACCGTCATCACCTACCGGCCACGAAGCGCGGTACGCGATGTCGGTAAGGCCCTAGGGTTATCGCTTTCCCAGGTCGATCGATTGGCAAAATCCCTGGCCTGGTGGGATGGACGACGAGTCATCTCCGAGCGTCTGCGGGAAGCAGGCTTCGATCCGGCTAATCCGGTTATCGGGCGCCTGATTGGCTTGGTCAATACCCTTGTAGGTTTTCCACGCCATCTTTCCCAGCACGTGGGTGGTTTCGTGATTTCCCAAGACGCGCTATCTCGACTGGTGCCGATCGAGAATGCCGCCATGCCGGAACGCACCGTTATCCAGTGGGACAAAGACGATCTTGATGCCCTGGGCTTGCTAAAAATCGATGTGTTGGGACTTGGTATGCTGAGCGCAATCCATCGTGCATTTGATTTAGTCAAAGATTACCGTGGCGCAGAATTCACCCTAAGCACTATCCCCGCCGAAGATCCGGCCGTATATACAATGATCCAACACGCCGACACTATTGGTGTGTTTCAAATCGAATCACGTGCGCAGATGAGCATGCTCCCACGCCTCAGGCCCAAAACTTTCTACGATCTGGTCATTGAAGTCGCCATCGTACGGCCCGGTCCCATTCAAGGAAATATGGTGCACCCTTATTTACGTCGTCGCCAGGGTCGAGAGCCGGTCACGTATCCGAGCCCGGCCGTACGTGAGGTCCTCGAGCGCACCTTGGGCGTGCCCATCTTTCAGGAACAAGTAATCAAACTGGCGATAGTGGCCGCCGGTTTCTCCGCCGGTGAAGCGGATCGGTTGCGACGCGCCATGGCGGCTTGGCGCCGCAAGGGTGGCCTCGAGTCCTTTGAGAAGCGCCTGATCGAGGGCATGCGCGAACGTGGCTATTCGGAAGATTTCGCGCAAAGAATCTTTCAGCAAATCCAAGGTTTTGGTGAATACGGTTTCCCTGAATCGCATGCCGCAAGCTTTGCACTCTTAGTGTATGTCTCTGCCTGGCTGAAATGTTACGAGCCGGCTGCCTTTACCTGTGCATTATTAAATAGTCAGCCTATGGGCTTCTACGCACCGGCACAACTCATACAAGATGCGCGCCGTCACGGGGTCGAGGTACGAGCAGCAGATGTGTGTGCAAGCAGCTGGGACTGCACGATTCAGAGGACTGAAGACAAAAGACAGAAAACGGGGGGAGGGGTGCTCCGTTTGGGTCTACGTATGGTGAAAGGATTCTCTCGGGCGGGCGCCGACAGACTCGTAGCAGCAAGGGCGCACAAATCTTTTGCCAATATCGAAGATCTAGCCCGTCGGACCAAGCTCTCCCGTCGCGACCTGGATGTGCTCGCCGCGGCGGGAGCACTGGTCACCCTCGCTGGCAATCGTCGTCAAGCCTACTGGCAAATATTAGGTATCGAAGATCCCTTGCCAACACTACCGGATGCTTCGATTCCTGAAGGCCTACCAATGCTTAGGCAACCTACCGTCGCCGATAACACGGTTGCCGATTACAAGCACCTCGGCTTTACTCTGGGGCAACATCCGCTGGGCCTATTGCGTAGTCGGCTCAATCGATTGCAGGTACTCACGGCAGCTGAACTTAAGGCCCTGCCACATGGCCATGCTGCCCATACCGCAGGACTGGTCATCACCCGACAGCGGCCCGGCACCGCAACCGGGGTTATCTTTCTCACCCTCGAGGATGAAACCGGCCACTTTAACGTGGTGGTATGGGGCAACCTGGCGGAAAGGCAAAGGCGGGAGGTATTGGAAGCGCGTCTACTTGGGGTCGTCGGCGAGATACAACGGGAAGGCGAAGTGCTACATGTGATCGCTACCCACCTCCATGACCACAGCGCCCTGCTGGGTGAGCTCGTTACCCGATCGCGGGATTTTCATTAATCCAACAAACCATTCGATTTGCCCCTGGCGAGAAGACGGGCAAACGTGCACGCCAACACCCGCCCCGTCACCCCTTTACCCCGCTAGCCCGACCATTCCATCAGCCGGTATTGATCTCAATGAATTCTCTCCTACCCGGCAAACCCCTACCCCCAACCGCCCAAGCACTTCGCCGTGGGTTGACATGGTCGATTCCTTACCAGTATGATCATATTTGGGAAAATAATCACAAATCCATCTGACGCAGTTTGAATGACCAGGAGAAAGCTATGAAAAATCATTTACTCCTCGGCGGACTCATCGGGGCTTTGATCTTCTTGCCGGCTCCAAGCGCTCGTGCAGAGATTGCGCACGTCACCGCCGATACCCACATGAACCTCAACCGACCTGTGCGAACCTACGGAGACGCGGTGCGCCTGGTTGTTGGTAATTTCAACGACAGAGGGGTTAGGCATGCGTTTGTACGATTCGCCGACTCCATTCTTGAACCGGGGATAGGACTGCGCGCAGGGACTCTGCGGCTGTGGGTTCGGACTGTGCAGACCCCGGGTACGCTCGATATTCATCCCGTCCTGGATCCGTGGCAGGAAGATACCTTGAGGGCCGCCGCACCCCCCGGTCTCGACACGGCCATTGCGACGGTGGCGATCGTTGCTGCCGATGCGGCTAATTTCGTAACGATCGATCTCACAGGGCTGACTACGGCATGGGTCAACCGCATCCGCCTAACAACGGCATTGCCCTGATCCCTTCTCTCGGCAGTGACATCCGGGTAGCGTTCGACAGCAAGGAGAACCTCCAGACCAGTCATACTGATGGAACTGGACATTACGCCAGCTGGCGGTCTCCCGGGACCGGCGGGGCCAACCGGGCCAGCTGCAGCGGATGGCATTGACGGAGCGGCAGGGCCTCCCGGACCGGCGGGGGTTAACGCGGCATCGGGGCCTGCAGGGCCACAAGGACCAATGGGGGATCCCGGTGGTCCACCGGGACCTGCAGGACCACCGGGGCCGGCTGGCCCTACCGGGCCAGCCGGGACATCTGGGGCGGATGGCATTGACGGAGCGGCAGGACCTGTCGGGCCGGCGGGACCTCCCGGTCCTCGGGGCTCTACAGGCAGGACCGGCACCAGAGGACCACGGGGACCCCAGGGGGTACGAGGATCACAAGGCCTCGCCAGCCCGGCTGTCACAACATTTGCTGTCTGCACAAAAGTTGCAAGCAGATCAAACGCGATTTCTCGTTGTGCGAACCACGTGTGCACAGGCGGTAGTACTACCGTCGGGGCCGCAGGGGGGGCCTGTACCGTCACCTCGGACACAGGGTCCTGCACGGCTCCGCCACCCTCGGGTGGAGGCGGTATCGGTGGACCAATACCCGTGAGAACATGCTGCGTATGCAAGCCCTGATCGCCATGGGGCTTGCACAAGATAACCGTTAAATCCGAGGGGCACGAGCTGGGATGCGGTCCCGGCTCGTGCCCCTCTCCGATTTTGCTGCATCTGCTCAGGGTGGCCGCACATTGCGCAATTGCGTATCTCCACGCAGTCCCGCCTTCACCCGCCGGCTCCGACAATCCCGACATACGCCCTGCTCACCACCTGCTCCATGTCGTCGGCGTATGTAGAGGTGTGCAACATCCCCGGCCCTGCGTACACACCCTGCATTCAAGCAGCCGAATCCTACTTTTGCTGACCTTAGCCGATCATGCGCGGGACCAGCGTGTCTGCACGGTCGACAAAGCGTCTTCGGGATAGATGCGATACAATTTTTTGACCCGATACGGTTTATGTAGGCGAAACACATCGCTGGGCCCCCATGAGCGGCAACGAACGAATCAAATTACCGAAAAAATCCTCGAATGCGGAAGTCGACTCGTTCTTGCGCAAGGTCGCTGCCACGCCCATTGCCAAATCTGGTGCAGACCGCGGCCGCCTGATCTTTGCCATGGACGCGACGGCAAGCCGAGAACCTACCTGGGACACCGCTTGCCACACCCACGGGCAGATGTTTCAAGAAACCGCCAACCTTGGCGGCCTTGAGATCCAGCTGTGCTATTACCGCGGTTTTGCCGAATTCAATGCCGGCCCTTGGCTTGTCGACCCTGCCGCCCTCCTAAAGAGGATGACATTGGTTTCTTGTCTCGGTGGCCAAACCCAAATCGAGAAGACTCTCCGTCATACGATTACCGAAACCAAGAAGAAAAAGGTCAATGCCTTGGTGTTTGTCGGCGACTGCATGGAGGAAGACGCAGATGGCCTCTGTCAGCTAGCCGGCGAGTTAGGCGTCTTGGGTGTACCGGCCTTCTTATTCCACGAAGGACACGATGCCATCGCCGAACGCGCTTTCAAGCAGATCGCCCGACTGAGTGGTGGCGCCTACTGTCACTTCGACAGCAATAGTGCACAGCAATTGCGCGATCTGCTTAGTGCGGTGGCCGTATACGTCGCTGGCGGCCGGCGTGCGCTGGCGGATTTCGGTGAACGAAAGGGCGGCGTGGCCGGTCTGCTCACACACCAGATAAAGAAAGGATAGCCGCTTGTACGTCCGTCTTGCCATCGGCCTGCTTATCGTGATCATTATCATATCGGCGCTGCGTTGGTTCGTTAAAACACCCCCAAAGCAAGTGGTCCGGCTGCTGAAGCGGCTAGCGATCGGTCTCGGTATCGGTATATTGATTTACCTGGCGGCAATTGGGCGTCTGCACTGGTTGTTCGCGCTCATTGGCTCGCTGATCGCAGTCGCCTACCGGTTGACCTCACTGCTGGGTCTAGTGCCTCTTCTGCAACGTCTTTTTGCATTGAAACAAACGATGGGATCTGCGCGCAGCCCCAGCGCCGGTCAAACGTCAGACGTCGAGACTCGATACTTGCGTATGTCCTTAGATCACGACAGTGGTGTAATGAACGGTGAAGTACTCGAAGGGCGCTTCAAAGGGCAACAGCTCTCCGATATGAGTGTGGACGATCTGCTCGAACTGCTCAATGAGTGTCAAGCACAGGAAGCGCAGTCCGCGGCCATACTGGAAACCTACCTGGATCGAACCCATGGAGATCAATGGCGTCAGGAATCAGGGAACGAGCGCTCGCCAGCAAGTTCGGCAATGACGCCGGCGGAGGCCTACGAGGTGCTTGGGTTGGCAGCCGGGGCGAGGCAAAAAGAGGTGGTAGAAGCGCATCGCCGACTCATGCAGAAATTGCACCCGGACCGGGGCGGCTCAACCTACCTGGCCGCCAAGCTCAATCAAGCCAAAGACACGCTGCTTAGTCACTGAGTGTCGTTGTCCACGGGATACCGATGTTAGAATAAATCGATCGCGATTGCGTCAACAAACCACCAACCCAGTTAGCATAAAAGGACTAGTGCCATGCCGTATCAACCAATAGAAAACTACGGGATCGTCGGTGATATGCATACCGTTGCTCTCGTCGGAATGAATGGCTCCATCGACTGGTTCTGTTTTCCGAGATTTGATTCCCCCAGTGTATTTGCTGCCATCCTCGATGATGAGAAAGGTGGACGGTTTAGGATCACACCGACATGCGAGGGAATTACTTATAAACAATTCTATTGGCCAGAAACTAACGTGCTGGTTACGCGATTTCTCGCCTCCGACGGCGTCGGGGAAATCATAGATTACATGCCAGTAGGACTTTCTGCCGACGATCAAAGTAGACACCAACTTATTCGTCGTGTGCACGTCGTACGCGGTTCCATGCCGTTTCGCATGGAGTGCTGCCCCGCCTTTAACTATGCACGCGATACGCACGTAACCGAACTGGAAGACACCGGCGCTTGTTTCCATTCTGCTGAATTATCGCTCGGGCTTGGCACCAGTCAACAACTTAAGCAGTGTGATAACGGTGTTTCGGCCGAATTTACACTTCGAGAGGGTGAAACACAGCTCTTCGTGTTCGGTAAAGTAGAGCGAGACTCCGGTTGCCGCGTTCTGCTAGCGGCCCCAAAGGCCGATGAGCTTGTTAACAAAACCATCGATTACTGGCGCCATTGGCTGGGCCAATGTACTTACCGTGGCCGCTGGCGAGAGATGGTTCATCGTTCAGCGTTAGTGCTGAAATTGCTTACCTATCAACCCACTGGCGCAATCATTGCTTCGCCCACAACTAGTTTACCGGAAACACTAGGTGGCGAGAGAAATTGGGATTATCGCTATACCTGGATTCGGGACGCGGCCTTCACCGTGTACGGCTTGATGCGCATCGGTTTTAGCGAAGCCGCAGCAGAGTTTATGAATTGGGTGGAAGCTCGCTGTCACGAACTCGAACCAGATGGCTCTCTACAGATCATGTACGGCATCGATGGGCGCCACAAACTCACTGAGGAAATCCTCGGCCATTTAGAGGGATATCGGGGTTCTCGCCCTGTGCGCATTGGCAATGGGGCCTACGACCAACTTCAATTAGACATCTCCGGTGAACTCATGGATTCAGTGTACTTGTATAACAAGTACGGATCACCGATTTCATACGACCTCTGGCGACACCTGCGCCGGCTGGTCAACTGGGTTTGTGACAATTGGCACCGCAAGGACGAAGGCATCTGGGAAGTGCGTGGTGGGCGACAACATTTCGTTTATTCGAAAGTCATGTGTTGGGTTGCCGTGGATCGTGCTCTACGCTTGGCAAACAAACGTTCGTTCCCGGCCGATCGTGATCGCTGGACCAAAGTACGCGATGAAATATACGAACAAGTGATGACTAAAGGTTGGAACCAAAAACGTAATGCCTTCGTTCAACACTACGGAAGTAACGCGCTCGATGCGGCAAATCTAATGATGCCATTGGTCTTCTTTCTCTCGCCGACTGACCCACGAACATTACGCATGCTCGATGCGATTATGCAGCCCCCGTCCCGAGGTGGTCTGGTTGCGAATAGCCTGGTGTATCGATACAACGTCGACGAAACTGCGGATGGATTAAGCGGCGAGGAAGGTAGTTTCAATATGTGCACGTTTTGGTTCGTTGAAGCACTAACCCGAGCCAGCCGAAGTGATCGACGGCTGTTGGAAAAGGCTCGCATCACTTTTGAAGAAATGTTGGGATATGCGAATCATTTAGGGCTATACGCAGAGGAAACCGGTCACAGTGGTGAAGCCCTTGGCAATTTTCCACAGGCCTTCACCCATCTTGCCTTGATCAGCGCCGCATTTAATCTTGATCGTGCGTTGGGGGCAAACGACTAGTCCATCAAACGCGGCAAGTCATTTACGAATAGAAACACGCTCGATCAAACCGTCGCTCACCCATCGTTTCACTAAGCGCGCCCCGTGGGCGGCCACGATCTCGGGTTCTATCCATTCACAAAGTTGCTCACAAACCTGGGAGAAAGATCGGCCCGCTATCAAGGCGTCTATCGAACCGGCTTCATCGATCGTAAGGGAACGAAAGTAAGTCTTGAGATCTTGTCGCCATATAAGCCAAGGTATCGGGATATCGTTGGCGTCGGGCTTGGGTAGTTCTTCATTCTTTTCGACTGCATTCCAAATTGCCGGCACATTCCAGCTTAAGTCCAGTCGGTTGACGCTAGGATGAAAACCGAATCGCATATGACCCCACCTTGCCGGCTCTATTGCTTCAATATCGTTTACCGAACGGACATCGGCGTCAGCGGCATCGAAGGCACTACGCAACTGCCATTCGAACGCAGCCATCTCACTCAAGACTGGCATATCAACATGGGGACTTGTCCGCGCGAGGAACTCACTTAAGTGACTACCCAGATAACGCATTGAGAAATGTTCCGATGGGTACAGATCGATGTAGGCATGTGCCAACCCCTCGAACCCTTTCTCACCGAGCAAGTTATGCAACCCAGGAAAGTCCACGGCCAAACCCTCCGTCAGGCGGGTTCGGTAGCCTTCAACGTAGATCGCTAGGCGTGTCTCGCTACTAGTCTCCTCAGTGCCAGTAATATGTGTGACTATTTCATTGCTACCAGCCAGCACATGTCGCTGAAATTGGCGCTGTAACCTTCTCAATCCGGGTGCCGAATCTTTGCTGTCCGCGCTCATGTAAACGCTGTTGCTCGCTTGGCACTATAATAAGTAATGAAGGTGGGTGCCGCTAATGCGCCACGGCTGTGATCAGATGTTCCGATTGAACGAAAAGTTCTGGCATCCGGTAGACTCAAAATACATAAAACTTCTTTTCACAAAATCTGGATTAGAACGGTGTATAGCTGGAAAGTAAAGGTAGGAGATAGTTTGAAGCGGTTTCTTTTTGAACACGCTGGAATCCGAGGTGAAATCGTTCATCTGGACGCAACCTGGCGGGCAGTACTGGAACGCCGTGACTACCCTCCTGCCCTTCGGACGATTCTCGGTGAATCAATGGTGGCGGCCGCACTGATGTCGGCAACATTGAAGTTCGCCGGTCGGCTCATTATGCAAATCCAAGGACGAGGACCATTAAACCTATTGGTTGTTGAATGTACGAACAATCAAACCATGCGGGCGATGGCACAGTGGTCGAGTGACATACCAACGGGCCCATTGTCTGTAATAACTAAGGACGCGCGCCTCGCCATTACCCTAGATCCAACCACTGGCCGTGAACGTTATCAAAGCATGGTCGAATTATCCGGCCAAACAATCTCGGAGGCGTTAGAAAACTACTTTCACCACTCGGAGCAGTTGGAGACACGGTTTTGGACCACAGCTGGAAATACTTGTGCAGCGGGTATGCTGTTACAACATCTACCGTTGGACCAGGGCACCGATGAGGAAGCATGGAAACGGGCCGTTTGTCTAGGCAGCACAATAACTTCTAAAGAATTGCTGACGCTATCTGCCCAAGATATCATCCATCGGTTATATCACGAGGAAGACATTCGTGTATTTGACAGCACACCGGTCGGGTTTAGATGCTCTTGCTCACGAGACCGCGTCGTCGGCGCCCTGCGTATGCTCGGTCCGAATGAGGTCGAGTCCATCCTAGATGAGAAAGGACTCGTAAGCGTGGATTGCGAATTCTGCAATCAGCATTACACGTTTGACAGTGTCGATACCAAACAGCTATTCGCCACCGACATCATTCCGATGACCCCATCCAGTGTACATTAACGCTCCGTTCTCGCATGATTGGCTCTATTCCTCGTCGTCCACGCCTATCGCGCCTCCCGCAATGAATGAGACCCATAACACGGGTAAGGTGCGCCTCGATAAATGGCTTTGGGTCACGCGTTTCTTTAAGACGCGACCACTCGCAGCCGAGGCTATTATAGGTGGAAAGGTCCACGTAAACGGACAGCGTGTAAAGCCCGGGAAAGTGTTGTGCGTCAGAGATGAACTATCGATTCGTCGCGGACGGAATCTGTACGTGGTAATCGTGCGTGGACTAGCAAGTCGCCGTGGGCCCGCGTCACAAGCCTCGTTGCTGTATGAGGAAACCGAAGAGAGCCGTCAGAATCGTACAGACATTGCCGAACAACAAAGAGCAGGTGGTGTGCTGCATACGCAACAGCAGGGGCGCCCCACTAAACGTAATCGACGCACCATCATCCGCTACCTTCGGCGCCGGGGATAAATGACACAACCATACTAGCTATGCCCAGAAAAAACGCAAACGAAATTGAAACGTTTGACCTCTATCCAGGACGGATCTTGGCGCGAAAGTACGAAGTTATTTCGCTCTTGGGCGCCGGCTGGGAAGGGGAAGTGTATAAGGTCCGCGAGATCTCAACACGCATCGAGCGGGCAGCTAAGTTCTTTTTCCCACAGAGAAATCCGCGAAATCGAACGGTAAACTTCTATGCAAAGAAGCTCCATAAACTCCGCCACTGTCCTATCCTGATCCAATACCACACCCAGGAACAAATCCTATTTCGGCGGCAACCACTGACGTTTTTGGTGTCCGACTATGTTGAAGGGGACCTATTAAGTAACTTTCTTCTGAGGCAGCCCGGCAAGCGGTTAAGCGCCTTTCAAGCCATGCACCTGTTGCATGCGCTCGCGAGTGGGATCACTATGATACATAACCTGCGCGAGTATCACGGTGACTTGCATACCGAAAATATCATCGTCAGACGATACGGACTTGGGTTCGATATAAAACTGATCGATATGATCCATTGGGGCGCACCGAGGCCGGTGAATATCCATGATGACGTCTGCGATTTGGTTAGGATCTTCTACGATGCTATTGGCGGACCGAAGCACTATGCGAAACAGTCGTCAGAAGCAAAAGCGATTTGCTGCGGCCTTAAGCGCTCACTTATATTGCAGAAGTTTCGCACCGCGGGCCAGTTGTGTGAACATCTAGAAACATTGCCATGGTAGGCTCAGTAATTAGTGAATGCTACGCATGAATAGTAATCCCAGACGCGAAGCCAAAGTTTACCTAGAACGGAACATGGTAGAAGGCCGGCTTCACCGTATTGGATTGGGTGCAGCCATCATTCACTCTTCACGCGCATCTGACAAAGAAACAGCAAATGAAGATGCCGCCGCCCTGGTACCATTTAGCAACACGTCCGGTGTATTGGCGATCGCAGATGGTGCAGGCGGGCAACACGATGGCGCACAAGCTTCCGCTTTGGCGATCGACGAGCTGAAATCAGCCATCAATGATGCAGCAAGAGCAGATAAGGATTTACGTGAAGCCATACTAAACGGTATTGAACGTGCCACTAGCCGTTGTCGAGCTACAAGATCAAACCGTTCGCACCTATCATGTCGGCGATTCCATGATCTTAGTTACTGGGCAGAAGGGCAAGATCACATTGCAAACCATTTCGCACTCACCGGTAGGTTACGCCGTACACGCAGGACTATTGGACGAAACCGAGGCAATGCACCACGAGGACAGGCATCTGGTCTCCAACCTCATCGGTTCCAACGATATGCACATTGAAGTTGGATCGACGGCAGAATTCGCGCCAAGAGATACACTCGTAATGGCCAGCGACGGCCTTTTTGACAATCTTCACTTGGAAGAAATCGCCGAATACCCAAGACGGGGTAAGACCAGCCGCTGCTCAAAACTCGCCGGCGCCTGTCGCAAGCGCATGACAGATGCCGGGAAAGATCGGCCGTCGAAACCCGATGACCTTACCTTCATTTTCTTTCGTTGTAACCGATTCTAATAGGCCTTTTTGCGTTCTTTAGGCCTGTCACCGGTCACAATGTCCGCGACCGACGGCTGAGACTCGTCATGCGCCAACACCATGCTCCTGATGGTTTCTTCACCCAGTGCGTCCTCGATCGCCGCGCTTACTTTCTGCATCAACCGATTGATCTCGCTAGATTCGTATAACTTCTCATAAGCAAGGTGGGCCACCGGGTCTGCGCCCCGGACACACTGCAACAACGCCTTTACAGTTATTTTTTCGATATCCTTGGCTGGAATATAAGTAACAGGATCAGCGGCTGTCTCCACAACGAATCCACCAGCAACCAACTCTTCCACGATCATGTCCACCGCCTCTATCGAAAACCCTAATCGCCGAGCAAGCGCTTCCGTTGTCCAGGGTTCTTTGTTGTGATAGTGATTACTACCTATTAGAAACATCGTCAATAACACAAGTCGCTCCTTTATGGTGCTGCTAAATGTATGCTGATCATTACTGATAGTCGTAAACACGTGGGGATGCTGATGGTAATAGGAGGCCTGTGCTCCCGTAAGAAGGATAAGCCAACTCAAATATAGCCAAATCAGAAAGAGTATGAGAACAGCAAAGCTAGAGTATATAGCCGCATAGTTGGTCGACAAGACGATAAATGACGCGAAGGCCCAACCCGTGGTCTCCCAGAGCACGCCGGCGACAATGCCGCCTGTTAACGCCGACACAAATCTGACCCGCGTATTGGGTATGAACATATAGAAAAAAGTAAACGTCCCGCACACCAATACGTAAGGTACAAACCGCCCTACCAAGTAGAATCCAGTACCGATGGCATCGATCGCAACGAGCTTCTGCACAACCGCATTACTGGTGAGCGCGGCTGTGATCCCAACTGCTGTAAACACCAGCACGGGTCCGATCAAGAGCACACTTAGATAGTCGCTAAACCGTTGGCCCAGACTTCTCGGCTTTCGTACATTCCAGACAAAATTAAGTGCGTTCTCAATCTTCTGAATAAGCGAGAAGACAGTGTAGATGAGGAGCGCCAATCCCAACGCACCCAGGACACCTACCTGCACGTTTTCCACAAACCCAAGTATGTGCTCAGTTATCTCACCACCTTTTGGCCCCAGTGGTGCCAGATAGTTAGCGAGCAACGGCTCCAACTGATTGTGGACACCGAAGGCTTTGAGAATGGAAAAACTAACAGCTAAAAGCGGCACGAGTGCAAGTAAAGTTGTATAAACAAGACTCATCGCACGCAAGGTAAGCTGACCATCCGACAGATCCCTGGCAACGAGATATAGCAACCGCAGAGCTTCGAGCAGAAACTTCTTGAACCCTACGCCCGCATTAGATCTACCCTTCCACATCTTCTTTAAGAACAGATTGTCTAACACTCGCCACATGATGCTTTGCTTAACGTAGCTTCCGTCGCACTTCCCTAACATTAGGTAATCGATCAATCTGTGTAAGTACTCTACTCAGGGTATCGATATCAGGGATTTCAAGCGTCAATTGCATCCGGCCTACCTTGCCATGCTTATCTCGCAGCGTGTTAACTGACATGACATTGATCTTTTCGTTGGCAAGCGCGGCAGCAATGTCACGTAGCAAGCCTTGGCGGTCATAAACCGAAATCTCTATATCCACGGGATACGTACGATCGGTCTCAACTCCCCAGTTCACCTCGACCAGGCGTTCGTCCCCCTCACTGTAATAGCGTAATACGCTGGGACAGTCACGGCGGTGTATGGTCACGCCGCGGCCACTAGTAATGAAACCGAGTATAGAATCTCCCGGTACCGGTTTGCAGCACTGAGCCATATGAGTCAGCAGGTTACCAACCCCCTGTATATTTATGGCGGCCGTTTTGTCAGCGCGTCGGCGCGAGCGCGCGGTTGGCAGTAGCTCATCTTCCGTTTCTTTGGGTACTACCTCTTGGACAGCGTTGATAATCTGTGATGTTCGAGTCTCGCCGCGGCCGATGGAAGCAAGAAAATCATCGACTTTGTCGAACCCGAGCTCGCTCGCGAGCCTTTCGTAATTGACATCTGCAAGCCCGAGCCGATGCAACTCCCGTTCCAAACTCGTGCGCCCCGCAGCAACGCTGTCATCATAATTCTGTTGCCGAAACCAATGCTGTACCTTGCCGCGCGCTCGAGAGGTCTTGAGGTAACCGAGGTTTGAGTTAAGCCAATCCCGACTCGGCGCGCCCTTCTTGACGGTAAGCGCTGCCACCTGCTCACCTGTCTTTAACTCGTAGGTCAAAGGCACGATGTGGCCGTTTACTTTGGCCCCTCGGCAACAATGGCCGACTTCCGTATGTATGTGGTAGGCAAAATCTAGCGGTGTAGCTCCCCGCGGTAGATCCACCACATTACCCTTTGGCGTGAAAACATAGATGCGATCTGCGAACACTTCGGATTTGAAGTGATCGACAAAATCACTAGCCTCGGCAACCTCATCCTTCCATTCCATCAGCTGTCGTAGCCATGCAATCTTGTTGTCGAATGCTTGATCTCGTTTTGCACCTTCCTTGTAGCGCCAATGTGCGGCTACACCCAGCTCCGCTTGTTGTTGCATTTCATAAGTATGGATCTGCACCTCCACTGTCTTGCCTTTCGCATCGATGACCGCAGTGTGGATAGACTGATAGTTATTCTCCTTAGGGGTGGCGATATAGTCGTCGAACTCACCGGAAACAAACTGCCAGCGTGTGTGAATCACCCCCAGCGCCGCGTAACAATCGGGTACATCCTTAACCAAAATACGAACGGCGCGAACATCGTAAATCTGATCGAAATCCTGGTTCTTGCGTCGCATCTTGCGCCAGATTCCATAGACGTGTTTCACCCGACCCGTTACTTCTGCCTCAATATCCACATCTTTCAGTTCTTTCTTTAGTAGATCTACGAAATGAGTGATGTAGTGTTCTCGATCGGCCCGTCGTTCGGCCAAGCGCGCAACAATCTGTTTATAGGCGTCGGGTTCCAAGTAGGAGAATGCCAAATCCTCGAGCTCCCATTTTACCTGCCAGATTCCAAGTCGATTGGCGAGCGGCGCGAACAACTCCATAGTTTCTCGGGCTATTCGTTGCTGTTTGTCGCTGGGCAGAGAATCGAGGGTGCGCATGTTATGCAAACGGTCAGCAAACTTAATTAACACTACGCGTATGTCCTCAGCCATCGCTAGAAGCATCTTTCGTAAACTCTCCGCCTCAGCACGTTCCTTCCTACTAGCACCCGGCCGATCCGGTAATTCTTCTATTAGATCCATCTTAGTGACGCCATCGACCAGGTGGGCTACGCGGCTACCGAACTTCTGCGTAATATCCTCCAAGGAGACGTCGGTATCCTCAACCACGTCGTGCAGGATGGCCGCGCTAATTGCCTCGTGGTCTAGGCTGAGGTCAGCCAATATTTGCGCTACCGCAATTGAATGACGGACATAGGGCTCGCCAGAGGCACGTGTCTGACCGGCATGCGCGGTCTGGGCAAGATCACAAGCATGACGAATCAATTCGGCTTCCGAAGCCGGGCGGCCTTTGGTTATAGATTCTAACCAGCTTTCGATGTCAACCAGGGCCTTGTCATCGATTCGGCGACCTTTTGATTCAAGCTGGCTCATTTCGCACGCATACAACAAGTGGGTGTTTCACCACTTTAAGTATGGTGCCTAATCGATGGAATGAAAACAGATACTACCGCCCCGAAACAGGCTAAGCGGTAGTCAGCCGTGGGTCCGCCGGCGAGATGCGAAAGCGCGAAATGCTAGAAGGACGTTAGGCTAGAGCTGCCAAGTGACGGCCGCGCGCACTCTCTGCTCCATATCGTGGAGCGGCTCCCCCGGCTCACCCACGATCGCCATACTGCCAATGGTCGTAGGCACCACAATCCCGTTAAGCTCCTTACTATAGAGATCGCGGGCACCCTCAATGTAAACGCCCGGCATTAGCAGTATGGTCACCGGGCCCACCGCCCCTTGGACAATCAGCTGGCCACACTGATTCTCGCGGACATAATAGATACTAGCGTAGTGGACACGGCCAATCTCGCCATTAAGTTCACCGCCAACGGTACGAATCACACGTATCAACTCAGCACTGGATATCTGCCCTTTGGCGACTCGAGAGGCGGGTACGGCGTTGATGCGGGCAATCACCGCCCGATCGACCTCCGGTACGTGGTTCACGATAAACCAACCACCGGCCAAGCCGATGGCCAGCAATACGCCGGCGGCTAATGCATACATACGCCTGGCTTTTCTGCGTTGAGCACGGCCGCTAAAGATAGACTGTCGTAAAATGATCCGTGAAGCCAGGTTATCAGGAACATCAACCCGCAACGCCTGTGCAAGCTGCTTGTCACCACGGATGACACTTACTGCATGCTCGGCGCAACGCGGGCACCCCTGTTGGTGGCGCAGATAATCATTGTCCTGGCTCCCAGGCTCAGCAAGACAAATGCGACGAAACTCTAAGCAGTTCATAGTTGCGATCGATGATTCACCGTAGCGTCGTTCTCACTTTCCAAAGCCGAGCGCAGCTTCTGTCGGGCACGAAACAAGCGTGTCATAACTGCACCCTTGGAAAGCCCTAAAAAGTTGGCAATCTCCTCACAGGTGTAGCCACCCAAGACCTGCAATAGTAAGGGTTCGCGGTAGTCCGCGCCGAGATCGGCGATGGTTCGGCGCACCGCAAGGGCTTCGGCTGGCACGCTGTCAGATTTGCCGGCGAGGTCGTCAGGCTCTAACCCATGCTCTATTTCCGGTCGATAGCGTTCGTACCAACGGGCGTGCTCCCTCCGCAGAATGGTGATTAACCATCCCTTGGCCGCCTTGTCGTCACGCAATGCGTCCAAGGAACGCCAGGCACGCAGGAACGTTTCCTGGACCAGTTCTTCGGCGCGGCCTCTATCACGGCAGAGCCAAAAGGCGTAGCGATAAAGGTCCGCTGATAGCGCATACACCAGCGCCTCAAACCGCGTCTGTTTACTTCCCACAGGGCTAGAGACCGGGAGAGCCGTATTTTGCTTACATTTTTCGTGAATCCCCATAGTCAACAAGGAGAGTATTTGACTGAATACGCCCTATGTCACAGTGGGCGTCATTGTCTCGCGAAATAAGTGATTATGCTGCAGCGGGGAAATCTAGCCTATGCTGGCGCTAATCTTGACTAATTTAGTGGGTTATTGTACACTTTTTCCAACCTAATTACTCAGGATTTAGGCCCTAACAGGGGCGAGATTAGCGATGAGACTATCGACTAAAGGCCGATATGCGGTAACCGCATTGATCGACCTAGCGCTGCATGATAAGGACGGGCCGGTTGCCCTCACCGACATCGCGCAATCCCAGCGAATTTCGGTATCGTACTTAGAGCAGCTCTTTGCTCGCCTACGAAAAAACGAACTCGTGGAAGGGATGCGCGGACCCGGTGGGGGCTATCGCTTAGCGCATCCTGCCGAGAACATCACTATCGCCCAGATCATTGCCGCCGTCGACGAGCAGATCGACATGACACGTTGTGCTGGTAGGGAAAATTGCCAAGATGGTGAAAAGTGTCTAACGCATGAGCTCTGGGTTGATCTAAGTAAACAGCTTTATGAATTTCTCGAGGGCATCAACCTAGCCCAAATAGTGGAATGGCCAACAGTGCGCGAGGTCGCCGAACGCCAGGAGACCCGGCGCCCACGAGGACTTATAAGGCGAAGACCGTCGCCTGAAGGAAGCACTTCTAGACAGCGGCGAGATAACCGATGACGCGTCCGGCCTGCACTTCGGGTAAACCTCGGACTCGGCCTGGATATGGCATTGAGTGAAATGATTAAGGAGAGTATGAATGTCAACCGCAGAACACGACATTGATAGCCTGATTAACCGGGAATACAAAGCTGGGTTCGTCACCGACATCGAGGCCGACGCGATACCGCCCGGACTGAACGAAGACATCATCAGGACTATCTCCCAGAAAAAAAATGAGCCCGAGTTCATGCTCGAGTGGCGCCTCAAGGCATATCGACACTGGCTCACCATGCAGGAACCGAACTGGGCACATGTGCACCACACACCGATCAACTATCAAGACATTATTTATTACTCGGCGCCGAAATCTGACAAAGACGGGCCTAAAAACCTCGACGAAGTAGACCCAAAGCTACTAGAGACCTATGAGAAGCTAGGTATCCCGCTCGGAGAGCAAAAGATGCTCGCCGGTGTCGCCGTCGACGCTGTCTTCGACAGCGTCTCTGTCGCCACAACTTTTAAGGAAACATTGGCAGAACAGGGGGTCATCTTCTGCTCGTTCTCCGAAGCGGTGCAGGAACACCCCGAGCTGGTGCGCCAGTACTTGGGTTCGGTTGTGCCTCACACTGACAATTTTTTCGCCAGTTTGAACTCCGCCGTGTTTAGCGATGGTTCGTTTGTGTATATACCCAAAGGGGTGCGCTGTCCCATGGAGCTTTCAACGTACTTTCGGATTAATGCCGCAAATACTGGACAGTTCGAACGTACGCTGATCATCGCGGACGAGGGTTCATATGTAAGCTACTTGGAAGGCTGTACCGCACCGATGCGGGACGAGAATCAACTGCATGCCGCCGTGGTCGAGCTCATAGCGCTAAAGGACGCGCAGATCAAATACTCGACAGTACAAAATTGGTATCCCGGTGATGCGGAGGGTCGCGGTGGTATCTATAACTTTGTGACTAAACGTGGCGCCTGCCGGGGTGAGAAGGCCAAGATATCGTGGACGCAAGTAGAAACCGGATCGGCTATTACTTGGAAATATCCAAGCGTGCTGCTGGAGGCAGACGATACCATAGGCGAATTCTACTCAGTGGCGCTGACCAATAATTGCCAACAAGCCGACACGGGCACAAAGATGATCCATATCGGCAAGAATACGCGGAGCACGATCCTTTCTAAGGGTATCTCGGCCGGTCGTGGCCAGAATTCGTATCGTGGACTCGTTAAGGTATTGAAGGGCGCGGAAAATGCCCGGAATTACACCCAGTGTGACTCATTATTGATGGGCGACAAATGCGGTGCCCATACCTTTCCCTATATAGAGGTAAAGAACCCGACCGCGCAGGTCGAGCACGAGGCAACGACATCAAAAATCAGTGAAGATCAATTGTTTTATTGTCTGCAACGAGGCCTCTCCGCTGAGGATGCGATCTCTATGATCGTGAACGGTTTTTGTAAGGAGGTCTTCAAGGAACTACCGATGGAGTTTGCGGTTGAGGCACAAAAGCTACTAGGGATCAGCCTCGAAGGCGCGGTGGGTTAGAAGCGAAAGGAATCACATGCTGTCCATCAATAATCTGAAGGTAGATGTTGCCGGAAAATCGATTCTTCGTGGTATCAATCTCGATGTAAAGGCAGGCGAAGTTCACGCCATCATGGGCCCCAACGCGTCGGGCAAAAGCACGCTCGCGCATGTACTGGCCGGCCGCGACGGCTATGAAGTGATCGCTGGCGAAGTTACCTACAACGGCAAGAATCTACTTGATATGGCACCTGAGCAGCGGGCTCGCGAGGGCATCTTCCTGGCGTTTCAGTATCCCGTCGAAATTCCGGGGGTAAGCAATATCTACTTGCTCAAGGCCGCCGTTAACGCCGTGCGCAAAGAGCAAGGTTTGGATCAGCTTGATGCTATCGATTTTCTCACTCTCGTAAAGGAAAAGTTGAAGCTGGTCAACATGAATGAAGAGCTTCTGTACCGTTCCGTAAACGAAGGATTTTCAGGTGGTGAAAAGAAACGCAACGAGATTCTACAAATGGCGGTGTTGCAGCCAAAGCTCGCTATTTTGGATGAAACCGACTCTGGCTTAGACATCGATGCCCTCAAGACAGTGGCGGACGGTATCAATGCATTGCGCGATCCGAGTCGTGCCATGATTCTAGTCACCCACTATCAACGCCTCCTCAACTATGTCGTCCCTGATCATATTCACGTGCTGGCTGAGGGTCGCATCGTAAAATCCGGTGACAAGACACTGGCGCACGAACTTGAGCGGCATGGTTACAGCTGGCTCAAGGAGCAACCCAGCGCCCGCACCGCATAAGTTCTTCAGACGCACTTCCATGAGCGATATCGCCCAAATCAACGCCTATGTCGATATGTTTGCGCATGCGAGCAAAGACCTCCCGGGGAACGGCGAGGCTTGGATCCGACAGGTGCGGGAGAAAGCGCTAGCGCGTTTCGTGGAACAGGGTTTCCCCACGCGTCGTGATGAGGATTGGAAATATACGAATGTCGCACCGATCCAAAAGAGTGTATTCAAGTTGCCCGACAAGGGGCTCAACGGCGTCGGACACGAACAGTTGGATAACTTTCTATTCCGCGATTTGCTATGTCATAAACTGGTCTTCGTCAACGGACATTACTCGCAAGCACTTACATCTCTAGGCACATTACCAGATGGCGTCAGCGTCGACAGCTTAGCGCAGACCTTAACAAATCGCCCGGATGCACTTAAGCCTTATCTAGGACAGTACGCAACCACTGAAAAATATGGATTTGCGGCACTGAACACGGCCTTCCTAAGTGACGGCGCCTATGTGCACGTGCCCGCAGACATCATTGTACCGGCGCCTATTCACGTCTTGTTTGTAGCGACGGGAAATGGCGAGAAAACATTGGTGCAGCCTCGCAATCTGATCGTAGCGGAAAAGAATAGCCAGGTAACTATCATTGAAAGTTACATCTCGTTGGCAGAGACACGCTATCTCACCAATGCGGTGACTGAGGTAGTCGCAGATGAGAATTGTGCCATCGAGCATTACAAGCTGGGACAAGAAAGCTTGAAGGCCTTTCATATTGGCGGGCTTTATGTCCAGCAACAGGCGAATAGTCGGTTCACCTCCCATAACATTACGTTTGGCGGTGCGCTGGTGCGCAACGACATCCAGGCATCCTTTGCGGCTGAAGGCGGCGAGTGTGTCCTCAACGGCCTTTACGTGGTGACCGGTCGTCAACACGTCGATAATCATACCGACATTGACCATGCGCAGCCGCGTTGCACGAGTCGTGAATTTTACAGGGGGGTGCTGGACGGGCGCGCCCGCGCCGTTTTTAACGGTCGCATCGTCGTTCGCCAAGGCGCCCAACATACCGATGCGCAGCTGGAGAACAAAAATCTACTCCTGTCGCGTGATGCCGAGGTTGATACCAAGCCCCAGCTGGAGATCTATGCCGATGATGTGAAGTGTGCCCATGGGGCCACCGTCGGCCAGCTCGATCAAGCCGCCATATATTATCTGCGGTCCCGGGGTATCGCCGAGGAAGATGCGCGCAGTGTCCTCATGTATGCGTTCTTAGGCGACGTGGTGGGTCGAATTGGTATCAAACCAATTAGAACCTACGTGGAAGAAAAGCTGGCTACGCGCTTGTTGCATGGCCGGCAGTTTGAGGGACTCACATGAGTATCGCAAAACAAAGGGTAACCGCCGCTCACGGATTTGACGTGGAGAAAGTGCGGCAGGATTTCCCGGCGCTACATCAGGAGGTACGAGGCAAACCGCTCGCCTACCTCGACAACGGCGCATCGGCGCAGAAGCCAAAGGTAGTCATCGATACGATAAGCCAACTGTATGCACACGATTACGCAAACGTGCACCGAGGCGTACACGCGTTGGCCGAACGTTCGACCAAAGCATTCGAGGCGACGCGCGAAAAGGTGCGGCGGTTCATTAATGCTCGAACTACTCGAGAGATCATATTCGTTCGCGGCACCACCGAAGCCATCAATTTGGTCGCACAGAGCTATGCCAGAAACAATCTCCATAAAGAGGACGAGATCATCATTACGCACATGGAGCACCACTCTAATATTGTGCCGTGGCAGCTGGTTTGTGAACAAACCGGCGCGCTCTTACGTGTAGTCCCGATCAACGACAGCGGTGAGCTTATCCTCGAGGAATTCGAAAAGCTGCTGGGCCCGCGCACCAAACTGGTAGCACTTGTCCATGTCTCCAACGCGCTTGGCACCATCAACCCGGTGCGGCAAATCATAAAACTCGCACACGCACAAAATGTCCCGGTGCTATTGGACAGCGCCCAAGCAGTGCCCCACCTAAAGGTCGATGTTCAGCAACTAGATTGCGATTTTTATGCCTTTTCGGGTCATAAGATGTATGGACCCAGTGGTATCGGTGTGCTCTATGGCAAAGAGGCCTTGCTCGATGCAATGCCTCCCTACCACGGTGGTGGCGAGATGATCAAATATGTCACCTTTGAGAAGACTGAGTACAATGAACTACCCCATAAGTTTGAAGCGGGGACGCCCAACATCGCAGGAACCATAGGCCTAGGTGCCGCGATTGATTACCTCACCGGTCTTGATTTCGATGCAATCGCCGCCCATGAGCATGATCTTCTGGACTATGCGACAAAAGCAGCGAGCGAGGTCCCCGGCCTAAGAATTATTGGTACTGCCCCAGAAAAAGTCAGTATTCTGTCGTTTCTCCTTGAAGGTGTGCACGCACACGATATAGGAACAATCCTTGATCACGAAGGTATCGCGGTTCGCGCCGGCCATCATTGTACGATGCCGCTGATGCGCCGCTTCGGGGTAGCTGCCACCACGCGAGCATCATTCGGCTTATACAACACGCGGGAGGAGGTAGACGCACTGATCGCCGGCATTCACAAAGTGAAAGAGGTGATTGGCTGATGTCTGATCTGCGCGATCTGTACGAGGAAGTAATTCTCGATCATAACCGCAATCCGCGCAATTTCCTCAAGAAGCCCGACGGTACAAACCGAGAAGCCCATGGGTTTAACCCACTATGTGGCGATGAGTTTGCCCTTCACCTCGTCATCGAAGACGGGATCATTAAAGATGTCGGCTTTGAGGGCGCGGGCTGCGCAATTTCTACTGCCTCGGCATCGTTGATGACGGAGGCGATAAAGGGAAAGACCGAAGAAGAAGCATACGCACTTTTTGATAAAGTCCATAAACTACTTCGACAAGAGAACAGTTCGGCTGACGTTGGCAAACTGGCGGTGCTCGCCGGTGTGCACGCCTACCCGGCACGCGTAAAATGTGCCACTCTCGCTTGGCATACCCTGCATGCTGCGCTTAAGAATGACCACGACACCGTTACAACCGAGTGAGCCATGAGCACTGAACAGAAACTTGAAAGGGCAGAAGACGGCGATAAGAGCCTACCGCAGCGTCTGTTGGAGGAACAGATTATCGAGGCCTTACGCGCTGTGTACGACCCGGAGATTCCGGTCAACATCTACGATCTCGGACTCATCTACAAGCTTGATGTCGATCAGGCCGGGATGGTCAATGTGGAGATGACACTAACGGCGCCGGGCTGCCCAGTCGCACAAACCTTCCCAGGCACGGTCGAATGTGCCGTAAAGGACGTACCCGGCGTCACCGATGCGCACGTTGAGCTAGTTTGGGATCCACCGTGGAGCAAGGATCGCATGTCGGAAGCGGCAATGTTGCAGCTTGGCCTACTCTGACCTACTTACTCGGCCTCACGTCTTACTCATAACAGCTACTCAGAGCGAAACCCGTGTCAGATTGGGTTGACGTCACCACGGCCGCAGAACTATCCCCTGGCGCTTCGTGCGTGATTGAAGTCGATGGCGTTATGATTGCCGTCTTCAATCTGGACGGCGAATACTACGCCATCGAAGATATTTGCACCCACGACGGCGGCGAATTGGCGAGTGGTGAATTGGCCGGTGAAGAAATCGTTTGTCCACGCCATGGCGCCCGCTTTAACATCAAGACAGGTGAGGTCACCGCCCCACCCGCCTACGAGGATGTCGCTACATTCCCGCTACGGGTGCACGACGGAAAGATCCAGGTCAAAGACGATCGCTGGGACTAACGTGGCGATACCGCCGTAACCCTAATCTCTTTTATTAAGACTCCACAGTGGAGCGACGACAATATTCAGACGGGCATGTGCCTCACGCAACGCGGCTTCTGCCTGGGCTGGCGTCGGTGCATGGGCGAAGATAAATCCCAGATAGCTGGAGCCTTCTGGCCATGGCACGAGTTCATAGCCCTCGCGTACTTGAATGCTGACCTCATCCACGAACGGAACGCGTTGAGCTGCAGTCAACCCTTCGACCCGTCGCAGGATGCCCGCCTTGGGTGTCGGAATCATCAACACACCTGCTCCACCCCGACTATCGGTAGCAGGCGCCAGCGGCCGACCCATGGCATGCGACAACACCAACTCCTCCAAGCTACGACCAATACCCAGATCAAGCAACCGACCGCAAAGCCCACCGATCGTACGGGCCGCCACTTCCAGGATCCATACCCCATCATCGTTTATGCGACATTCCGCGTGTATCGGGCCATCGCGCAAACCATAGGCACGGCAGGCGTCACCGACGACTTCTTGAATCGACGCCTGCGTCGCCGCATCGAGACGCGACGGCGTAACGTAATAGGTCTCCTCGAAGTAAGGACCATCCAAGGGATCAGGCTTATCGAAAATCGACAGTACCGCCAATTCGCTTTCAGTCAGCATCCCCTCCAGCGCAACTTCGGCGCCAGGAATAAAGTCCTCCGCCAGCAACTGATAAGGTTCTGATACGCCCTCAGTTTCCAGCAATCGCTGAATGCGCGCGCACGCCTGCAGGAATTCTCCAACATCATTGGCGCGGATCACGCCACGGCTGGCAGACAACGTCAATGGCTTTAGTACACAAGGGAAATGCAGATGCTCTGCCTGCGCCGCCAACGACTGTCGCAGATCAATACGACAATGTTTCGGTACCGACACACCGTGCTCGGCAAGAATGTCGCGCGCGAGGTCCTTACGGCTGGCCGTTCGGACGGCCTCGGGCGGGTTATGTGGCAATCCTAGCTTTTGTGCGACGCGTGCCGCGAGCTCGATGGTCAGGTCGTCAGTGCCGACTACACCCTCGAACCGGCGCTCGCTGGGATCGTTAACGATTGCCTGCAGCGCACCTTCGATATCATTGAGGTCAATATGCACACCGGCTGCATAGGCAGCGACCACCGAGTGCTTCCCCTCAGACGCTATCACAACCTCGATATCGAGTCTTTCGCCGGCATCGAGAAACGCCGGAGTACGGTAACTACTGTGTGGGGCAATGACCAACACCCGCTTGCGATCCGAGCGCGGTAGCGGGTTCACAGATAGCTTAGATTGACGCGCCACCGAGTGACGCAGGGGGGGCTGATCTCTCTATAAAGAGATTCGGCCGGTGCGAGACTCTAGAAGCCTGCGCCACCACCGCAGCCGCCGCACGCGCCACTACCACCGACGGCTTGAAAGACATTGTTAAACACGAAGCTATCCTCGGCAAAATCGATCTCGCAGCCGCTCAAGAAATTCAACGCAACCGCATCAACAATAATCTTGTAGCCATCCCCTTCGAGGGCACTATCGTACTCGGTGACTTCCTCGGCATAGGTCATACCATACGTCATGCCACCGCAACCTCCGCCAGAAACAAACACCCGAATCCCGATGCCGGATTCAGCATTCGCTACCAGCTCGACCATTTTGACTTCGGCGGCTGGGCTCAGTCTTAGCTCGCCGTCGGCAATCGGTGTCACATTGGAACTGTGTGCTGCCTCAGACATGTTTTCACTCCTCTGCTAGTCCAGTTATGATACGCCTGTCCGGCCATCTAAGAAAGGCCAATCCCATATAGAGGGTAAGTCAATGGCACGTACCATATTTTGTCAGGTATTGAAACAGGAGGCTGAGGGCCTAGAAAAATCCCCGCACCCGGGCTCTCTGGGCCAACGGGTTTACGAGAATGTCTCCAAGGAAGGCTGGCGGCAATGGCTAGAGCGACTGACAACAATTATCAACGAAAACCGTCTGAGCACGGCAGACCGTAAGAGCATTGAACTGATCGAGCAGCACATGGTTGGCTTTCTCTTCGGTGAGGGGGATTTAGGCAAGCTTCCCCCTGGGTTCTCGCCGGCCGGACAAAAGAAATAATCGCCGAAACACAATCTATCGGCTGTTAGGTGTTCGGCCCCCCCGAGCCAGGCTAGCCCTATATCTCAACATCACCACCCCGGCGCTGGGCCCTGCACCAGCGCCGACGAGGAAGGCGACAGATGAAGTTTGTTATTGCAATCATTAAGCCTTTTAAGCTCGACGACGTTCGCACGGCGCTGTCTGAGATCGGCATACAGGGTATGACTGTGGTTGAAGTTAAGGGTTTCGGCCGACAAAAAGGCCATACCGAGCTCTACCGTGGCGCTGAGTACGTGGTCGACTTTTTGCCGAAAGTCAAGATAGAAGTGGCAATTGATGACAACATACTCGATCAAGTAATCGAGGCAATTGTGGATGCGGCGAAGACCGGAAAAATAGGAGATGGCAAAATCTTCGTTTACGATCTCAGCCTCGTGACCCGAATTCGCACCGGCGAAACTGGCCCGCAAGCGTTATAGTCCCTCGCCGGTCGACTGCGTGGCCACCAAAATGACATCGCTGACACCCCCTTCCGCACCCAAAAGAAACAAAACGCTTACCCAACACGGTCGATCTCGCGAAGATCCCTGGTTCTGGCTGCGCGACAAAGATGATCCGGCCGTGATGGAATACCTAACGGCAGAGAACACCTACACCGACGCAGTCATGAAACCCACCGAGGAACTTCAAGCCACGCTGTACCGGGAAATGCGTGCACGGATCAAGGAAGATGATGCCAGTGTGCCACAAAAAGAAGGTGCTTACTTCTATTATTGCCGATATGAAAAGGGGGGCCAATACCCGATAGAGTGTCGCAAGCACGATTCACTAGATAATCCTGAAGAGATCTTGCTCGACGTAAATGAGCTTGCCAAGGAGCGGTCCTTCTTAGAAATCGGTGTTTGTGAAAACAGTCCAGACCATCGATACCTAGCCTACTCAGTAGATCTGGATGGATCTGAGGAGTACACGATCCACATTAAAGATCTAGCCACCGGTGACCTGCTTCAAGACCGTATTGCCCGCACATACGATTCGCTCGAATGGGTCAATGATAGCCAAACTTTTTTATATACATTGTTAGACGAACATCAACGACCTCGACAAGTCTACAAACACCGCGTCGATAGCGACTCACAGCAGGATGAGTTGGTATATGAGGAAAAAGACCCACGTTTTTTCGTGTCGCTTTCTAAATCGGAAAGCGGGCGGTTTATATACGTTGCATGTGAAGGCAACAACATGTCGGAGTGGTACTACTCTGATGCAAATAATCGCGACGGAACTCTGAGGCTGATTGAGCCACGTCGAAAGGATCACGAGTATGATGTATCTGATCACGATGAGCGGTTTTTTATTCGTACCAATATTGATGGTGCTAAAGATTTCAAGATCGTGGAAACTGCCATTAGTACACCGACCTCAGACAAGTGGAGGGACTTTATCGAACACGAGCCAGGCCGCTTGATAACGGATTTTCTCGTTTTCAAAGACTATTTGGCAGTCGAGGAAACACATGCTGGCCTACCGCAGATACGTGTGCTTGCTCTAGAAACTAGCGAGAGCCGCTATATCAAGTTCGATGACGAGGTCTATGATGTGGCGCTGGTACCAGGCCGCGAGTTCGATACGAGTACGCTTCGCTTTATGTACACGTCGTTGGCAATACCGCCTCAGGTCTATGATTACGAAATGCCGAGTGGACAACGTACGTTGCGCAAGGAGCAAGAAGTTCTGGGAGACTTCCATCGCGGGGACTATGTATCGCAGCGGTTGTTTGCCAAGAGCAGCGATGGTGTCAATATTCCTATATCGATTCTCCATCGAAAAGAAACGCCCCTCGATGGCACTGCCCCACTGCTGCTCTATGGTTATGGCTCTTATGGCACTAGTATACCGGCCAGCTTCAGTTCTACCCGCTTTAGCTATGTCAACCGTGGCTTTGTGTATGCGATAGCCCATATTCGTGGTGGTATGGAGCTAGGCTACGATTGGTACGAGGGCGGCAAGCTGATACAGAAGAAGAACACCTTCAACGACTATATCGCCTGCGCGGAAACCCTCATCCAGGAGAATTTCACAGCAAAGAATAATATTCTGGCCGTTGGGGGTAGTGCGGGAGGAATGTTGATGGGGGCGGTAGCCAACATGCGTCCCGACTTATTCAAGGCCATCATCACCCATGTACCGTTTGTGGACGTTGTAAATACCATGCTCGACGACACGTTGCCGTTAACTACCATGGAATACAACGAATGGGGTAATCCCAACGATAAGGAATATTTTGACTATATGCTGTCGTACTCACCTTACGACAACGTGACAAAGCAGGATTATCCACACATGTTGATAGTGTGTGGCCTCAACGACCCTCGAGTCACCTACTGGGAATCTGCCAAATGGACGGCTAAACTTCGTGCGATGAAAACCGATCATAATCTGTCACTGCTGAAGGTGCACATGGACTCTGGCCATGCCGGCGCCTCTGGCCGCTTCGACTTCCTCAAGGAAGTGGCGCTTGACGTAGCGTTCGCTCTAATGGTTTTCAAGAAATAATTGACGTCAGCCGCCACCCTCTGCTAGGCGCAGCTGATTTAGTAAGAAACCACTATCCATCTCGATCAGCGGGCGTGGTTTGGCGATAGCATATCCCTGTGCATAATCAACACCGATTTCTCTCAGCTTCCAGAGAATCGCCTCCTTCTCCACAAATTCCGCCACCGTCTCTTTACCCATGACATGACCCATCTCGTTGATCGCCTTCACCATCGCGTAGTCAATTGGGTCATCGGCAATGTCTTTCACAAATATTCCATCAATCTTTAGGTAATCCACGGGAAGATTCTTCAAATACGCGAAAGAGGACATGCCTGAGCCAAAATCATCGAGCGAGAACCGACAGCCCAAGTCTCTGAGAATGGACATAAACCGGATTGCCTTCATTAGATTGCTGATGGCGGCCGTCTCAGTAACTTCAAAACAGATCTTTTCCGGCGGGATGCCGGATTGCTTGAGTTCCTTGATGATGAATTGCATAAAATCTGCATCACCCAAGGAATGGCCAGAGAGATTAATCGTGCACAGCTTCAAGTGATCAACTTGTTCCGGGTGCAACTGTAGCCACTGAAAAGCGGTTTTCGTTACCCAGCGATCTAAACCCAACATCAGATTGTAGCGCTCGGCTGCATGCAGGAATGCTCGTGGCGGAATGATGTTATTGTCCTCGTCTTCCATGCGAAGTAGGAACTCAAAATGTACGCCCTCTTCCTCCCCGCTAACCGGGACGATGAGTTGATAGTAAAGATGGAAGCGACCCTCCTGAATAGCTTCCGTGATACGAGGCACCCACTGCATTTCGCCGTGTCGCCTAACGAGTGTGCTGTCATCGTCACGATAGACATGAATACGATTTCGCCCCGCATCCTTAGCAGCATAACAAGCTGCATCGGCAGTACTCAGAATCTTCGACAAACTCCCACTATGTCCGGTGATGGGCACCAGACCGATGCTGACCCCTAGCGTAAAACTCTTCCCTTCCCAGACAAATCGAAAGTCCTGTATGGTTTCCAGCAATTCGTTAGCGATTCGCGATGCCTGTTCGGCCGGACAGTGTTCAAGCAATACGCCAAATTCATCCCCCCCTAGGCGGGCTAATGTGTCATGCTTACGTACTTTTCTATACAGCTCGGCACCCAGCTGTCGAAGAAATTCATCACCCGCCGTATGACCGCATGTATCGTTCACAACCTTAAACTGATCTAAATCCATGTAAAGTAACGCGTGTTCGGAAAGCTCACTTCGAGTCACGTTAAGCGCAACCTCAAGACGTCGTTCGAATTCACGTCGGTTGACAAGCCCCGTTAGCGGATCGTGGGTAGTCTGAAAAGATAGATCAGACTGATAACGCTGAATCGCATCCCGCATCGACGTAAACGTGCTCACCAGCGTGCCCATTTCGTCGGTGCCAGGCTCTGGTAATGGTGTTTCGAAGTTGCCCTTTGCAAGTCGTGCCGATGCCGTAGAAAGCGCTTTAATTGGCCGTCTAATGACCACCTCGAAAATAACCGCAATAGTCACCGTTAGTATCAACAAGATTACTAGAAACACCCAGATGGAATATCGCTGCAACTCGTGAACAGCACGAAGTCGCTCGGTCGTGTCAACGGTAACAAGAAGTGCGCCCAGCGACTTGCCGGCATGGCTCACCGGTTGTCGCAACGTGTATACCGCATCGCTCTGCGGCAGTCTTTTTGTTTTCGTTTCCTTTCGATATAACTGCTTACCGTTTGTATCGAGCAATCGAACTCCGCGCCACTCGGAATTGTCGAGCAGCAACTTACCCAAGCTATCATACACACTTCGCCGTTGGCCTTTGGCAAGCAATGGCGCCATCTTCTGTCCGATAGCATCTATGCGCGCCATCAGCTGCTGTTTGTGTCTGGCTTCAGCAAAGTCGGTGAATTGCGGCAGCCAACTTATGTTGACATAAGCAATCATCAGCATACCGATCACGATTAGCGGTAGAAACAGTTTGACTCGCAGGCTCATATCAATTACTCAACCTCTTTTTGGGAACCGCCTCGATGTACTCGTTTAGTGGGGTCGGCTTCGTAATTTCAAACCCTTGTGCATAATCCACGCCTAGTTTCTTCAGCTTCACGAGAACACTCTTCTGCTCCACTGATTCGGCAATCGTTAGGATGTTCATGACATGACCAATCTGATTGATTATCTCGACCATCGCGTAATCAACAGGCTCGTTGGCGGTATCTTTAATGAAGCTACCATCAATTTTCAGGAAATCGACCTGCAAGTTCTTGAGGTAGGCGAATGAGCTGAGTCCACTACCAAAATCATCAAGCGCAAAAAGGCAACCCATGTCCTTTAGTACAGAAATAAACCGCATGGCGCGAGTTAGATTGGCGATCGCCGCCGTCTCGGAAATCTCAAAACAGATATTCTCCGGTGCGATCGAATTTTGGCGAAGCTGGTCGACCACGAAGTCTAGAAAGCGTTCGTCCGAAAGCGATTGACCAGAGAGATTGATGGCATAGAGGCCTATATCGGTCTGTGAGCTCCCCTGCACGCCACGCATGAATGCGCAGAAGGCTCGAAGGACCCAGCGATCAATCGTAGGCATTAGGTTGTAACGATGCGCCGCTGGCAGAAACGCCGCCGTTGATATGGGTTCTGAATTCTTGTCCAGCATGCGGATGAGGATTTCGGAATACGCCCGTCTCTCAGCCTTGTCAGAAAGCGGCATGGCCTTCTGTTGATAAAGCACAAATCGGTTTTCTTCCAAAGCCTCGCCGATACGCGATACCCACTGTCTTTCGCCATGGCGGCCGGCTAGTATCGTGTCATCTGGTTGGTAAACATGAATGCGGTCGCGCCCATGACCCTTGGCGACGTAACACGCGGAATCTGCGGCACTCAGCACTTCGGTTAAGCTTCCACTTTCAGATGTAATGGGAACAAGACCGATACTAACCCCCACCTCAAATACTCTCTCTTGCCAAGCGAATCGAAAGTCCCGAACAATCTGGCGAAGCCCTTCAGCAATCGCCTTTGCCTTATCCATCGGACAACCTTGCAACAACACTCCAAATTCATCGCCACCCAGGCGCCCAAGGCTGTCAGTCTCGCGCACTCCGATCTGTAGTTGTGCCGCAAGCTGTCGCAGTAGTTCGTCACCGGCGACATGTCCGCACATATCATTGACAATCTTGAACTGATCTAAATCTAGGTAGCACATGGCATGTTGACGGTCGTCGTTACGTGCACTTTCCAGTGCCTCCGTCAAGCGCAACTCGAACTCGTGTCGATTGATTAGGCCAGTCAATGCGTCGTGGCTCGCTTGGTAGGACATCTTCCTAGCCACGCCGCGCATTTCCGTGACATCATGAAGCACTAGCATTGTACCTACGTCTTGAAGATCGCGGTCACGAATTGGTCCCGCCGTCACTTCAATGGAACACTCTCGGTCCTCGTTACGATGTATTAGCAGTGTATGGCCGGGTAGTCGCACACTACCGCCCTCGTTCAGACAGAACCTAACGGGATCAGGTAGAGCTTGGCGCGTAGTCTCATCAATGAGCTTGAGCACATTACTCAATGGCTGTCCGCGTGTGTCGGCATCGAGCCAACCAGTAAGCTGTTCGGCCACCGGATTAAGATACTCAACGGTACCGTCTAGGTGCGTAGTGATAACGCCATCACCGATAGACTCCAATCTTACTTGTGCAAGTTCCTTTTCTCGGTGCAGCGCGATGTGAGCTTGTTTGTGTTCCTCTATTTCTGCTTGAAGTTCTGCATTAGTCCGCTCAACATCAATTTTCGCATTAGAGATTTGATCAATCGACTCCAGAGTTTCGAACCTTAGTTGCAATGAGCGGGTAATGGTTACATGCATTGCCTTACCGGTGGCCGCCATGGCTGATGCAAATACGAGCACCATGATGCCCATAAAAGGATACACGTTGCCCCCTTTGGCAATGAGCAGCACTGCAAACGGCAGTAATGTCGGAAACGAAAAGGCGATGTAGGCGCTGATCACCGACGCCAAGTACGGAGCCGCTCCCGCTACAATCCCCCCTAACAGGAATGCCAAAAAGACCTGATGAAATACCGAGCCTTCTGAGAAGAAGACTGTTCCCGCCAATCCCCAAGCAACGCCCACCGCGGCCGCACCAAGGACGAACAGTGCGCGCCATCGGTTTATATCTTCCACCACAGCCGTAGCACGTCGGTACTTTCGAACTAACAGGTAACGACCTAGGGTGATAAAAGCAATAAATGAGAACCAACCAAATAATAACTCGCGTGCGGCCACGTCCCACAACACAGCCACCACCAGGATGGAGCACAAAAGTGTCACAATGAGGCCACTGGTCGCCTGCGAATACAGCAAACCCACCTGTTCCACAATTACATTTCGCGCCCGGTCGGCTATGCGATCTGGATCACGAGTTTTCGTTATCGTCGTCGCTGACAATTCGGTTGCTCTCGTCATTCAAGTTATTGCTTGGGGGGCCTATCTCAGGTAATAGCCGCCGATGGCTTGACGACGGCGTGCACCAACGACTTATGCAGCACGCAATGGTGCCCTGAGCATCCTGGCTGGGGGATCTGGTCCAACCCGAGAGGTCGCTGGCGTCGCGACGACCTGTGACTAGGCGTAACTAGTCAATGAATATCAGGCACTTACACTAGCACCTGCAATGCCAACACTGCTCTTGCCATCCTGGCAGACCCGTATTTCCCATCGTCCGACTCTAGTATAGTACGCCCCGGCGTCGGTGGGGCTGGCGCCTCGGCGAGGCCCACGTAGCTTTTGGTTCTCGGGTGAGAGCAGCACCGAGCGACCGTTTAGGCGAGCCCACCCGTACAAAGCGCTTGTGTTATGATGTTAATCAAATAAGCCCGGCGAAACATTTATGGCGAAAAAGCGCATCTACAAAATCATCTTCTTTAATCAAGGAACGATCTATGAGATCTACGCGCGAGACGTGCATCAAGAGGGATTGTACGGATTCGTCGAGGTGGAAGGGCTGATCTTCGGAGAAAAGTCGTCGGTGGTGATCGACCCGTCCGAGGAGCGACTAAAGACCGAGTTCACCGGTGTTCAAAGAACGTTCATTCCCATGCATTCAATAGTTCGAATCGATGAAGTGGAAAAGAAAAATGTGGCCAAAATCACGCCTGTATCGGGGAAAGCTCACAACGTTTCTACATTCCCGATGCCGATCTACACACCAACCGATGGGTCCAGTAAGTCCTGAGGTATCAGCTGACTAGGTATTAGACGCTGAACACAATTGTTCGTAATCTACGTAGCCCGGAAAGGTAGCGCCCTCACTACAATAAGAACACTCAGCGTTCGCGTCGAATTTAAATTCGGTGAACTGTGCGCGTAGTGCATCATAGTACAACATCCTACCGATCAATGGATCGCCGACAGCAAGCACGATTTTGATAGTCTCCACCGCCTGCAGCAGTCCGATCACACCCGGCAATATCCCAAGCACACCCGCCTCGGCACACGAAGGTGCCATTTCGGCCGGTGGCGGTTCAGGATATAGGCAGCGGTAACAAGGCCCCCGTCGTTCCTTCCAGGCTGGCCAAAATACAGACACCTGCCCTTCGAATCGGTATACGGCACCGTGCACATTAGGGATGTTGAGCTTCACACAGGCGTCATTGACGAGATAGCGCGTCGGAAAGTTGTCTGAACCATCTACAACCACGTTGTAACCGGTGAAAATCTCATCCACGTTACTGCTGTCCAAGCGTGTCTTATACCCGACAACGTTGATCGTCGGATTGAGTGCTTGCAGTGTTTCGCGGGCAGATGCTACCTTGGACGTCCCTACCCGTGCCTCGGTATGCAGAATTTGACGTTGCAGATTGCTACGATCAACAACGTCATCATCCACTACACCCAAGGTACCGATCCCAGCTGCCGCGAGATAGAATGCGGCAGGTGATCCCAAGCCGCCAGCACCGACCAGAAGTACCTTGCTATCTATCAGTTGCAGCTGCCCACGTTCGCCTACCTCCGGCATCAGTAGGTGGCGCGAGTATCGTTCGCGTGCACTGGCATCAAGGACACGCGGAATCTCGAAAGGCTGGCCATCATTCTTCCATCGTGCGAAACCGCCAACCACCGATCGGACATCCTGATAACCGAGTCGTACTAACGCCTCGGCGGCAAACAAGGAACGTGTACCGCCACTGCACATAACAAGAACCGTGCGATTCATATCTGGAATTACATCCTCAACGCGCAATTCCAAGTATCCGCGACCCAAGCGGTACGCACCGACCGGACTGCCTGGCAAAATCTCGTCAGGCTCGCGCACATCCAGCACGGCAGCACCCTGCTTCTGCAACTGCACCGCATCCGTGGGCGTCACTTCGGGGATGGCGGCTCTGAGCTCGGATAGACGACGATCTCTCGCTGCCCCGCCGGCGATGGCTGGCACAATCGACACCACATCATCGTCAGACACAGAAGTCGCTAGACCATCGAGCGAGCGCACATTGTCGCTACCAAGATAGATGTTGACGAAGCTACGAAGCTCGCCCTGCGGGCTGATTATGCGCTCGAGCAGCCCGGCGTGCGTAGTGCCCAGTGTCTTTAGGACGTCGTCAATCGTTTCCCCTTCGACACGAACTGTATCGGCGCCCGCCGTAAGGGGGCGCAGGGGTGTAGGAATTCGTACCGTCACCGTGGACATGGTTCTATACATTCCTCAACGAACTGCTCGCTGGCAAGGCGCCAAGAGCGGAGATCATGCACGCCATCGTGTTTAACCGCCACTATGAGATATGACCATCCCTCCCAGGCAGACTCACGATCGGTTTCCGATGGTTGGGCCGAATGATCCGGATGCGAATGCCAAACTCCAACGATTTCCAGGCCCTCATCACACGCCTGCTTGTCGGCCGCGATGAAGTCCTGCGGATCCAATTCGTACCGGTCGTGCGCACGTTCCCGGTTCAGGTTTCTCGCCTGCACGACACGACTCACTTCAACATGATCGTTTGTCTGTTGCCCAACAAGTAACCCGCAAGTCTCAGACGGGTAGCCGGCATGCACCATCCCCTCGAGATCTGTGCGTGCATATTCTGGCAGATACAAGGTTGCCATCACATAAATACTATACTGAAATGGTCAGGAATATACCATGCTAAAAAAGTAGGGTATTTTTGCAACCCGCCCTTTTAGTTAGGTTACGTGCGTCCATGGCTACGGCCCCTGCCCGGTTGCTTCGAACACACCGAGCGATTAGCTTTCGATAAAACCCGTGCAAAAATGATGCTAGCCTTCATCACAACCTGAACGAACACAACCTTTGGAGAAACAATTATATGACCATAACCGTTCTGGTCACCGGCGGCGCTGGCTACATTGGTTCGCACACATGCCGCCAACTCATCGATGCTGGCTACAGCGTTGTCGTTCTCGATAACTTCTACTCTGGGCATCGGTGGGCGGTTCCGAAAGAAACCACTTTGGTTGAAGGCGACGTCGGCGATGTAACGCTAGCACGCGAGACCCTGACACAATATGGGATAGATGCAGTCATACATTTCGCCGGTCACATCGTGGTGCCTGAGTCGGTAGCCAACCCAATCAAATACTACCGCAACAACACGATTGCCTCTTGCAATCTTGTCCAGGCGTGTGTCGACGTCGGCGTCGACAAGTTCATATTTTCCTCGACCGCCGCTGTATATGGCATCCCCACCGTGTTGCCTGTTAGCGAAGATGCCGTAGCGGCCCCAATTAACCCATATGGTATGTCCAAGCTAGCCACCGAGTGGATCCTGCGTGACGTGGCCGCAAGCCTAGACGGACAACAGAACAAAGGCGGCTTTCGTTATATGGCTCTGCGTTATTTTAATGTCGCAGGCGCACGACTGGATGGAACTCTAGGACAAGCCACCCCAGAAGCCACCCATCTGATTAGGGTGGCGGCCGAAGCTGCTTGTGGCATGCGGGACAGTATCACGATATTTGGGACTGACTACCCGACCGAAGACGGCACGTGTGTTCGTGATTATATCCATGTCGATGACCTAGCGATGGCGCACCTCGCTGCCCTCACCTATTTGATAGATGGGGGCAAATCACAAACATTAAACTGCGGCTATGGCATAGGTTTTAGCGTACGCCAAGTGTTAGACACAATACAGAACGTGAGTAACACTGAACTCAATATCAGAGAAGGTCCACGGCGTTCTGGCGATCCACCGAGCTTGGTTGCCAATGCACAACGTATTCGAGACACCTTGGGCTGGAGACCCCAGCATCAAGACATCAGTGTAATCTGCCGCTCTGCCTACAATTGGGAGAAAAGCCGTAGCAACACGCCCACTCGACGCTGATAGGAACTCTATCACCATGAGCAGTGCTAAATACGGTAACTGATAATAATAACTCGTTTAGAATACTGAGTCTTATGCGTCTTTTCTCCAAGCTCTACGATCGCGCCTTGCGCTGGGCAGCTCATCCCCACGCATCTCGCTATCTGGCAGCGCTTAGTTTTGCCGAATCATCGTTTTTCCCTATCCCTCCCGACGTGATGCTAGCCCCCATGTCATTGGCTAAGCCACAGCGCGCCTGGTATTACGCCACGTTGACGACAACGGCATCGGTACTTGGTGGCGTCCTGGGCTATGGAATCGGTTTGTTAGCATTCGACGCCATCCAACCGACGCTGCAAACGCTCGGCTATTGGGACGAGTACGAATTGGCAAAGCAATGGTTCACCGAGTGGGGATTCTGGGTCGTACTCATAGCCGGCTTTTCACCCATCCCGTACAAGGTCTTCACTATCACCGCCGGCGCAGTTACGCTTTCGTTCCCTCTATTCGTCATTGCATCGCTTATTGGTCGCGGTGCCCGCTTCTTTCTGGTGGCGGGCATCATAGCCTGGGGTGGTGAAAGAATGGAGCGCGCGTTACGATCTCATGTTGAGACCGCAGGATGGTTGGCGCTGATAGTGCTTATTGGCGCATACCTTTTCCTGCGGAAATAGCTATCGGGCAGAGATGAAAACTGAGCAACCAGATCCCATTGTCCTGTTTCGCAGCTGGCTTGAGGAAGCCGAAAGAAGCGAGCCGGAGGATCCTTCGGCGACGGCACTCGCAACTGCCGATACCGCCGGCGCACCCTCAGTGCGTATGGTGCTATTGCGCGGTTTGAGCGAGCGCGGGTTCGTGTTCTTCACGAATCTCGAGAGCCGCAAATCGAAGGAGCTGTTAGCAAATCCCCAGGCGGCGTTGTGCTTTCATTGGAAATCGTTAAACCGCCAGGTACGGGTCGAGGGCTCAGTCGAGTTGGTTAGTGATGAGGAAGCAGATACCTATTTCGCATCACGCGAACGTAGCTCGCAGATCGGTGCCTGGGCGTCGCGCCAGTCGCAAACCTTGTCCGAGCGCTTCGAGCTCGAGAAACGCGCCGCCAAGTACACGGCTAAGTTCGGTGTTGGCAAAGTGCCGCGCCCCGCTTTCTGGTCTGGTTTCCGGCTGTATCCAAAACACATCGAATTCTGGCAGAAACGTCAATTCCGTTTACACGAAAGAGTTGTTTACAGCCGCAATGACGATGGCTGGACGACGGAAATGTTATTCCCATAGTCTCGTAAGACCCGCATGCTCACGTCAAAACCGACGAACGTCATGATCCCCGTGGCGCACTTCATTCTACCACTGGCATTGATAGTCGCTCTCTTGTCAACGGTCAGCTACGCCAACAAATATGCGCCACCCGGACTCTACGATGTGGAGTACCTAACTTTAGACAACGACTTCAGAGTCGTGCTCAAACAACGCCAGCATGCACACAATGTGGCAATCCGCTTAGTGGTTGATGTTGGGCATCGACATTTTCCATGCGAAAAACGCGAAACTGCACACTTTCTCGAACACTTGCTATTCGCCGGCACATCAAAGCACACGGAGACGGAGCTCGACAGGTTGGTCGAGGATCATGGGGGTACGTGGAACGCAGTCACCAGCCAATCCAACACCGAGTATCAGATAGACATCTTCGATGAAAACCTAACCCTGGCTGTCGATACTCTTTTCGAGATCATCACTGATTCCTTACTAACACCAGAAAAAGTCGAGCACACACGGGAGATCATACACAAGGAACTGGGTGGCAAGACCTCCGCGCTGCGGCGCTGGCTATACAAACGTGGCATCGGCAAGTCGGCGGCTGCTAAGTCACAAGAGTTGCTGCTACCGGGTACGGGAGTCGTCTGCCCAGAGTTAGATACGCCGGAAGGAATCACGGTTGCTGATATCGAACAGGCCTACCAGCGATACTACACCCCGAATCGTATGGCCCTGATCGTTGTGGGCAATTTCGATGAAGCTCGCTTGCGCGCACAGATCAATAATACCTTCGGTCAGCTCAAACCCGCCCTTGTCAACAGCGGTGAGCTACGCAAGCCACCTTATCCGAGTGGCGCGGCCGAAGTGACAGGCACGTTGGCACCGCTATTAGGTTCCAGTGGCAGCGTCAGTCTCGTCTATCGTACTGACGGCAGCAACTCATCAGACATCTACGCGCTATGGGTGTTGAACGTGTTCCTTGATCGCGTGTTGTACGAAAAAATTCGCATACTCGAGGGGTTGTCATATAGTCCCGAAGCATACTACATCTGGGATCTTGATTACGGGCTGTTTGCTGCAACGGCCGACAGCGAACTCGATAAATTGGATTTGGTAAAGACTATGATCGATGAAGAACTAGCGAAGCTAAGAACTCAACCCCCACCTACAGAAGATATAGAGGCGGCCAAACAGCGAATACTGTTGGCACGGGTTCAAGGTTATGAGTCAAACGCTCAAGTCGTGAACTACTATGTCAACAATCTCCATGAATTGAAGAGCCTCGGTCGCCTAACAAATCACGAACAGGCGATAGAAAAAATAACGCCGAAAGACATTCACGAAGTAGTGAACAAGTACCTGCGTAACGACCGACAGGTAACCATCTGGTCGACACCAACACTAACGTACACGCAGTTCTTCTCTTGCTTGGCTGCTGCCCTAGTAGTCCTACTATCGGTTGTTGTCTACGTGTATTGGCGTATTAGGCAACGGAATACACTGACTAAGGTAAGTTCGTCGCTCTCTCGTCCCTAACTTTCTATGAAGACCAAGGTCGTTTGTCGTGCGCTTTGTAGACGGTGGTTCCCGCACCACTTTCTTTCCATATATCAACTCTTACTGTGCAACATGCCTGGTAAGTCTATAAGGCTACGGATGTATTTCTTGCCACATCGCCGTTAGCCACTTGACGAACCCGCGAGTCTCTCCAACTTGAACTGAGCACCATCGAAGAATCTGACTGTATCCGACAATTCCTTATCTAGTAGGTGAGTCAGAGAAGCATGATACGCGCGCTCTAACGTATCAAATGGTTCTCGACTTCTTCCGTTAGGAATCTTTTTTCGTGATTTTGTCTGCTGTAGTTTTTCCAGATACCACTTTAACGACGCGTGGTAATGGTCAATCAACCGAATGTCAGCGATTTGTTTTCGCCCTTCCTCCCGAAGAAACCTTAGAAGTTCCTGTCCGTACTTCACCCGATGCTCGACTTCGACGTCAGCGGGTAATCGCTTCCAGAGTTGATCTACTTTTGCCCGCAACGCGGCGTTGGCCAGCCCCGTCTGCACGTTCTTGAGGTGATTGATTTGATCTTGGACATCGGGCCCGCTTGGCAGCAACTCGCCGATCGTTCGGGCAGAGAGTAATGCGACCTCGCTCTGCGATAACCTAGTCCAAATATTCTTGCTTTCGTTGATTCTGCGAACAGATTCTTCCAGCGCCTCGATTTGCTTTTCGAGTGTCGACGGAGCTTCATCCGCGATCGTGGCCCTCGAAGTAAGGTAACGCCAGAAACGAAAAGTAGGATAGGTAACAGCGATCGCAATCGCGAGCACCGCGAAGTCGTTGATGATATCCATATAACCTCCCTGGTTTCGTGTCCTGAACTACCGCGAATAGAGCTAGGTTTCATGCCAATCCGGCCGGCCGTAGTCATACCGCAGCGGGATCAATCACTTAAGGCTAAGGGGTGGTAACGATATTCGTCCCCGCGGCCAAATGTAGCCATTTTCCGGCTAGCGCATGCCGCATTTCCTGTCGATACGCCCGGCCAGACGCCGGAAAATTGACGCCAACAAGATAATGGATCGCTAATATTCGAAGATCCGGCCGCGCCCACGGCTAAGACGTGAATAACCGGCGTAAGGCCATTCATTGCGTAACTATTGGCAATATGTTACCACCTTCATAGCGCTGGCAAGCACACAGATGAGCAGGATGGCTTTATGCTCTCAGAGAATCTTCCCATGAGCAAAGACACAATGCGCACGACGATTCCCTTTTTAATTCCATTGGCTGCGTTTGTGGTCATTGTTGCTGGCATGCGTGCCGCGCAACCATTGTTAGTACCGCTTTTACTAGCTGCGTTTATCGCCGTCATCAGTGCGCCGCCGCTATTTTGGTTGCAGCGAAAGGGTGTTCCCACCGTATTTGCAATATTGATCGTTTTGGTGGTCGTTATTGTTATCGGCTTTATAATGGCGACCTTAGTTGGCACGTCACTAAACGATTTCTCTCAGTCATTACCAAAATATGAAACGCTCGTGCGAGCACAAGCAGCGTCGATCCTCGCATGGCTGACAGGTTTGGGTGTAAAGGTTTCTGAGCAGGAGTTGCTTGAGGTATTCAACCCGGCTGCCGCCATGAATCTAGTTGCTAGTATGCTCAACGGCTTGCGTGGTGTGCTTACTAATTCGTTCCTTATACTGCTTACGGTCATTTTCATCTTGCTTGAAGCATCCAGTTTTCCCGCCAAGTTGCATGCCGTCTCTGATAGTGTGCAGGCTTCGTTGGCCGGCTTCGATAAGTTCACCGAGAATGTTAAACGCTATATGGCAATCAAGACGGTCGTCAGCCTGGCAACCGGGGTAGCGATCGCCACCTGGCTTGCTGTCATCGGGGTCGACTATCCGCTGCTGTGGGGACTACTGGCATTTCTGTTCAATTACATCCCTAATGTTGGATCAATTCTCGCCGCATTCCCAGCCATCCTGTTGGCGCTGATCCAACTCGGGGTAGGCGCGGCATTATGGTCAGGCCTCGGGTACCTAGTGGTAAACATCGTTCTGGGACAGATGATCGAACCGCGCTTTATGGGGCGCGGATTGGGACTGTCTACGTTGGTGGTGTTCGTGTCACTGGTTTTTTGGGGCTGGGTGTTGGGCCCGGTTGGCATGTTTCTGTCGGTGCCGTTGACCATAACGGTAAAAATTGCCCTAGAAAGCAGCAATGAAACCCGTTGGATCGCAATTTTCTTGGGCCCAGACGTGCCCCCTTCAGTGGCGCAAGATAATATCGCAGAGGGGGCAGGCACCGAGACACCTACACCTACCGACGAAAGGTCATAATCGACGACAAAAGGCTTGTCGCCGGCCTGATATGGCCCTAAGCTCTCTAGTCCGGGATTGGGGCCTTGCTGGAGAACGTTGGCCAGCTAGCAGAGAGTATCTGATAATACGGGCGCCACTAGATAAAACTCGAAACAGCCCATCAGGGAATCCGGCAACAACAAAAGGGCATCGCGTCATGGACCGGGAAGGCCGCAAATCATATCGCGTCCCGCTGGGCGATGAGCACAGCCTCGACATCGTGGTGAAAACCGCGAGCGGGGAGACGTTCTCCGGCGAACTCCTCGATATCACGGCCGAAGGGGCGGGAACACGATTCAAGCGTGAAGTGGGCCCCACCCTGGCCGTCGGTGAGCATACCACCCTAACCTTCACCTCCGCACGTTTACGCAGCCCCGTCAAGATAAATGCCAGGGTCAGGTCGCGAACCGAGTTGGGCTCCTTCCGTAGCTACCGCTATGGATTTGAGTTCGATGAGTGGCAGGAATTGCAAAAACGGTTGTCTGGCGAGATTCACCGGCTGTTCAACCAGCGGACCGTTTACCGTGTAGAACCTGACCCGGCTGAGCCGGTAGACGCCCGGATACAAGTTTCACCGGAATCTTTCCCTGACTTACCACAGCAATTCGAAGCCAATGGCCGCGTCAGGAATATCTCCCCCGTAGGTATCGCTATCCTCGTCGACCACGAAGTCGAGGCAAAGCTAGCCGCCATCGACCAAGTCACAATCGCCTTCCAATTGCCGGCCAGCGATCAAAAGCTCGAAGTCGTAAGCTGGATTCGAAACCGACAGCTACAGGACGACCGAGTCTGCTATGGGCTGGAATTTGACAAGGATCGTTCGAAGGATTTCGAGAAGCAAAACAGCGAAATCATTAAGTACGTCAGACGTCGCCAGCTCGAAGAGCCGCTAAGCAAACCTTAGCGTTGCCGGCGCACCTACGTCACCAACTCAACTAGCCATATCTCGCTTCAACCAGACCGGGTTTTCCACATAGCTGTGCATATGGATCACCGATAGATCTTGATCCAATAACACGACGTTATATCCCGGATCACCACCTGAATGAATGATACGTGGGGCCTCAAAATCCATGGCGACTTGATGGTTGGTACTGACGATGGCTGAGAAGGGAATACCGCGCCAACTGCCACTTACCGGTCGATGCACGTGACCAAAAAACAGATGTTTGATATTACTGTAATCCGCGATCAGCTCCGCAAAACTTTCAGGTTCCATCAGTCTAATAGCATCAAGACCACGTATGCCGATATCGAAGGGTGGATGGTGCATGAATAGATAAACAGGTCGCCCGTCTGACTCCTGAAGCCGCTGCCGTAGCCACTCGCGGCGGCTCTCACAATAGAGACCACCACTCTTGCCCTGATCCAGGGTATCCAAGAAAAAGAAATCGCCCACCGCGGTACGCCGTGTGTATTGCACAAAACCGCTACCGTCTTGTTCAGATTCAGGAAAGATTTCCAGGAATCGACGGCGATCATCATGATTGCCAAGCAGAAGATAGAAGGGTATGCGGAGCTGTGCCAGCGCTTCGCGTAGCGCCCGATAGGCGTCGATCTCGCCCAGGTCGGTCAGGTCACCAGTGATGACACAATACTCGGCATCCGAGTGGTTGATATTGATATCCGCAATACAAGTGTTCAAACGTTGCAGCGGATCTAGTCCATAGATTTTCTCGCCGGGCGCGATAATATGAAGGTCGGAGATTTGGATAAGCTTCATTCGGGGCATCCCTCTCTTAACAAGCCTAGGCGGCAGTGTCAGCGAATAACCGCTGGGCAAAGGCCGGATAAGTGCGGCCGATAGCATCGGCCACCGGCCCGCGGATCAAATCAAGTGTTTCACGGTTGGGTATAGTAGTCTCACCGATAGTTCCCGACATTTCGAAATCGAAGCCCGTTTGTTCCACAATCTCTTGAACCGTGTGACCTGGGTGAATACTGGACAGCCGAAAGCATCGAGAGACCGATTCAAAGGTAAACACACATCGACTTGTGACCAGGGCACGGGGGCCGCCGGGTCGATAAACGTTGCGTGCACTTGTACCCGGAGCGCTCACGAAATCAACTTTGGGCACGAGGACACGCGGCGAGTGCTCTTCTCGAAACAAGATAACGCGTGGGATCAGAAAGTACAGGTAGGCGGAGCCAAAAGATCCGGGAAACCGCACTCCGCTTTGTGGATAGCCGCCAACACCAACCAAGTTGATATTGGCAGCACCATCGATCTGCCCACCGCCAAGAAAGAACGCGTCGATGCGTCCTTGGGCGGCACAGTCGAATAGTTCGCAACCGCCGTCGGTGAAAAAGTTATGGTGCTCACTACCCAGTACGGATACTCGCATTTGTCCACCGGATCGCGCCCGCGCTAGGAGTGCTGCCGCCCCCGGAATGGGTGACGATGCGCCAACCGCAACGTGCCCAAGCCCGTCTAACATTCGAGCGATAGCTGTTATCAGCAACTCTTCGACACGCCAGTGCCGATTCATGCCGTCACCCGCTCAGCCTCAACGTGCGTTCTAAGATAGCCGCGAAACCCGTCTTCGGTAGCCGCCATTTCACAGTACTGTCGCAAGTGGTCTGCATCCGGTGGGTAACAGTCCCGCAGACCGACCGGCCATGCACCATGCTTGGCTCTAGCAAGCGCCGATATGTATAGGGCGGGAATTGTCCCTGCTGCGGTCCGATCGTCGGCCAGCAAATCATTATCGGTCAATGCCTCGACACTAACTAAGGTAGTGCGTGCAGCGTGGGCCATGAGCATAAGCTCGCGCCGCACCCCAATCCAGACATTGCCATTTCGATCAGCGAGCGTGGAATGAAAAAGTGCAACATCGGGACGAATGGCTGGTAGCAACACGATCGGGTCACTATCGCCATTCGCATAGGGATTATCGATTACCCGCCAGTCGTCTCGGTATACCAGCAGGTCCGAGCCCAAGATACCGCGTAGTGGCATGAACGGTATTCCTTTCTCGGCTGCCTGCAGGCCGGCGTGAATGGCGGGGCAGGTCGAATCTCTCAGCTCCAACTTCCCTGCTTTTACAGCGGCCGAAAACCGCGGGGCGGGGCCGTATTCGCCAAGTGTTACCGCCGCCGCTTCGAGTATCGCCACACAATCCGCGCCTACCAACATATCACCTTGAAATCCAACCTGCGGCGCCCCGATGAGATGCAAGTGTTTGATACCACGCCGAATCAAAGCACGAATGACGTCCATTGCGCACCCGGAATAATCAGGCGCTACCACCAGACTGGCACCATCTGGGATTCGTGCCGCGAGCCCTTCTACCGATTCGATGTCAATTGAGGTCGATTCGAGCATTTGCAAAGAGTTTGCATGTCAGCCGGGTCTGATGCAACCAACCATTGTATATTCCTGACATAGGGACATCTGATTACGATCGGCGACCAACATCAGCCCACATGGCATAATCACACAGAGTCGATGCAAGGGCACCACGAATGAAGGTGTTTGCAGGTACCAGCGGGTATAGCTACAAGGAATGGAAAGGGAATTTCTACCCTGAACGTCTTCCGAGCACGAAGATGTTGCGATTCTATGCCGAGCGACTGCCGACGGTAGAAATCAACAACACCTTCTACCGTCTGCCCAAAATAAACGTTCTCGAATCTTGGCGCGAGCAAGTACCCGATGAGTTCCGTTTTGTCCTAAAAGCGTCACGGTGCATCACGCACGATAAGCGCCTAAAAGAGGCTGATGAACCCACGAAATACTTACTCCGCACGGTTCAAACCCTAAGAACCCAACTGGGAGCTATTCTCTTCCAGCTCCCCCCCTTATCTACGCAAAGATGTATCGCGTCTAGATCGTTTCTTGAACTTGCTTCCAGATTCTCCACTGGCCGCATTCGAGTTTCGACATGAGTCATGGTTTAATGAGGAGGTCTTCGGGTTGTTGCACGCTCGAAACTTTGCCCTATGCGTGGCCGACACGGGCGATCAGACACACGTCACGCTTGTGCAGACGGCAGACTGGGGTTATGTGCGACTGCGTTGCACCGATTACTCCGACCAAGCACTCGCTGATTGGGCCAAGCGGCTAGAAATGACAGGCTGGAATCAGGTGTACGTGTTCGTTAAACATGAAGACGAAGGTGCAGGGCCAACATTTGCAACTCGTTTTCTTGCACTGACATCCTCTCCCCCTAACCCGCTCACCCCCACCTACCCTCCTCCAACAAGTGGGGGAGGTACGGTTTTGATCGTCGAAGAGTTCCGCACGATACGCGGGGTCAGGTTAACGCGTAGCCGTAGTTCAAGGCCGCAATGCCCCCTCCCCTCGGGGTGGGGTTAGGGAGAAGGGGTGGAGGAGTTTGTTAGCGCTTTGTAACGAGAGAGATGTCTAATGGCAGCCGCCTTGTTGCCCATTTTTTCGTACAAGCGGGCTAGATTATAGTGGGCATCGACAAAGTCGGCATCCGCTCCAATCGCTTGCTCGTAGGCCTCGATAGCTGCTTCAGGCCTGCTTAGGTCTTCCAGAGCCACGCCTAAGTTAAAGCCGGCTGTGGCGTTGCCTGGGACCGCCGCTAGCGCCTGCCGATAGTGAAACTCGGCCTCAGTAACGCTTCCCTCCGCATGAAGTAACCTACCGAGGTTCACGTGTGCATCGGCATGCTGGGGATCGAGTTGGGTCACCCGTCGATAGGCCCCCTTTGCATGGTCAAGGGCTGCCACAACTTCGAAATCAAGGCCAAGCGCATACCAATCATCCGCAGTCTCATTGGCGGTGTCTCGAGCTGCCTTGGCGGCCCGATGCACAATCGGCGCGGCTCTGCCGGTTATTTCGGAAACCGAGAAGTCAAATGTGGCCTGGCCGGACTCCGGGCGCCATGAAGTTTTCTTATCGCGCACCACCACATGATCACCGTCTGCGGCTATACGTACCGCGCTCAACGACTGTCCCTTGGGGAGTTGCGCTTTTAGCAAGCGCAGCGCACGTAATACCTTACGAGGGTGGACACGTGCATTTACCAGCTCGTTGGCGGTACGTAGCAGTACGACATCTTGGAAGGAGAAACGATACTCGCCGCGAGCCCCACGTTCAGTGGATAGAAACCCAGCCCTTGCAAGTGACCGCACTTTCGCAGCCGGCATGCCGAGCAGTTCGGCCACGTCTCTGGTGGTGTACGGGCTCATTGCCGTAAACAGATACTACAAGTCAGATTGAAGATTGCCTATTTTGCAGCTGCAGTCTTCTTTATGGTTTTCTTTACCGCGCGCTTGGCAGGCTTGCGCTTGCCATCCTCTCCCCGTTCGCCGGCCGCAATACTGGCCTTAAGCGCTTCCATAATGTCAATGATCTTATGCTCGGGTTCGTCGGTCGGTGTGACGGTGATATCTTCCCCATCGACCTTTCGCTGGATCAATTCAAGGATACGCTCACGCACCTCGTCCTTGTAATTTTCTGGACGAAACTCATCGGAGGCGGCCTGCTCGACGAGTTGAACCGCGAGCTTTAGTTCTTCCTGTTTGATGTTGACCTCATCAAGCGGCACGTCAGAAAACGGTCGGATCTCATCCGCATAATGCAGCTGTTCCATCGCCAGACCATCCCCCATAGGGCGCACCATTACTAGATATCCTTTCCCGCGCGCCGAATACTTGGCAAGCGCTGCCCTGCCCGTCTCCCGCATCGCGCGGGCTAGTAGCTGGTAGGCGCGTGCACCCCCCTTGTCGGGACCCAGATAGTAAACCTTGTCGAGATAAATACGCTCGACCTGGTCAGCCGGGACAAACTCTGCGATATCGATGGTCTGGGTGGCCTTTTCTTCGATGGCCTTTAGCTCTTCAGGCGTAAACAGCACATACTGACCCTTGGCAAATTCGTAGCCTTTGACAATTTCATCTTTGGGGACTGGCTCACCGTCTTTCGCACATACCAGTTGTTGTTTGAGGCGTGAGCCGTCTTTCTTGTGAATCTGGTTGAATTTGATGGTGCTCGATGACTCGGCCGACGAGTAGAGTTTCACTGGTATGGATACCAGCCCAAAGGACACAGTTGCGGACGCCAATGCTCGCATGGCCATGTTACTGATGATATAACCCCGTCCTAATGACCGCAACAAAACCTGACCCACTTAGCAGCTACCGTGCAAAAAGGTCAGCCGACCGTACGCCCGAACCCTTTGGCGGCGTGGGTGCCAAAGGCGGCTTGTCATTCGTTGTCCAACACCATGCAGCGCGAAATCTGCATTACGACTTCCGCCTCGAAATGCAGGGAGTGTTGCGGTCTTGGGCGGTTCCTAAAGGCCCGTCACCCAATCCCAGCGATAAACGGCTAGCAGTGCGGGCCGAAGACCATCCGCTCGAATACGCCGGCTTCGAAGGACACATCCCGAAAGGCAATTACGGTGCCGGCGCCGTCATCGTATGGGATCGCGGCATATGGATACCGATCGGTGATCCGGAGGAAGGGTTGGAGAAAGGCAAGCTTCTGTTCGAGCTGAAGGGTTATAAGCTGCGAGGTAAATGGACGCTTGTAAAGACAAAGCGCGGTGCCAAAGACTGGTTACTCATCAAAGAACGGGATAACTGGGTGTCTGACGAAGGAACCGACTCGCTGCCGGCGGATTCAATTCTCTCTGGATTGACAGTGCAAACCTTTAAGGAAGGTTCCACACCCGAAAAATCGATTTTGAAGAAACTGAAACGATTAAAAGCGCCAAAAAGACATGTCCAAGCCAACCGCTTGCAAGCCATGCTGGCACAAGCAGGTTCGCCGTTTTCCAAACCAGGTTGGCTATTTGAAATAAAGTATGACGGCTACCGGCTCATAGTTAGTCATGAACGCGATAAGGTCCAATTGTTTTCTCGCGCCGGTAACGATTTGACGTCGACCTTTCCCGAGATCGCCGATGCAGTCCGTGCGCTGCCATTTCAATACGTCGTCATGGATGGTGAGGCCATTGTGCACGATGCGCAGGGCTTGCCCAGTTTTAGTCAATTGCAAAAACGAGGTCGCCTGACCCGACGTGTCGACGTTCAGCGTGCCGCCGTTGAACTGCCGGCGACACTCTATTCGTTCGACTTGATCGCTTTCAATGATTATGACTTACGAGGGCTTCCGCTACATACCAGAAAGGCGTTGCTCAAAGAACTGCTGCCATCGGTGGGCCCAGTTCGGTATTCGGATCATATCGAAGAGCACGGCGAGGCCCTGTACGCGCAAGCACAAGCGCTGGGGCTCGAAGGTATGGTCGCAAAGAAAGCTGATTCACGCTACCAAGGGGGTCGATCCTCAGGCTGGATAAAGATCAGTGTAGAACATACGGACGATTTCGCCGTCGTCGGCTACACCGACCCCAAAGGTTGGCAACCCGGTTTCGGTGCGCTACTGTTAGCGCAGTGTGTCGACGATGAGTTTGTCTACGCTGGTCGCGTCGGTACCGGTTTTACTAAGCGAGATTTGACCGAGATCGGCGCACAACTTGGCGCCGTTAGCCGGGCCGACCCACCGCGTGACGCCCCCGATGAAAGCGACACGCACTGGGTTAAATCTGAGCTTGTCGCAGAGATCAAATTCAAGGAGCGAACACCAGATGGCGCGCTCCGACAGCCGGTCTTTCTGCGACTGCGGGAGGACAAACCGGCTCGAGAGTGTGTATGGCAACCCAAGCAGGGCTTACCCGAACCGACGACAACCACGGCACCGGCAACCGCAGACAAGGTCGTCAACTTTACCAACAAAGATAAACTCTTTTGGCCCGACGACGGCTACACCAAGGGCGATCTCATTGCATACTATGAGGGCATATCTGAGTGGTTGCTGCCCTATCTCAAAGATCGCCCGGTCGTGCTGACACGTTACCCAGACGGCATTGACGGCAAATCCTTCTTCCAGAAGGATGCGCCGAGTTTTGTCCCGGACTGGATTCGCATCGAGCGTATGTGGAGCAAGCACGCACAACGCGCGGTCGGCTATTTCATTGCCGAGGATCTGCAGTCGTTGCTGTATATCATCAACATGGGGACCATTCCTCTGCACGTCTGGTCAAGTCGTACGACAACCCTCGAGCAACCCGATTGGTGCATTCTAGATCTCGATCCCAAGGGCGCCCCGTTTACACATGTGGTGAAAATAGCGAAAAGGATTCGCGCCCTTTGCAAACAAATCGAACTTCCATGCTTCGTTAAGACCAGCGGCTCCACTGGGCTGCACGTACTTGTACCCCTCGGGCACCGCTACACCTACGAACAGTCGAGATCGCTAGGCGAGTTGCTGGCCCGGGTAGTCGTGGCCAAGCTGTCAGAAATTGCCACCGTGACACGGGCGGTATCAGGGCGCGAGGGGCGTGTATACATCGATTATCTGCAAAACGGGCATGGCCGCTTGCTGGTGTCACCGTTCAGTGTGCGTCCATTGCCGAAGGCGCCTGTATCCATGCCACTTAAGTGGTCAGAAGTCACTTCGAAACTCGATATTCACCGTTACACAATAAAGAATGCAACCAGACGTATGCGATCCTTGAAAGAAGACCCATTGCACATAGTGATGAGCCTGAGCCCGAATCTAACCGCCACCCTCGAGCGCCTTACCCAGAAGCTTCTGTAATAAGCGATTGCATGTGAGCCGAGAAGGAGGCGGCCATGATCGACACACGAAAGAATAAGACGCTTGGGCTTTGCCTGCTGATGGGCAATCTGAGCATTTACCAATATCCAGACACGCAAATCCGAGCCTCACTGGCGCCGACTTGTTGGAGGTGTGCGTCTCTCGATTGACCATTCCAGAAACACACGCGGCGGAGTTAATATTCAGGGCATTGGCCGATGCCTGGCCCTGTGGTGGTTCGTCGTGATACCGACAGGATTGTCAGGCTCTGTCGAATACGGCGTGTTTCAGCGCCTGCACTTTCTTCTGGAATTCCACCCCTTCAGGCGTAAAGTCATTTTCGCAGTGTGGCTCAGGCTGGAAATGGCCATAATCGTCGACCCCGCGAACAAGCGTCGCACTTTCGTTGGTACTAAACATCTGTCGCACGCTGGGTGAGACATACTGAAAAGTAAGACCAATACGGCGGTCGTTAGAAGGGTTAGGATTGGAGGCATGAAATACCCACCCATGGTGCAGCGATACTTGACCAGGTTCTAACACGATATCCACCGCCTCGGTTTCATCGATCGCAACCGCAAGTTCTTGACCGCGGTGGAGGATGTTGTCGGCCGCATAGGTATCCCGGTGCTCGATCTTGCCGTCATTATGTGACCCAGGTATGAACTTCATACATCCATTCTGCGGATTGCTTTTTGTTAGGGCCACCCAGGCGGTTACCAATCGATCAGAATTTAACCCCCAGTACATCAAATCCTGGTGCCAACTCACATAGCGAGAATCATGCGGTTCCTTAATGACATAGGCACTATCCCACATCAGGATGTCTGGACCTAGAATATCTTCAACCGCATCTAACAGTATCGGGTCACGACCGATTTCTGCCGTCGAGCTGAGAACCAAATACGGCTTCACCAGATAATGCATACCGCCGTGTTCGGCTTCGGCCGTCTCCAGTCTGCTACGGTGGTGTCGGGCACCCTCCACCGACATAATCGTCAGCGGGAAGATACAACCGTCAGTCTGGTAGTCATGAAGCTGGCGCTCTGAGAGATATTTGGGCATGGTCAGCATCGTTCAGCTCGTCGAAATCGCAAGCCGAACATACTCGCTAGCAGGACAATGTCAATAAGTTCGTGGCTGACTTAGCCTGTGTACCACAGCACTGGATCGACACGTGGGGGCGGGGCTGGCCCCGGTCGGTCCTGCACTAATGGGATGGTGACGGCGGCGCCAGGAAGCACCGTATTGAAATCCAGATCAGGGTTGTATTGGCGTAGCAGCCAGATCGGAACATCATAGGTGCGCTGTGACAAGATCCATAACGAGTCCCCGCGCCGCACCGTGTGTGTTTGTGTGCCCACTATTCGAAACTGTGCAAAGAACTCGTCTTGCAAAGCACGATGATAAGCGAGACGACGTTGCTCAAAGTCCTTTATGCTCGCCCGCGAGAAGTCGAGCCGCAGCCGCTGACCAATCACCACGGGTTTCCGGTAGCGCATATCATTGAGTTCACGCAACCGGCTCGCGCGAAGACCCAGCCACTCCGCATAATGACCGAGTGTTTCTGCTGCCTGAACCTCAATGGTCTGACCGTCCGAGACAGAGTAGTCGCTGGGATCGGCCGCCAGGGTTGCCTGCGCTCGCACCACTAGGAAGGTGCCGGTTTCCTCGGCCATGGTAACCTCGGTCGGCTCAGACATGATCTGGCCACCAGCGCCAATCTCTACAGCGGTTGACTCGCTGACAGCGCTTGCGGCTGCTTCGGCGCTAGCGACTGCGCTGTCCGTCAACCTCAGGACCTGTCCAGGATAGATACGGTGTTTGTTATCAAGTTGATTCAAGCGAATCAACTGCTGTTCATCGATCGCGTACCGACCGGCTATCAATGACAACGTATCACCCGACTGCACTGTGTAAAGACCATCGGCGGGCGTCGATAAACGCACTCCGGAAGGCGGGCGTGCAGATGCGAGCGTGATCTTAGATTTTGTGTCGGGCCCGGGCAAGCGTAGGACCTGCCCTATGCGAATGCGATGACGATTCCTCAGATTGTTTGCGGCCATGAGATCATCAACACCCACTCCAACACGCGCTGCGATGCCACCCAACGTGTCACCCGTGCGCACCTTATAGAAGTAGTCGCGTTTCTGCTTACGGTACCGATCCTTTGGCGCAATGGCTGCGAGTGCCGCTTCTGCGGAACCCAAGGCTTCGTTAGCCGGAATGCGTAATTCGTAACCTCGGGGAACGTGCTTGTTACCGTTCCAAACGGCAGGCCGCAATGCGAGATTGTGTGCTCGTAACGTCGCACGATCGATACCGAGTACCCGTGACAGCGTACCCACAGTCATATACGCGGGTACTTTAACGGTTTTGCTCTCTGCTGGTTGATCACGCTGGAGTACGCCGAAATACTTCTCGGCATTGTAATGGGCATCGACCGCGGCCAAGAATGCGACATAAAAGTTACGCGAGGCGAAACCAAAGGTGCGGCTCCGGTAGCGCCTCACAACCGTGACGATATCGGTGGTACCCAGTTTGCGTACGGCGCGGCGCATCCCGGCAGCGCCGTGATTGTAGCCGGTCAGCGCCAACGGCCAGCTACCGGTTACCACTCGGTTGTTCTTGAGTAAGCGCGCGGCTGCTACGGTTGCCTTGAAGGGATCCATACGTTCGTCGACGGCACTATCAATACGCAGATACCGACGGCCGGTAGAACGCGTGAATTGCCAAAGTCCGGCCGCGCCGACGTTTGAGTACGCGCGAGGATCATAAGAAGATTCTACATGTGGCAGCGCTATGATCTCCGCCGGCAGATCAAGCTCGGATAGCGTATTCTCTATGTGATTGGCCCAGGCCCCCGATCGAATCAGTCCAGCCCGAAACTTATCTGCTTGTCCCAGCTGGAAGCGCAGGTGGCGTGCGGCTGAACGTAAGGTACGCTTATCGACATCCGCTGGCCATAGCGCCAGCACCCGTTGTTCTTCTGCGCTTAGATTTTCACGTTGCCCCCGAGCGAGCTTAAGAAGAATGTGCCGATAGCGTCGCTTGGCGTCTTTGATAAGCTGCCTCCGTGCTCGTCGGCTGGAGTTCTCTCGAAAGCGAACAACTTCGTAGACCACGTTGAGATGGCGCGCGTCGTGGACTAGACCGCCGCTCGTATCGACCTCCGTATAGACGCGGGTCCAGAATCGGATATCTGGTTCGAGTTCGGGTGGGCGCGGAAAGGAATTTTGCTGCTCAGCTGCGACGCTAGCCGTGGCCACTAGGCACACCACCAAAAACAAAAAGACTTGTCTAATTGTCATGATTCGGCCGCTTGTTCTGAAGTATCAGCTTTGCATGCCACTGGGCGAACACTGTACCGTGGCAAATAACTCAACTACAGCAACTTTTTTCTCTTGCCCAACAAATACATACCGATAACCAATAGGCAATTGTCAGGTCTCAGTCAAGCGATGTCGGCCCACACGCTAACCCGAGAGTAAAGGTACAATAGTGGCAGACCTACCGCCGGAGTGCTTTGTGGCCTTTGCCTATTACAACAGCCTATCCACCGCCAAAAAACGCATCTATCGCCGCAGCGATGAAATCCATTCGATCCCATTGCCACAGGCAGTTCCACTTCGTCCGCTTGTGGTCAAACTCGAGAAAGCCCTCAAGACGGAGAACAAACAGCTCGCACGATCATTGTGTCAGCGTATTGCGGATAGCATGACGAGTGATCTAAAAGTACCGAAAGCACGCGTCGACGTGCTTGCGGTACGACCCCACGATGAGACGAGTGAATTACACGGACTATACACCCGCGAAGCGGGGCGACAAGCAAACATCCGACTATGGATACGTACGGCGGAACGTAAAAAAATCGTTGCCTTCAGAACCTTCCTCCGCACTTTGTTGCACGAGCTCTGCCATCATTTCGACTATGAACTACTACAGTTTCCGGATTCGCTCCATACCGAGGGCTTTTACAACCGACTGTCTAGCCTGTTTAATCAACTCGTTCCGCCAAAACAATAATATATCAACGATTCCAACTGTTGGATTGCCGCTATAGTGTTGGATATACTTTGAGATGTAGAAGTCGAAAACGACCATGATGTCAGACAAAAACGAAACTACGCTCTGTCGTACCCTTATCGACCACCAACGGTATCCGATCGACAATCTGGAACACCCTGAGCGCCGTTGTGTTATCAAGGAATGTCGTAAGGCGCTAGCTGGCGACGGCTGCGCCGTGTTGAATGGCTTTATTAGTCCGTCTGGTCTCGAGCGCCTGTTAACCGAGGTCGAAGAACGAAAGCCGCTTGCCTATTTCTCTAAGAGCAAAAAAACGAACGTCTATTTCTCCAGCGACGACCCCTCGCTACCCCCAGATCATCCCCAGCGTATCTTTTTGGAGCGTACTAACGGTTTTGTCACCAGCGATCACTTTGATGACAATACGGCCGCCAGGCGGCTCTATTACTGGCCGCCGCTCACCCAATTTATCGCCGATTGTCTGGGCAAGGAAACCCTTTACATTTACGATGATCCTGTGTCGAACATGATCGTGAACGTCGGCAAGCCTGGTAGCTGTTTCAATTGGCACTTCGACACCAATGAGTTCACGATCACGATGCTGCTGAAACCCGCTGCCTCCGGCGGTCACTTCGAGTACGTACCCAATCTTCGATCCGCCGAGGATGAAAACTATGAAGCGGTCAGCCGTGTATTAAAGGGGGATGACACTCAAACCGTCCGGCTCGACCTCAATCCAGGAGACCTGCAACTGTTTCTCGGTCGCTTTTCACTGCATCGGGTCACGGAGAACACTGGCGAGACCGATCGCTTACTTTTGATTATGTCGTTTGCCGAAAGGCCAGGCATGATTGGTAGTCAGTACCGCATCCAGGAACTCTACGGTAAAGTGACCGATGCCCATATCGCAGCCGAGCGAAACCGTATTCGCAATGATGGATTGATGGATTGAGAGAATAGGCGCGAGTTCTCTTTCTCATCCTCGCCCAAGCTTAGCGGCGCGCCCAAGTCCGCCCGATGCTTCCAAGGCACGAGCGTGGGCCGCGATGGCCGCATCACTGAACTTTCCACCCTCACAGTGCAGATCTGTCACCAAACTTACAAATTTCATGTTCATCCAATTGGCTAAATGCCTAAATTGTGGGTCCTTCATCGACTGACTTGTAATTTAATTCAAGAATTTGAAAGACACAAATATAAATCACCTATCTAATTACTCAAGTTTGAACACTCCGTATACTTAGCGCAACACAAAAAACAAGATTACAGCGCTCTTGAAGAACATAGCTCGCTACCTAAACGAGGTGAAACGCCAATACAATCTCACCACTGACGCTGCGCTCAGCCAAAAGCTTGGCGTTCCACCAAATCATGTCTTCAATTGGTATAACGATGTTAGTCATCTCAATGATGAGGCAGCCGTTAAGCTTGCGCGCCTGCTAAAAATAGACCCTTTGGAAATAATCGCCTGTGCCAATTATCATAAGGCCGCGAAATCCACCAAGCGAAAACGAAATCCGAATAAAAACGCGGTACAAAGGAAATTTTGGCGTCAGGTCTACAATGAGGCGATTCGGAAAAAATGAGGAACGGAGAACATAGGCCTAGCCCTTTACACAGATGACCTGACGCAGCGTGTGTACAACCTCGACAAGATCACGCTGTGCTTGCATCACTAGATCGATAGACTTGTAGGCCGCTGGCGTCTCATCGATCACTGCCGCATCCTTACGACACTCCACCCCTTGTGTTGCCGCAATATGGTCATCCACAGTAAACCGACGGCGCGCCTCGGTGCGTGACATCGCGCGCCCCGCCCCGTGGCTACAGCTATGGAAACTTTCAGCATTACCAAAGCCACGCACAATGTAGGAACGCGCGCCCATACTGCCAGGAATAATACCCAACTCCCCTGCACGCGCCCTTACTGCGCCCTTGCGGGTCACCCAAACATTCTTACCGTAGTGGTGTTCGCGCGCCACATAGTTGTGATGACAGTTCACGGCCTCCACCTGGGCATCGAATGCAACCGGCAGCTTATCGCGAACCGCAGCGATAAGATGTTCCATCATGAGCACTCGGTTAGTCCGGGCAAAACGTTGGGCCCAATCAACCGCCTGTATATAGTCATCAAAATGATCCGTACCTTCCGGCAGATAGGCAAGGTCTTTATCCGGAAGATTGATTAACCACTTTTGCATATCCTTCTTTGCAAGTTCGATATAGTAGGTGCCAATGCGATTGCCGACACCACGCGAGCCGCTGTGCAACATAAACCAAACCGTATCCGTTTCGTCCAGACACACCTCGACAAAATGGTTGCCCGTACCAAGCGTACCTAGATGATTTACATGGTTCGCCCGCGCAATCGCTGGATGCTTGGCCGCAATCACATCAAACTCATCAGCCAATGTTTGCCACGCAGCAGTAACCTTGGTTGGAATATTGCCCCAGGCACCACGGTCGTTACGCCCGCCATGATGGGTACGTCCGTGCGGTACCGCCTTTTCAATCGCAGCCCGTATCGGCGCCAAGTTATCGGGCAGCTTATCAGCCGCTAAATTCGTCTTGACCGCCATCATGCCGCAGCCGATGTCGACGCCAACCGCGGCCGGAATGATGGCGCCAACGGTGGGAATTACGCTACCAATAGTCGCGCCTTTTCCCGCATGCACGTCCGGCATCACCGCCACCCATTTGTGAATGAATGGCAGGCGGGCGACATTAAGCACTTGTGCGCGGGCTTGGTCTTCGAAGGGTACGCCTTTGGTCCACGCCTTTACCGGCACACCGTCGCCAGTGTCGATCACATTGTACAGCGTGCTTTTAGCCACCTAGTCACCACCGGCAAACTGACTGCCATTCGTTGCTGGGAATCACTCGAAGGTCGAAGTTATAACCCTCTTTGAATCGTTATTGTGACGAGATCTTAAACACCTCCGAACCGATCTGATACCGTGTCGATCTCGAACGTTCCTGCTTCAAGGCCTCGGCGATCAAGAACGCAAGTTCCAATCCCTGAGAGGCGTTGAGGCGCGGATCACACAGAGTATGATAACGATCGCCTAACCGCTCTTCAGTGATAGCGTGGGCGCCGCCCACACACTCAGTGACGTTCTGCCCAGTCATCTCGATATGAATACCACCGGCATGCGTGCCCTCGCTCGCATGAGCGGCGAAAAACTTGTGCACTTCGGTCAGTATGCGATCGAAACTCCTAGTTTTATATCCCGTCTTCGATCGCACCGTATTCGCGTGCATGGGATCGCAGGCCCATACCACTGTTCGTCCTTCATGCTGCACCCGGCGGATCAGCGGCGGTAATTTTTGATCAACGTGATCTGCCCCCATCCTGGTTATGAGTGTGATGCGTCCGGGGTCGTTATCCGGATTGAGTATGTCGAGCAACTGGATGAGCTCAGCGGGCGTAAGCCCGGGACCGCATTTCACCCCGATCGGATTGTTAACGCCGCGGGCGAATTCCACATGCGCGCCGTCTGGCTGTCGTGTTCGGTCGCCGATCCACAACATATCGGCAGACCTGTCGTACCATTCACCCGATTCCTCATCCAATCGTGTCAACGACTCTTCATAGGGCAACAACAGGGCTTCGTGTGACGTGAAGAACTCTATCTCGCGGATTTGCGGCGTAGTTTCGGACGTGAGACCACAGGCAGCCATAAATTCCAGGGTGTCAGTGATACGATCGGACAATTCACGATAGCGTTCGCTCTGAGGGCTTCCTGCTACGAAGTCCAAATTCCAACCGTGGACTTGGTGAAGATCTGCAAACCCGCCTTGGGCAAACTTGCGTAGCAACGCCAACGTCTCCGACGCCTGACGGTAAGCGGTCAACATGCGTTCAGCCTTCGGTCGTCGTGCCACCGCATCGAACTCAGACCCGTTGATAATATCCCCGCGGTAACTTTCCAACTCCTGGCCATCGCGGATTTCAGTTTGCTGCGAGCGAGGCTTAGCAAACTGTCCCGCTAACCGCCCTACCTTAACGACCGGACACGCTGCCCCGAATGTCAAAACCACAGCCATTTGCAGCAATATGCAAAACGTATCGCGTATACTATTGGCGCTGAAATCGGCAAAGCTTTCGGCGCAATCACCGCCTTGCAACAAGAACCCGTATCCGTTGGCAACACCCGCCAACGCCCGTTTAAGCCGGCGCGCCTGGTCGACCAATACCAACGGTGGATAACCGCGTAGCGTAGCCTGCACACGTTCTAGCTCGGCCTTGTCCGAATACTCGGGCAGCTGCGTCGCTGGCAAACTACGCCAACTGGTCGGTGACCATGTCTTTTTCATGACAGAAATACCTCAATTCAAATGGCAAGCCTTATGGGGTAATTGGCGCGCCCGGAGAACTTTGATTCCAGAATCGTGAACGGTAAGTCGTGAACCGCAAGAAAAGGACTTGGTCGTCGCCTGCGCGAACCTACACGCCCTGATCCTTCTTCACGAGTCGTAGCGTCTCCTCGTAAATACGTTCACGGGGGCCGAGGGCAACAATTTCGATTTGCCGTCCAGGTCCAATTCGATAGACAAGGCGAAAACGGCTCACCCGAACACTCCACACACCTTCGAGCTCGCCCCGAAGCAGTTTGCCCCTCCGCGAATCCTTTAGTCTAGCAGGGGAGAAGGGCGCCAGAAAAGGGTTGCGTCCCCTTTAGTTTAAGAACGACATCGCCACATGCACAAACAATTACCTTTGACACGTGCCCATCAACCGAACAGAATAGAATGTCTGCGGAAGGACCCTCATATCGTGCCTGCGATAGGCACTCCAGAATAGGAACACGGATAAGAAGAAGACCGGCTCGTGCGCAACACGGGCCACGACTTTTTGTGTGGGTAAATCACCTCAATGGAGGTGCGGCATGATGCAGATCATTATTAGGCGTCTCGGCGAGACGCTGTACATCGGTGAGAATATCGAAATAACCATATTGGCGATCAAAGACAACGAAGTGCGATTGGGGATCAACGTGCCAAAATCGGTCTCTATTGAACGTAGGGAGACTTGTGACCGCAACCATTAGGTCGAAGCTCATATTCTTCGAAGACCCGCGATTGATATCTCTAGAGCTTTACTTGGCACCCTCGAAAACTTGAACAAAATCTCGAAAAGAGTAACCACCCACGGGCCAAGAGTTGGATATTGTCACCGCCCATTTCCAAAGGCCCCTCAGGCGGCTAGAGCGCGGGCGATCTGCGTCACGTGACGTAGATCGGAGCCACAGCAGCCGCCGAAGACATTAAGCCACGGCATCTTCGCTTTGATCGCCTTGTACTGACCGCCAAGCTCGACCGGATCACCGTCGTCGAGGGTTTCGGACTCGTCGAGTTCCGCATGACTCTTACGCGAGGCGTTGCAGCGTATGCCGCGGATACGGCGCGCCCAATCGGCGTCCTCGAGGACATGCGAAAAATGATCGGGGTGGGCGCAGTTCACCATGAAATAGGCCGCACCGGCATCGGTTGCTTTGTCGACGGCGTCGATCGCCTCGTTCAACGGCTGCCCCGTCGGCAGCTTGCCATCGGTCTCCACCGTAAACGACACCACGACGGGTAATCCGGCCTTGCGGGCGGCACGCACGAAGCCGATGGCCTCGTCGGATTGGGTGAACGTCAGCGCCGTCACCATGTCGATGTCGGTCTGCGCCAGCCAACCGAGCTGCTTGGCGTGGTAGCGCTCGGCCTCATGCGCCGCCACTTCCACCTCGGGCGCATAGGCGTCACCCCGGGGACCGATAACACCGTTCAAGACGATGGGCTGGGTGTTCGTAGAGAACTCATCGCGCAGTCGCGCGATAAACGCAATGGCCTCGCTGTTGGCCTCGCGCAGCTCATTCTCGCTAGCGGCGAGATCCTCGGCCCAATGCATGTGCGCCTTCCAGGTTTGGCTATCGAGAATAAAACCCGTCCCTGTCTCGCGCGCGAGTGATAAGAAGCCTCGGAAATAGCTCGCCAGCGCCTCTCGGCCCGCTGTGTCGGGCAGCAGGGTATGGGCCGCAAATTCCCGAATCTCGATCCCATGATTGAAGATCAAATCGGTCTCGAGTCCCGCATCCGTCAGGAATAGCTCGCCTGAAAGCTGCGGCAGTGCGTTGCGGTAGTTTGCCATTTCAATACCGTCCTTTTGGTTTTCGGTGTTTGCGCGGGACCGCTATCCGAAAGAGATATGCCGATCATATTACAGTATTGCGGAGAGTCGCGGCGATATTGTCGTTAGGTTCGAGCGGGCGTAATCCCACTTTGTGAGGTCACAATCGCACGTGGTATAGATAGCGTGTCAACGTTCCGGCTTCGATCGCCGGCAAAAACTCATCATTGGCCTCTCTTATCCAGTTGTCACTGATAAATCCGTTTCCTTCAGCCTCGAAGTCATCGCGCAACGCCGTCGCCGCTTCCTTAGCCCGAAGCCAGAAGTCAGCGTTCCGGGTCGTGTAGTCATAGGCTTGGTAGCGCAGGTTCAGCTTCGAGAGCGCCCGGGCTGGCGCAGTCTTGTCGGCCTCCAGGATTTCGGGCGGATCCCCCTCCTCGAGGGCCTGCAACATGAAGATACCGATCTGGCCACCGGGCTTGGTCGTCCGCATTACCTGCGACAGGGTGTCGGCGATATCGGCGACCCAATAGAGGGTGTCAAGCGAAATCGCAGCCTCAAAGGAATGCGCCGGCAGATCGAGGGCGTTCATGTCGGCTTGCAGGAAGGTCAAACGAGAACGCTTGTGCTCGGTACGAGCATTGGCTGTCGTAATTGCCGAAGCAGAATAGTCTATTCCTGTGACCATCGCCCCCGTGCGGTCCGAAACATACTCTGAAAGGCCACCGGCGCCGCAACCCAAATCGAGGAGATGATCGCCGGGTTTCAGATCGAGGTGTGCAAGCAGGTCACCGAGAGCGGCCATGTCTGTCTGGCCTTCCTGACACAAATCCTCACCGTAAACACGTTCGCAAAAGCGCGAGTGGGCGGCACTTGCATGCGCGGCCGGGTAAAACCGCTGATAGTAGTACCAGTACATGTCGGGGCGCTCGCGATGATAGGCGTCGCCCAAAGGACGTCCTGCATCGGTCAGACGATAGCCCCCCTCGTCACCGGCGATCAACTCCTTGCTGATTAAGCTTGAGAACGCGTCGGACCAATCTTCGAGAAAGATCCAATAGCGTTCGCCGCGCTTTTCCAGAGATGCCTGATCGGTCGGTTGCGCTTCAAGCTCGGCCCCCTGAAGGGTTGCGAGAACTTGGCGCTCTGCTTCACTCAAATTCATTGCGCGTCTCGATCATTTGTCGGAAGCGGATCTAATATCATAAGTCTCAGCGTAATCTATGCACATCTGGCGGCCATGGAGCAAGCCGCCATCTCACGTCTATGCCATGAGGAATAGTTACAGATCGGCGTTCAAGCAGCCCGCAACCGACAGCCTGATCTTAGTGATTGAGTGTTGCTTGAGTTGGCAAAGGAAATATATGGGCTTTCCGGAAATGGCGTCACGAGGTCTGCTCGCGACCTGATCTGGACTCTGCCCCGGATCAGTAATACGGTATCGGTCCCCTACACCAGGATTCGATACTCATGCTCGAGCAAGCACGTACCGAACTCGCTCCCACCGGCGTTCTTCGCGCCGGCATCAACATGTCCAACTTCCTGTTGGTCACCGGAGAGACCCCGGAGGGCGATCCGGACGGTGTCTCCCCCGACATGGCCCGGGCAGTGGCCGACCGCCTGGGCGTTGCAGTCAATTTCGTACCGTTCAAGACCCCGGGCGAGCTGGCGGACGCCGCCGTGAAAGATGTCTGGGACATCGGCAACATTGGCGCCGAACCCGAACGCGCGAAGCACATCGCTTTCACCGCAGCTTACGTGGAGATCGAGGCCACGTACTTGTTACCGGCGGGATCACCGATCCAGAGCATGGATGAGGTAGACCGCGAGGGTGTGCACATCGCCGTATCCGCGCGCAGTGCCTACGAGCTCTGGCTCAGCGACAACATCAAGCATGCGGAGTTGGTAATGGCCAAGGGGCTCGACGGTTCCTTCGACACTTTCGTCGAGCAGAAGCTGGAGGCCCTGGCAGGCCTGCGGCCACGCCTGGTCGACGAAGTTAAGAAGCTCCCGGGCGCACGAATACTGGACGGAAAGTTCACCGCCGTGCAGCAAGCCATCGGCGCCAAACTCCACCGCCAAGCCGGCGCTGCGTTCCTGCGCGACTTCGTGGAGGAAGTTAAGGCAAGCGGCTTCGTGGCAAGTCTCATCGACAAGCACGGTGTGTCAGGCCGGCTCACGGTGGCACCACCGGCTTGAGAGTCACCAGAGCTAACTACCCCCGGAGGAGACGCGTAGTCCGGCAGCGATTCAGCCGTGTGCCCGAGAATTGAAACATTGGCGTTCCCGGACCTGATCGCCGCGCGGCGCACGCACGAAACTTTCCGGCGCTATGGAGATTGTCTCCCTAAGCCCGCAGCAGTTTGAGGTTGCCGCCGCCCAGGCTATGACTGCTTGGCTACTTGGCGGCCTGGCCTGCCATTGAAATCGCCTCGCCAGCCTTGATCACCGAAGCTTTATGCTTGCCGGCCTTGTGGAGGGCCAGAGCGTCTTCACAGCCCTGCTTGGCTTCCGAGACCTTCATGTTATTGGCGCCGGCACGACTTTCCATTTTACCCACCAACGTCCGGCATTGCTCCGCCAAGGCGGGGCATTGGAAGGCCTGCACCGGCGCGGCGTTTAACCCTAAAATCAAAGCAGTAGCCAGAAAACCCATAGTATATTTTTTCATCATTGCTCCTCCTGTGACACGGGAGACCCCTTGTCACATTTTGTGAACACGCAGGATACAACTTTATTCCCTTTTAACTCCAATTTTTCTGGCAGCGCAAATTGGACTGCGATGACTCGACGCACCTGTGTCCGAGAACAAGGTCGGAGCAAAGGTGGGTGCCCCGACGATCATGTTCGGCGGCCCGAAAGGGGTCTTTGAGCCACTCAAGCACTGGTCGACGTGATAGGAAGAAGATCACGGTAAGCCGTACGTGAAATCTGCATGACATTCTTGTAAAGCAAGCTATTTGGCAGAAATTCGGCCTCTTCGAAGTTCGGACTTTTTCAACACAAACAATAAGTCGTTTCCGGATATTCGCGAACGGCTGCTTTTCGCCGCCACAAGCGGTCAGTCGACGAATAAGAAAACTCTGGCACGCCGCCCGACGATCTCTTGTTTACAGCGCAGATAATGATCTGGATAACTCCGGCCAAGACCAAGGGATGAGGGATAGGAAAATCGATTTTTCTCAGGGCCGCTGGCAACGCTGGCATCTGAGATATCTAGAGGTAAGGGTGCTGAGATCTGGTGCTCGAGGGGTGCGGAAGTTTTGCGGAGATCGATCATGCAGTGTCGGCTTCTTTCTGCGTTTTTCTCAGGGCTTTTTTCTCTTCCTTGGCCCTGCGCTTCTCCTTTTTTGCCTGCTCGCGCCGGCGTTTCGCCTGGGTTTGCGGTCCTGGTCTGGCCATAAAGGCGGGTCCTTTCGTGGAAAAATGAGTGGCAACGTTACCACAAAGCCTCCGCCGACGCAGTAGAATCGGTTTTTTAGCCGGATTAAACAATATATACTCCGGCCTCCTTTCATATCGCTTTTATCGAGTCTACGGGCATAGTGTCTACATCCTCTTACGCGGCTGCCAACCTTTAGGAGGTGTCATGGGCAGGAAACTTTACGTCGGCAATCTGCCGTATTCAGTAACCGAACAAACGCTTCGTGAGACATTCGGTCAGTGTGGAACCGTCGATTCCGTCACTATGATCACCGATCGCGACACTGGCCGGAGCAAGGGCTTTGGCTTCGTCGAAATGTCCAGCGACAGCGAGGCTCAGAAAGCAATCCAGGAGCTGAATGGCTCCACGCTGGAAGACCGGCAGATCAAGGTCAATGAAGCCAAGCCGAAGGCGCCGCGAGGTGGTCGCGGTGATGGCGGCTATGGCGGCGGCCGCAATCGCTGGTAGGCCACGTGACTACGATAAAAGAACCCCGCTCCGGCGGGGTTTTTCATAGAAAGAGCTTCTACCGAAAACCACCATGACCACATCGCCTCTAGCAGCCATCGAGCGTAACCTCAAGGCTGGCAAGATCATCGTCATCGATGGTGCTACCGGCACCGAGCTCGAGCGCCGCGGTGCCGCCATGCACGACAAGGCCTGGTGCGCGATGGCAACCCTGACCGACCCCGAGCTGCTGCGCCGGGTACACGAGGACTACATCCGTGCGGGGGCGCGCGTCATCACCGCTAACACCTTCTCCACCAATCGAAACATGCTTGAGCCGGCCGGTCTGGGATCACGCTTCGAGGAGCTTAACCGGCGAGCCGTGGAGCTCGCCCGCCAGGCACGCGATCGCACGGATACGGTCGGGCGCGTTGCGGTGGCGGGCTCGATGTCGCACCAGGTGCCGGTTATGGGCGGCACAGACCAGCGCGATGCCCACGCCGTCCCCCCTCCCGAGGTCGCCGAGGCTAACTTTCGTGAGATGGCCGAGTTGCTGGCGGCGAGCGGGGTCGACCTGATCCTGATGGAGATGATGTCGGATCCGGAGCTGGCCAACCTCGCGATCGCGGCCGCGGTTGCGACAGGCTTGCCGGTGTGGGTGGGGTTCTCGGTACGCACGGGAGAATCGGGGACACCGGTCGCCTACGCGCGACCGGAGCTGAGCGCGGCCGAAATGCTCGACACGATTCCGCTCGACGGCATCCGCGTGGCTGGGGTGATGCACAGCAAGGTAGACACGATCGCGCCGACGATCGAGCTGCTCAAGCGGCGCTGGTCGGGGCGGCTGATGGCTTACCCGGACAGCGGATACTTCAAGATGCCGCACTGGCAATTCGTCGACATCATCCCGGTCGACGACTTCGTCGCCTGCAGCCGGAAGTGGATCGCGGCCGGGGTGCAGGTCGTCGGCGGATGCTGTGGCCTGGGAATCGAGCACACCGAAGCGCTGACCGCCTCGTCCTGAACTAATGGCTCCTTTGGGCCAAAAGCAAGGGGATGGACTCCTCCTCCCCAATACGGCATCTAGGCGCCAGACTGGAGTAGTTGCTCTCAGTCGCAGGGTAGAAAAGGAGTCCGTGATTTGGCGTGTGCGAGGTCCGCGAGTTCACCTTCCTTATATCCAGATTCCAGGCACTTCCTATGCGCCTGAAGGATCTGCCGCAGTTCCTCCTGAGACACTTCCCGAAGTTGAGGTTGCTCCTCCCTTATCAGGTTGGACTTCCTCAAGCACCTGAGTCGCGGGTTTGTCGGATGTTTCGCTCAATTCGCTGTCCTTGCCACGTTTGCCTCCACCCATAGCAGAGCTAAATAGCCATGCGTCCAACTGCGGAAAGAATCCTAACGTTACGTTATTATCCTCCCAAAAAGGGCCTGCACAAACAGCTGCGAGGAGATCGGTCATGCTCTGCTTCTACCTCACCCTCAAACAAGATGACTTCAACCGAATCCCAGAACTGCAAGTCTGTATCGCCGAGGTGCTGTACGATGTAGGTTCATACATCCTGGCGCGGGATAGAGATATTTATCGAATAAGGGCAAAGTGATCTTTATTTTCCGCTAGGAAGAGGGTAGGCAACGATGCGAATAAGTGAGTTCTGGAAGGTCGCGGTGGCCCAACGTTAGGCCGAGCGGTGAGCAGCACAGGTGGTCACCACTCGCTGGATTGGGCTCGTGCTCGCCGTGTCTCTTGTCGGACCGGGTGTTGCCGCCGAGCTTGGCGAGGCCGAAAGCGAGCAGGTCTCTTGGAAAGGCGAGGTCAAGTTTGGTCTCACCGCTACAAGCGGAAACACCGAGACGGAATCGTTCAATTTTGGGCTCAGGGCGGAAAACAGACGCGTGCATTGGCGCCATCGTTTCCGTCTTGACGCACTTAGGAGCAAGGACAGCGGCGAGACCACGGCTGAGCGCTATCTGTTTAACTACGACGCCAATTACAGGCTTAACGATCCTAGCTATATATTCGCTAATGTTCGCTACGACCAGGATCGCTTCAGTGGTTTCGACTTCCAGTTGTCGGAAACGACGGGCTATGGCTACGTTTGGGAACCCAGCGAAAAGCTCAAGCTAGAGGGCCAGGGCGGCGGCGGCGCGCGCCAGAGTGAAACTGACCAGGGCGTACGAGACGACGAAGCGATCGTCCGTGGTGCGTTTTTCCTACGCTGGAAGTTCAGCCACTATGCCGAGTTCCGGCAGGACCTGACGATTGAAGCTGGCGAGTCGAACACTCTGACCGAATCGATCACGGCGCTTAAGAGCACGATCATTAAGAATTTTGCCGTCAGTATCGAACTCAATATCACGAACAACAGTGGCCCTCCGGTGGGGTCAGAAAAAACCAACACGTTTACCTCCGTTAACCTTGTTTACAATTTCTAACAAAACGCGCGTGGGCGTTTGTCGATCGTCAACCTGCGCAAGCGAGTGAGGCAGGATGGATCTACATATTGCCGGAAGGGGCGCCCTCTCTAATTTGGCTTTGCTCTACTGAGATTTGTCGAAACGCCGAAACTCCCACGATGGTATAAGGTTGTTCTCTCGCCATAAACCTAGCCTTCCTTCTCGTGCCTTGATTTCGGCATCTGCGTAGAGCTGTCGGTCTTCCAGACTTTGTTCATGTTGATATTTCTTGTAGTGCCAGGCAAACCCAGCCTTAATTTTTTTAAGACACGCATCGATCCCATCAAGTAGGACTTTCCCGACAATGCGGCCATAGCGATCCCGCTTTTGGTATTCAACCGTTACTTGTTTGCCTGCAACTATCGAAGCCAAGTGCTTGTGCGAAGCTAATCCATAAGCCTGCTTACGTTCGGGCGCATCGATCCGGCTAAACGGATTTTGTGTTGCTGATAGTTGGCGTCGAGGACGTAGAGGGTATCGCCATCCGTAATCTTGACGACCTTGCCGGTGAGGGAATCGGCAGAGGCTGCTAGGGAGATAAGGACGAGGAAGCAAAGAACAATGACACGGGCCGTCTGTTCTAACGACGTGTTAGATGTCACAGAACTCATTTATGCCGTGTTTTTCCGTAACCATGCTTCGCCAATAATAAGAATGAAACCATGGTGAAACCACCAAGTATCCCCAGCAACATGTCGAGTAGCGTGTCTTCCAGGTCCCCTTGGGCCTGTGTGCCGAAGCTATGATCGGAAATGTATTCGGCGAATTCCCACAGCACGGCGGCTGTGGCCGTTAGCGCAATCAAGAAAATTGCGCGTAGTAAACCGTCAACCCTGTCGACGATTGTGTAATCCCTGAGGATATCCAACAGCCGGGAGAAGAAGAACGCGATTGCCATGCCGCCAAGAAGATGCATCGGTATATCCAGCCCAGGTATTCGTTGGTAGCCGTTAAAAGCCAACGAAAGGATTACGTGCGCGACAAAGATCGCTAGTGGCGCCCAAAGCGCAGAACGCCCTATTTCCCTGGCGATCTCAACATTTTCAGATTTCCACAATTTCGCCTTATCCCTGGAATCGTGAATTTAAAAACCTCACAAAGCACATTCTATTCGATCAGCCGTGCATGTATGTGCGTTGCGTTCTTGGCCGGACTGTGCTGGGATGGTTACGTCTTACGACGGATGATGGATTACGGACGCCTTGGTTTGTACTTAAGCCTGCCCGAATTGCACAACCGCTAACGATAATCCCTCACCACCCGCCAGTTTGTTGTCCTTTCGCTTTATGAGGGGTCTTGCCCTCCGTCTTTCATACATTGAAACGCCCATGCAAACGGGCACGTTCTCCAGTGAATGGTGGGGCACCACAGCGCCATCCAGTTGAAAAAAATAGGAGGCAGCCATGAATATGCTGGAAGGACGATATGTTCCAGTCGTTCTCACTTCGCTTCTACTTCTAAGCACTGTCGCCGAAGCCAAAGGCCCACCGCTACCTCAGCCAGACCCAGAGCGGGGATCGATTGGTGTCACCATCCGAGCCATTCCTCCGGCGAAGATGGGCAAGATCGCGGCTGTGCAGGTCTATTTCGTGAGGCCAGCGGAGGACGGGGATGTTCTTAACGCAGAGTACGTAATCCCTTCAAACTATTCCAAAAAGAAACAGGTCTACTTCCTCAACGCCAAACCTGGACGTTACGTCGCCGTGGCCGCCAGGCTTTCATCGCGTGGGACCGGCTTTAAATACGAAGCATTCTTTTCCATGGAGATGCTACCGGAAATGGAAGTCACGGTGGTTCCTGGCAAACTGGTCTTCATGGGTGACTTCTTGCTGGAAACCTCCACGAAAATGAAAGAAGCGGACCGCGCCCAATCCCACTTCTACCGATTGATCTCACCAGACACGGCGAGGAAGGGATATATGGCGCGCACCTTCCTCGGCAAAGCCCCCTATACGGCAACCCTCAAGAGCGTTGACAAGGGAGCCGAGACGGAGCGTGAGTTTTGGACTTTGGCAAAACAAAAAAAGGTATTCAAGAACGAGCCAGCCTGGCAGGAGTTCGTCCAGAAGCAGCTGGAGGCTTTGGCAAAGTAAGCGACTGACTTCACATTCACATATCAGACTGAGTACATAAAGGAATCCCTGTACTAGGCGCGGCCACAATTCATGGCTGCTGAGCGGGGCGCTTTACTTTATCGCTGCGAGTCCCCTCCCAGACCGCGAACAAACACCTTCGACAGGAGCCCCACCATGCCCTGCTTTTACCTCAAACCCAAACAAGACTACTTCAACCAAGAACTGCAAATCTGTATCGCCGAAGCCTTGTACGATGTAGATTCGATTGTGGCGGACCCAGGGGCTTACACAAGAGAAGAACTTGCGAGCTTACACAGTCAGATTGTGCCCAACTTGGAAAGGGCGTGGGAGCTATTAGGCGGGAGCGAGGATCAACTGCTGTCTACGACGATGCAGACTTTTACGCGGCGCGGTTAGACAGGAACCGAACAGACCCAGAAACCTAGCTCTTGTCCAATGCGTCGACCTTCTTTTTGTCACCGTGGCGCCCCATCACAATCCCCAAGATACCAGGATCGAGTTTAGATCATGGTCCACTTGGATCTTGTATCGTGGACCTTGCATCTGACTTCGGATATACGATGTCGAGCAAGATATTGCAGAGCTCTTCATCGAGATCGCGAAACATAACCGCCGCCCCGTCTTCCTCGACTCGTATGACTTTGGCCGGCAGACGGCAGTGTCTGGGCTTTCCCCCGGGGCGGATCTTAATCACTACCTCCAGGTTAGTGCCTGTGGTCAGAGCGAAGTTCTTGGTCTCTAGAAATGCACCGCCAACACTGATATCCCGCAGCCTGCACTTCGCTAACTCGACACCGTCACTGGCAAACACCTTGACGTCGGCCACGCGACGGCGAGCTAAACGACGGTTGGCTGACAACGGTTTGTTAGTCAAAAATTACCCCCTGACGCACCTTGATTCCCCTCAG
>SMUX01061522.1_pt1 | contig 76772 bp, 123 predicted proteins | sample 2456431 | NCBI WGS metagenome assembly SMUX01 (sample SAMN11095930, study PRJNA526329) | marine sediment metagenome | biome: Marine sediment; feature: Surficial sediment; material: Deep marine sediment; isolation source: Hadal surficial sediment | place: Pacific Ocean | collected 2014-11 | depth... | reverse complement strand
GATCTCTTCTTTAATGAGCCAAACAGGACACAAAACTGAAGCGATGTTTCTACATTACGTTGGAAGGTCTGATCACGATTCGGCTATGGGCTTGAACGTGAAAATGAAAGAGGTAACTAGGGAGCGTGCATCTATAACCTCGCTAAAAGCCGTCTCGTAATTAGGCTAACTTTTATTAACAATTTATGATCCCCTTCTACAAAGCGTAGGAGGGTTTATTTGTGTGTAAAATGTTGGTTACTATTTGATTTTAATAAGGTGGTAGTCGTTAACTTTACGAGTATAAAAACGATACTACTAAATACTATACTATGCAATTAGAAGACTTTGAGAAATTACTAAAGGACGAACGAAGAGGTATGCTTCGTAGGTTTAATGACTTGGAAAATAAGATCGATGAGCTGCAAGTTAGCTTGGCAGCAAGTAAACCGATTGAGTTAGTAACTAAAAACGAGGCTTCTGAAATGTTTAAAGTGGATATAAACACTATAGACCAATGGGTGAAACAAGGCAGGTTAAAGGTCTATAAAATGGGTGGCCGTGTATACTTTAAACGCCACGAACTATTTGAAGGACTAGTAGCTGCTGCCACAAACGTATAAGCGAGATGAAAGAAAAAGAAACTATTGAGTTGCTGAAAAGCCTAAATAATAAAATTGATGTGTTGCAGGCAAAGTCAGCCGATAAAAAGCCTATCGAATGGATTTCAAAAGGTGACCTTGCTAAGATGTTAGATTGCGATATAAGCACACTTCACAACTGGTCTGTTAAAGGTAAGATTGTCCCTTTCTATTTGGGTGGTAGAGTATATTATGACCGATATGCAATTGATAAGGAGTTGTTGGCATCTCGTATAGACAAGTAACGCTTTTGTTTTGTCCTTGTCTAAACTCAACGAAGCAGGGAGAGGTTAGGGACAGGTTAAACTCTCCCGTCCACTGCCCATTCCTTAATAGCCTCCTGTTGCTTTGAACTCATCTTAGCAACATCTCTTGTGTAGTACAAGTATTTGGCGTTCTTGATGACTCCTTTATTTATCTGTAGCTCCTTATACCTGTAGTTGGCATCGCCCATGCCTACAATTCCTTCGATCTGGTATGTGAAGCCTTTAGTAGTTGAAGGACGAACAACAAAAAATTGATCCTTGCTGTTAGTTGCTTTGTGTGGTGTTAGATGGAAGCTTTCATTTCCGTACAATTGCTTTTTACTTGGTAATTCATTAAATGGTAGTGTACCTTTCAGCATAGTTTTAGTTGTGATTAGGTTAGTAAAGTTAATAAAATGGTGTAATAACAGTGCCTTTTGAGTAAAAGGTTTTTACGATGTCATTGCTCTTGCAGAAGCGGTTACTTGCTCAATGCCGAACTTTTTGCTTAGTTGAATAAGCGTAGTGCTAAGCTCCTTGTCCTTGGCTCTTTTAAGTAGCAGGTCTTGTAAGCTTGCAAACCTTACGTTTGGAGTAGCTAGGTACTCGCTTAAAGCTTCCTCTCCACCTCTTCTCTCTTGATCTTCTTTTGTTGGTAAACTGATAGAATTATCTACGCTAAATGTAAAATCTGGTGAGTAACAACGCGCGATGCGATTCTTGCTATTGATAGCAAATTTGTAACTGCCTAATTGGAACGTTAAGTAGATGTGTGTCATGATGTTATGCATAAAGATAGGGTTAATAAATTAGATGTATAAATGCTGTTCTGCGATAACCATTGCTACGTGGTCGTTTTTAAATCGTCCTCTCACGGGTTTCTCAATGTTATCAGGGTCTTTAAGATTTAGATAAGATTCATCTTCTGCCATTATTATTGTAGCGTGCTGTTTCACAAAAGTGTTAGGCATCGTCTCTTTAAAATTGAACTGTAGTAAGGTTTTTCTTAATTTGGATAGTTGTTGCATAGTGTTATCGGTTAGCTTTTATGTGTGGTTTAGTTAATTTTAGTTAGTTTTTGGGCATAGCCAACCCCTGCTACTGGCTATGAAGTTTTAGCGTTTGCTTTTGATGTTTAATTTTTCGTTCCGTTTATGGGTGGTTACTCGATCGCTAGCTGTTAGATGTAAGCTTAAGAGCTAGATTGTACTCTTCTTTGGTTAAGGTCATAAAACCGTCCCAACCACTGTAATCGCTGATCAATTGGCTGTGATCGTGGTTGTTCTTAGGGTAACATTGTAAGGAGTAGTCAGTAGTTTCAGAATTACTTAAATATTCAAGTAGGTTGTCTATGCCCCCCTCTTCGTATGCTCGTGCTGGTTCGATGCCAAATATGTAATAATGATCTTTAGGTTGTGGCTTGCCTGAGTTGCTATCAAGTTCTTTCTCTCCGTTTCCCAACTGCTCCATTTTCTTTTGAGCAAAATTGTAAACGTGATCATCCCAAACAGTTTCTTCCCAATCAGTATCAAGGTTGCTGTCGTAGAACTCTGTTGTCCAATCGGCTATTATAGCTACGGTACCTATGTAGCCGTGTCCTATATTGTTTTGCGTCCACGGGTATAAGTCTTTAATGATTGCATCAGATATAACCGCGCTAATCATCGCGTACTCCTTTAGCTTGTCTGCGTCTGTTTTTACTGTTTCTCTCGTTGTTACCATTTTGTGGTGTTTTTTTATTTAGCTGTTATTGCTTGTTCGGGTTAGTAATATTAAATGCTTTGCACTCATTGCTATCGAGCCAGAGTTTAATTCTTTCATCGATGCTATCTATGTCTTTGCCCCAAAATAAATTATTTTGGTATTCATAAAAAGCTTTTAAGTATTCTTCCATGTTTATGTGTTTAGTTGTTCTAGGTAGGCAGTAATAGCTGTTTCGTACACTTCAATGTGTATTGTGTTGTAATCCTGTAGTATACGAGGGTTATTTAAATCGTTGTTGTACTCTACTTTTAATATGATAGCAATATCTTCATCCACTAAATCTTCTTTATCTTTAAGCTTAGTTAGATCATCCGATATTCTTATTTCCTCCGAATTATGATATTTAGGGTAGTACTTTTCGACAAATCGCCACGGGGCTGTATCTCTATCGGTATGTTGTGGCACTATGCCTATAATTTCGAACTTATGCGCTTGCATATTATCTGACTGTGTTAATGCAGCTTTAAGGTTTTCTGTGAAGTCCTGTGCTGTCTCATTGTCCTCGTAGGCAATTTGAATTGTTTTGTAAAGTGTGCTCATTGTGTGATATTTTTTGAGTTTAGTTAACTTATAGTATTGGGTTAGTCTAGTTTTTGTCGTACTCCCACAGCATTTTAAATTCCTTTTTACATACGTGGCATTTCATTAATGAAACTTCAATGTTGTTTTCTTCTTCCAGCCATTTTACAACATCAAATGTTTGTATGTGGTGGCGTTGTTCATCAATTGGGTGTTCTTCGCAATTTTCGCAGTGAGGACACTCAACATAAATGTTGTTATCGTCGTTATCAATAGTTTGTGTTACCTCACTAACCTCAATTGTTGTAGAGCCTCCTATATCTTCTTTATTTATGCTGCTGTCTACTCCTGTACCATTATGGATGCAAATATCAGCATGTCTATTTTTGAACTCTTTTATTGTTTCGCCTTTGTTAAGGGTGAAAGTGTGGGTTTCTTTTACTGTTATTGTTGCGGTTACTTGTATCATCTTTTTGCAGTGTTTTAATGTTTTTTTTTTATGCACCATTTGTTTTGGCACCATTTGTTTTGGAAACAAACGGTTCCTTTTGTTTGTTATACCAGTTAATAGCAATAATAGCCTGTTTAATAGCTTCTTCTTTGTTATCGTCTAGGATAGCTAAGCCCATATCAGCACAACTATTTTCATGCTCTCCGTTGGTTCCATCCATTAGTGGGGCTATGGTATTCTGTATTTGGAAGTATACAGGCATTAACCAATCCCAACTTGTTTCCCATTTATAATAAAACTCGTTTTCTCTCCATAGTCTACCATGTAAATTAAATATGTCGTCAATATCCTTTTCGTGTGGAGATTCCCATGCTTGCCCATCGTTACATTTTACTAGTTTATAGCCCATAAATTCAGCTATTAATTTGTTTTCCGTTGTTTTCATCTTTTTGCAGTGTTTTAGAGTTAGTTTTTTTATGCACCATTTGTTTTGGCACCATTTGTTTTAGAAACAAACGGTTCCTCTTGTTTGTTATGCCAGTTGGCAAATTTAACCACTGCTTTGTAGTTAGCGTTTGTTTCATTGTCGCCCGTAGTTTCTATTAACACCTCAAACTTTTGCTTGTCCCATATTTCAGTAAATGCCTTAAGCTCTTGTTTATCGTGTATTTTAGTAAATGCCTTAAGCTCTTGTTTATCGTGTATTTTAGTAGGTGCAAACGTAGTATTAAACTTAAAGCGTCTGTTTTGTATTATTTCTATTTCCAGCACTACTTCCATAAGTAAATCCTCTGATTCATGGTAATTCCTTTGCTTATCTAAAAACGCTTGTGTTATGTCGTTATTTACAGGCAGTTTCATAAACTTAGCTATAACTTTATTATCTTCAATTGTATTCATCTTTTTGTAGTGTTTTACGTCGTTAGCTGCCGTTTTAGGTAGATAATGACCATTAGTATATTTATTTTATTTGCCCCCTTCTATGGTATCGCTCCATACTAAGACTATCAATAGTGTAGGGGTTATTTAATCACAAAAACATTAAATCTTTAGCTACAGAAATATCAAATGTATCTTCAAACCAGTGCCAAACTTCAAATTTATCTGTGCCTTTTTCAAAAACAGTATCACTACCGTTTGCTATAATAAAATCTTCGTCCAAATTATCATCTTCATCTACTGGTATATCTCCAAGTTGATCCCAAAGTTTTTTAGCTATTTCTAGTGTAAATTCCATCTTTTAAGTGTTAAGGGTTATTATTTTTTTGTTTGGGTATTTATGTTAAATATTAATGTGTTTCAACTACTTGGATAAATATTGTTAAAGCGAGTACAAAGAATGCCCCAATAAATTTAACACCTCTATCCCCTGCGTCCTCGTCCATAAATCCCATTATAATAAGTACTATTGCTATTATGTAACCCATTTGTTGTAATGTTTTAAAGTGTTATTTATTAACAAAATACGGGGTGACCGTATGTCGTCGGTATGTTTTAGTTATAGTATAGCTTTGCTTAACTCTAATAGTTTTTTACAAGTATCATTAAATTCAGAACAACCAACGTATAAGTATTTGTTAGTGCTTATTGAGGATAGGATATACTCATCTTCAATATTCATTAACATTTTTAAATCTTCCTTCATCATTTCCTTACTAGTTTCTCTAGCTTCACTAATCCAATCAAATAGTGTATCTATAAAATCTTCTCTATCGGTTATTCTGTACTCAAATAGTTCTTCGTTTGCAATTTTTTCATTTATGGCAGTACCATTAATTGCATCTTCCGATAAAACGTAGGTGGTGTTTTCTTTTTCAGTTGCTTTGTTTTTAGGATTATTAAGGCGTAGAAATAATTCTAATTCTTCATCTGTTTCTTCTACTTTTTCAGTTGCTTTGTTAATTACATGTATTAAATTATCTTCAACACTTTGCCACCCTCCTGCTGGCTGTACTTCTTGGTACATCCTTAATGCTTCTTTGCAAGCGTTCAACATTTCAGTTGCAGCGTTGACTTCCCCTGTATGATCCTTTATAAGCAACAATTGTAAATACCTTTTTATCTTAGGCGTTATAGTTTGAATATCTAAATTAAACTTCGCTGGATCAGGAATACCAGTAAATAAATCGTCGCGTATATCGTTTAATTCTTGTAAGTTTTCTTCGGTCATCTTTTTGCAGTTTTAGTTATGAATAACTCATTTCAAAAATACATTCAGCGATAAGGTCAAGGTTTTTTCCTTCATCTATCCAAGTACACATTTCATTAAAGGAGTAGCCAAAGGTTTCAACGAAAACAAACATTTGTTCCTGTGTATAATCGGCTAGGTGAATTTCTTCCTCGTAAACTTCCGTTTCTTTTGTTTCGGGGTTAATAATTCTATCCTCACGAAATAGAAATTTGTTTTCTCCTAAATCCTTGCGGTATTGGTTACAACTAGGATCAGTTTGATGCCAACCTTTGCTTCCCATTTTTTTTCTCATCTTTTTGCAGTGTTTTACGTCGTTAGCTGCCGTTTTAGGTAGATAATGACCATTAGTGTACTTATTTTATTTGTCCCCCTCTACGGTATTGCTCCGTACTAAGACAGTCGACAGTGAGGGGCAGTTTAATTACTTAGACTCAAATGCTACACGCCACCAACCAAAGAAGGTTACATCTTTCCCTTTTACCTTAATGATTGCGTAAACCTCACCTTCTTTGTATTCCTCAGCTAACTGTTTACGAACATGCCCCAATGCAATAAGGGTTAATAAAGTTTCATTCTCAGGTAAGAGTTTTTTATTATTATCTTCATTCCATTCAATAACAATTTGAGCTTTCATGTTTTATAGTTTCAGTTGATATTTTTGTAGTAGTCTGTACTTAATTATGCTTAAAGTAGTCCTCAACTTTGCCCAGCTCATCGTAATGTTTCCAACTGGCTAGCGTTGCAGGTTTAAATATAGGTTTGCTTTCGTGCCTATACACATGTTTCATTTCGTTATGTAGCTTTGCATAGCGTTCAACCATTTTAGCTTGCTTTAACGTATCACAGGCAACAATAAACTTACTTATATTGTCTTTATCGCTTTTCACATAATTAATCATAGTTACGTAATATTTGCTAGTGTAACGCCTGTTAATGTGCTTGTCTATCTCTCGTTGAATATGGTTGCATGTTGCGCCGTCTTTGCCCTTTCCTTGTTTTAAGTGAAATGCCAATTCATTTTCTAGTATTGATAAGCTTTTACCTCTGGTTAATTCAGTTAGTTCTGCTATAGCGTAATAAATAGGCGATAGTTTGTGGCTCTCAAACGGAATATTATGAAAATAAGAGGTTTCGCGTGTTATATCCGTGTTAGCAAGAACCAGAGCAATACATTCGTTTCTACAATGCAAGGTGTTAAGGAAACCCTTATTCATCACTTTATAACAATTGTTAAATCCTTTGCTTCTTAGGGTGTTGTAAACTGTTTTTATTTGGTCTTTCGGTATGCCCGTGACCATGATGCGCCCTTTGTTAAAGGTTAATACTTTAATTAATTTGTTCATAGCTTTAAAGTGTTGTTTGTTATAGTCTGTACTTGGTTAGCTTGTAACAGGCTGTCAATGTTAATCTCTGTAAAACTCAATGTATTTTAAATCTTTAGTGTATTTAACTCGTAGTTCTGGGCCTAAGCCCCAATAAACGCCGCCTTTGTCGTATCCTCCACTGTCAAGGTTTACTTTACGGTTGTAAATACGTGTATTAGCTGGCTCTGTTCCTTTGCCGTATCTCCCCATAGGAGCACCTAAATGGGTTGAGACCTTCGTAATAATTTTATCAATCGTTTTCACAGTTTTAAAAGTGTTTAGTATTAGTTGTTAAATGGTATGTTTAAAAAGCAAGCGTTAACGGCTGTTGTGTCAACTCTATCACCAATTATGGCAATACATACGGCCTTATGTCTTAACTGTAGTAACTCGTTACTATCCGATACGATGTGTACATTTGTAAATCCTTTATCTTTTAAGGTTTTAAATAGTTCCTCGAATTGTTCGCGCTTAATGCCTGTTACCATAATTCGACCTGTGTTAAATGTTAAGGCTTTTATTAAATCTTCCATAGCTTTTAAAGTGTTTGGTTTTTTTGTTATAGTCTGTAGCTAGTTTAGTTTATGCGACCTGTTAAAGTTTATTTATTCGATTTCAGTAAAAAAATAATGATCTGCACCATAACAATAGTAAACATCTACACCGTTTAAACAACTTATAAAGGTGCTATGTGCTGGCTTTTCTTGCTCTGTTGTGTCAACTCCTGACCAGTCGGCCCCTGCTGCGTATTCAATCGCTTGTTCTTCCGTTGTTTCGTGTCCCTGTAGGATAATATTAAATACTAGCATAGCTTTTAAAGTGTTTTTTGTTATAGTCTGTAATTAGTTTAGTTTATTTTGGAACCTAGCCCCAAAACACCAATATGTTTTAAGTTTAGAATGTTCTATTTGTTTGAAATATTCTGTTATTTGTTTGGGTGTAAACTTCATTTTATCAACTTCCTTAACTGTGTGTAGTTCGTTAGCTATTAATTGCCAACCGTTATTATATCGTACTTGGTTGGCGTTTGGGTTTACTTTGTAAAACTTCATAGGCTTTTAAATGTTTGGTTTTTGTGTCCGTTGTTGGCTGCCGTTACGCAGACAATAACAATGATACTTTTTGTTGCCCCCTTGCTACCTTTCGAGGGTAGTAAAACAATATCATACAAGGGGGTAATAGTTAATTAATTAGTTCGTACTCTAGCGTGAATAACTCCAACTTGTAAAGTTTTACCTTCAATTTCAAATAATTGCGAGGATGTAAAAGCAGAATATTTTTTGCCTTTAATTGAAACGTAGCCTTCTAGCTCGTAACTGCCTTGTTTTGGATTTGATAGCTTACGTTTACCATAAATTACAACTTGTGTTATCTCTGTATATCCTTGCTCCTTACTAAATGTTTTTGAAACGCAAAGCCCCTCACAACTAGAAACTATTTGCCACGGCCCAAACTGCTCAATTTTAAGTACATTTTCTTCATTAAGATTAATTCCTAACTCCTTGGCTTGCTTTACTGATAATTTAATTGCCGTTGCAGGGTTATCAATTGTTATTGTAGTTTTCATTATCTTTTTATTTAAGGGGGTTAAATTATGGGGGTTATTACACCCCCTAGTTAATTAGTTATTTAATAGTTCGTCATAATTAACAATGTCTTGGTGTGTTAATACTTCCCTATGCTCTTTTAATGCTTCAACCCATTTAATACAAAACTTTGCAAGTGCCTTAAATATCGCCTTTTCGTTGTTTTGTGGCCTTCTAAATGGTAGGCGTACACTTTTCATAGCTAAGTACTTTTCTTTTGGGTCGTTCATGTTTGGCTTCCTGTAAATGCTTTGTCCACCGTCACCGCAAAACGATTGTATTTCCAACTCTAAACTACCCACCGTTAACGCTAAGGAAACAATTTGCGGCTTTTGTCCTTTAACCCTGTTAATATCGTGGTCACTAGCTGCAAATATTATCCTTATCATATCACCACCTAAACCCCATTTAGTTAATGCAACGTCTTTGTATGCCTTTTTAGGTAGGTTATCGTTTAACACCTGTTTAACCTGTTTTATTAATTGATCCGCCATAGCTTTAAAATGTATTTAATTGTGTTTACTTATTATTAATTGTTTTCGTCACTTGCTAACCATTCTTTATAATCGCTTTGACTAACACCGCCTAAAGGAACACCACCACGCACACAAACCGCAACCCTTCCGCCGTCCTTAAACATTTGGTTTAAACGCTCCTTGTTAACCTTTTTTAAGGCTTGGTATATTTCACGTACTTGTACGCCGTCGGGTCTATCAAACGTTATAGTTAAACGCCTAAACTCTTTATTTTGGTTGCGATCCCACAAGATAGAATAGTCTTTTATAACTTCGCCTGTTAACTCGTCGTGCTTAACCTCGTTAATGCCTTGCAATTGGTTATACATAACACGCTGTAACTCGTTTAACTTGTCAACACCTCCAAAGCCTTCAACAAATGTTTTTACTTTGTCTTTATGTGCGTAAATGTTAACGCTTGAACTACTTACGTGTTGTTTCTCATTCTCAACCATAACAATTAAACAACTGTATGTTGATTTTTTAGGCTTGCACCATAAACCGCTTTTAGGGTTCTTTGTTTGAGTTACAAACCTATCGCCTTTTTTAGCTACGGTTTCAATCCAGTATCTTTGCTCTGTTCGTAGTTTAAAGCCCCAAGGGTAGTCTTTTACTGTTTTTGCTGTTTCTGGGCTTGTGTGATTAAATAAAAAGTTCATAGCTTTTAAATGTTAAATGTTAGTATTTGATTAATTGATTTATTAAAGTGTTGCCCTATTGGCTAATGATTCATTTATTCTGCCGTCCTTGTGTATACTGTCGAGCCAATCACAAAAATATGTACGTATTGTGGCGTTGTAGTCGTTTTGGCGTTTCTTAACTCTAAACTCTGGCTTAAACTGTGGGTGTTCTTCCCAAAATGCGGCGCGTACTTGTGTTATCGTTTTCATAGCTTTAAAATGTTTAAATGTGTGAATGTTAAAATGTTAATATAATAGTTCTTTTATTGTGCGTCCGCGAAGATCAACCGCACCGCTTAAAACTAGGCCTACAGTTACGCAACTAATTGCACGTTGGCATGTACCATTTGCGTATAAGCTCAATACCTTGTGCATTGTCTTTAATGTGAATTCAATTTGATTTTTATCAACTCTTTCAGTATCAAATGTAATTTTAATGCAGTTTTTCACCGTATCCTTACCTTTTACTAATACTCTATAACTTGACTTGTTAGGGTCGTAATTTGATACCCTGTTTAAGTAAACAAATGCTTCGTTATAATCTCCCCCTTCAACGTAGGCGGTACTAACTTTAATATGATTGTCTTTTAACCATTGTTTAGCATAAGCATTGAAATTGATAAACTTTTTTACTCTCTGTACTTCTGTTGTTGTGTTGTTCATAGCTTCTAAATGTTAAAATGTGTAAATGTTATTTATTTAGTTCTTTGCGGTTAATTACTCTAGTAGGATAACCCATTAATTCATACTCTTTTTTATCGTGCTTTAATAGCTCCCTTTGTTCCTTATTATGGTAGTATTGCGAGTTGGTTTCGTAATCGCTTGCATCTTCCCAACCTTGGCCGTAATGCTGTTGTATTACTTTGTAGTAGGTGTATTTATTTACTTTCATAGCTTTATAAATGTTTTAATTGTTTTAAACTGTGGTTATCAATAAAAAATATGATAGCCTCGTTAATTGTGTTAGTGTGGGGAGTTTTAAAGGTAGTAGCATTATTAAAATGCAATTGGTTAAGTTCCGGCGCGTACTTGTGTACTTCCAACTTTTGCACCTTATCAGTAACTATTGATACATACGTTTTCTTTTCCAACTGTTCGGAATGTCTTAACACTTCATCAGTAAAGGAATAGTTTTCAAGTTTAGAAAACTCAATATTTGTTAACTTATCAATATTATCTGTATAATGCTTAACCCTGTTACGCTTACATTCTTTGATTTTATAACCGCCTTTTTCTGGCATTGTGTTAATTAATGCAATAATGTAATTTAATTTATTCTTGTTTGTCATAGCTTTAAAGTGTTGCGGTTATTGAGTTATTTAAGTAATTCTAGCGTTATACTAGCGCGTGTTAACTGGTATTGTATTTGTGCAATAGTATCTAGGTTAGTATGCTTTAACCCTTGTAAACTGGTATTGTAAATCTTGTTATTTCTCTTTTTCACCTTGTCAAGCTTTGTTTGAAGCTTTGCAATTAATGCATCAATTGCGTTTCTTTCTGTGGCTGTTATTGTTTCCATAGCTTTAAAATGTAAAATGTTTATAGTTCTTTAATTTTATAGTCGGTATTGGTTACGGTGTTGGCAAGCTGTAAAGCCTTTTTAATTATAATTGCATCACCTAACGCCTTAACCTTGGCTACGGGTAAAACTTCGTTAGTATTATTATTGTGGTGGTTAATTTCGTACTTCATAGCTTTAAGTGTTAAATGTTTAATTGGTTAACCATTCATAAAATCTTCAATAACATACTCTTCATACTCTGAGGTGGTGAACCTTGAATCAATAGGCCATTCTTTTGAGGCTTCTAATAATTGATAAACGTTAACACCTAACGGCTTATAACTTGCTACCTCTGCCTTTATTTTATTGTATAGTACTATATTCATGTTATGGAGTTATTAATATAAATGTTGAATGTTGGTAATAATTGCAACGCGTTGTTTAAATGTGTTTTGTATCCAAATGTGCGAGCCACTGCGGTGTATGTTGTAGCCTTTTAGCTTATCACGTAGGGAGATTATAAACTCATTTAAAAATACATGCTTAGCACTTTTACAATGTGCGTCTATTATGTCCTTTTCTGTACTGGCGGCAGTTAGATAAGCTTCTTTGTCCGTTTCTATTGTTAAAACTGTTTTATACTCTTCAATAGTAACGCCGTTTTTATCTTCTTCTTCTGATAGGCTAAAAGATAAATGTCTATAATCCATGCACATTGTAGCCTTATGGATTCTAAACGGATACTTTTCTTTTAATGAGTAGTTAAGTATAAAACCCATGTAATAACATTTTGTTTCTCTTCTTACTTCTACCTCGTATCTTCTACCCGTGGTTAAATCGTATGCGGTCATAGCTTCTAAGTGTTTAATTTATTATACATACAATTGTTAGTATGCCTTTCCCCTCTTTCGTTTAAAGGATTAATACAAATGTAGCACAATAATATTAATATACAATATAATATAGTAAATAGATATAAAATATATTGTACATTTGTACCAATCGGCAATAAACAAAGCATTTACAGAGCAATAAATAAAATGAAAAAAAGTAACTACGAAAGTAACATAAAAGTATTAGGTAAGGTTATTTCAGGAGAACGAAGGAAAAAAGGGCTTACACAAATGCAATTTGCAGCACTGTGCGGTATAAGCACGCAAAGCCTTTTAAGAGTTGAAAGAGGAGAGAATTTTACAACGTTAACACTATTAGCAATACAACAAGGGCTGAGGATTAGCGGCGCGGATTTAACCAAGGGCTTTTGGTCAAACTTTAAAGAATTAGATTAATAGCAAATATTACCGCACCTTTTAAAAGCTGTGTTAAGGGTGTTAGCCTTCTTTGGGTAACACTCTACAACAGCCACCAAGTAAAAGCGCTTAAACTTCTTTTTGTACCTTTATACCTATAAGGAGTTAACAAAACTACATAGCTATGCAAACAAGAGCAATACCACCTCAACACAAATCAATATCAGTAACTTTAAGAGCTGAGAGAATAGCACAGGGACTTAGCCAATGGGAACTAGCCGCACGAAGTGGTATAACTAGATTAACAGTACAAAGCGTAGAAGCTGGAAAAGCTATTAAATCAACAACCCTAATAGATATTTGTAAAGCACTTGGTTTAAACTTCTTCCTAGGAACTCACAAGGTATACGAACCAAGGCAAGGAGAAAAGCCTTTAAACTGTGTAGAAAAAAAGAAGTACCAAAAACTACTAAGGCATAGAAACAGGGAGAAATTCAGAAGAAACGAGTTGATATACTTAAATGAACTAAAACAACAAAACTTTCAAAACGCCTTGTTTAGAAAGAGACTAAAAGAAGATAACCAAAGGTTCGAAGCCCAACAAAGAAAAACCGATCAAATCGCAAGGAATGGTTACAACTTCTTAGGAAGAAGATAACAATTAAACCCTTAAACTAATAGTATACCGTACTATGCAGCTATTAATGATAACAATACATACCTAATTGTTGATTAGTCCTTTAAAATGGCTTAAAAGGGGTTAAACTCGTAAATAACCGTATCGAGCCCTGAATCAAAGCAGTAGTTATACAAGAATTATGTACTGCTGGGATATTGCCTTCCCTCTCGCGTACATGCTAAAAAACGAGTTTTCCCCGTAGATTATCTACCTTTTACAATTGACCGAGTCCATACAGGACTATAAAGGAGTAGGCTAACACACTAGTTATGTGGTAGTTAGCCTTATTACATACTGCACTACCACAACCAGCCCACTACCTAGGTGCAATTAGTCTATACTACATGGGTGTGCATGGCTTGGTGTTTCCTCCTGTTACATGGTGCTATTGATAATAGTGTATGTGCTATCAATGGTGTTAATAGCTAGTATAGTACATTAGTTATGTGCGTGGTGTGGGGTTAGATAGTGTTATGAATTGAAACGGAACCCGAAACGCACAATAAAGGGTACACGGTCGGCCAATTCGGTTTCGGTTTCGGTTTGGCGGTGTCTGGATATGTACGTTATCTCAATCCTTCTCATGCGCGGCATATTTTTTTTTAATAATTTTCAGGAATTTAACGGGCCAGATTTGGACTCGTCTCTAAATCGGGGCTATTATTGCTCTGTAGAGGTTCCGTCACTTAAGTGGACGGTATTATTCGTTTAGGATATTGGGGAGAATAAAGGGCCTGGTCAAGAGGTTGCGATTTTTGTTAGAAGTTTTGGTGTTTCACGGGTAGATATGGTTTATATTCACCGATAAATTGAAATTAAATATGATGCGAAAAGAGAGTGTTTTGTTATTTCGGGACGGTAATATGGAAGTATGGGGAAGTTTGACTGAGGTATGCCGGGTTCATAAGGATTTAAAGTATGGCACATTGAAGGATGTGGATTTAAGGATTGGGTTGAAGTATAAGGGAGTATTTATCCAGCGGGTGTTGGATAGGAGTTTAAATGGGGTTTAGTTTAAGGGGGAGAGGCAAGAATGGGGGGGATTTGGGTATATTTGGGGGAATAAACTTAAAAATATCACGATATGCATTATTTCAAAACATTTATGATTTTATTTATTTACTTCCGCCCACCAATGGAAGAATTTACCATCGTCTTCTATCCAAGTGCCTTTCATCAGGTATCCTCTTTTATTCTCAAATAATTCAGCTTCAACAGTGGCGAATGTTTCAGAGCCTGTAATTATAGCATCACCAGCATAGAATGAACCGAGAGTATTGGTAAGGTTAGCGGTTCCGCTTTTAAGGTGGTTGGCTACGTCCTTCCAATCAAACTTTATTGTTTCATCGTTAATAATAACATTGGTTATTTTAGTAATCTCAGCCTCGACATCAGTATAGCAGCCTTTAAGGTTTTCTAAGTTTTCAAACCAGTATATTCTGCCAGCTAAAGCTGTGGTCTCTTTTTTGGCTTCATCATTCTCCTCACGATTGTCTATTAATAATTCCGTTCTATTGTTAATTGATTGAATCTCTTCAATTATAATTCGTTCTTCTTTTTTCATACATGTGATATTTTAAAAACCCCGTGAGTAAAACTACTGCACGGGGCGTGTTGGGGGATTAACGTTGTAGGTGTCCTACCATAGCGGCAACTTGTCCAATTTGGAATGCAACTAACTCTTGCATTTTACCGTTATAGTATTGGATGTATATTTCCATATTTGCTTTAGAGGCTTCGGAGTTTAATCCTGTTTCTTCCTTAAAGAGTTTTTTAAGTTCTTTAAATTCTGATTTGTTGTTTGGTGATGGCATAATTATTTTTATTTAATTGTTTGTGATATTTATTTATTCTTCATCTTCTTCAACAATATCCTTGAGAATTTCAAGGCTAGTTTCCCAGCGATACCTTGTTTGCATAACCTTAAGTACAGGTTTGTGATCTATTACCTGATCTATGTCGAGGAATCCTGAATGTTCTAATTTTAGGTCGATCTCCGCTTGCAGGTATGCTTCAAAGTCTCTCATTACAACCGATTTAGCTGTTTCAATTTGTTCTCTGTGTCCATTAATTTGTTTAATTTCTTCTTCGGTCATAGTTATGATATTTTTAAGTGGGTGGCAAATATAGTAAAATAAGTTAATGTTGGTGTATTGTCTATAGGTAGAGTTAAGAGAATAGAAGAGGTAGGATTATTGTTAACCCCTGCCTAAAACGGCAGTGATCAACGGGGAAAAGACGCTATGCTTAGACCTCGCATAAATGACTAGTTATCAACAGTTTATAGATGTATGTATTCGTACATCCATAGAACTTATTGATAATCAACAGGTTGCAAGAGTGAGAGGTTGAATATTCAGACGCTCGTAAACGGCTAGTTTTCAACTGTTTATAAACGTGCGAATATACACGTTTATAAACAACTGATAATCAGTAGATTGCAAGGGCGAAAAACAATACATTTAGACGTTCGTAAATGGCTGGTTTTTAATCGTTTATGGATACGTGTATTCACGTATCCATAGAAATGGTTAGTTATCAGGCACTTGCGAGGGTGTTATATTTGGATAGCGCGTTACTTTTTGCTGTGATAATGTTTTTTTTAGGAAATTAGATGCCCTCAAATTTGAGGAGACCTCTAAACTGTTGTTATCGTTGATGTGTGGAGGAGGGTCCAAATTTGGACCCACCTATTTCACCTCAGTACCTTCCTTTCACAGCATAATTTTTAAAATTGTTTTTCTGAGAAATCACTCACCTCAAATCTGAGGGCAGCTCAATTTTGCTATTTACATACTTCATTTATTGCTTCGTATGCTTTAGTATATCCTAATGCTTTGGCTTTATTGAAGTCAAGACAAGCTTGATCTTTTCCGGTTTCTGTGGCTAAGAGAGTCTCTATTCCTCTCCAATAGTAGTATAGTCCTGCTGGGTAAATGTTTATAGCGGTGGTTAGGTCTTTTATTGCTCCAGCATGATCATTGAGAGCACTTTTTACTACTGACCTTCTGTAGTACACGAACTCCTCGGTTGGTTCAAGCTTGAGGTACTTATTAAAATCAAGTAATGCGCCTTCGTAGTCTTTTAGTGTAAGCTTACATTCTGCTCGAAAATAGTAGGCTCCCCCATAAGTAGAGTCAAGTTTAATAGCTATGTTTAAGTCAGCAATGGCGGCACGGTTATTATTGAGTCCCACTTTTGCCTGACTTCGAAGGATGTAAATGTAAGGTTCCTTATCCATTGAGAGGTAATAGCTAAAGTCAATGATTGCTCCATAGTAATCCTCGAATTGTTGAAGTTTTATCTTTCCTCTAAGGCTGTAGGCAGACCTTAATTGCGGTTCTGCTGGTGCAAGTTTAATAGCTTTAGTACAAAACTCAGCAGCTAGGATGTATTTCTTATTCTTGTAGCTATCTAGAGCTTTAGTATAGTATCCTTTGGCAATTGTAAGTTTAGTGGTGTCTTTTTGTGCGTGTGTTATAGTAGTAATAAGCAGTAGTAATAATAGCAGTATATTTTTATTCATTGTGATATTTTAAAATGGATGGCAAATATAGTGAAATAAGTTACTGTTGGTGTTTACTCTATGAGGAGAGTTAAAGAAGCAGTAAGATTATGGTTAATCTCGGCCTAAGACGGCAGCGATCAACGGTTTGTGCTGTGTTTAGGCGCTCGTAAATGACTGGCTTCTAAAGGTTTATGGATACGTGTATTCACGTATCCATAGAAATGGTTGATAGTCAGCTAATTATAATGCTCCTCAAATCTGAGGACATCTCTTAAATGCCTGGCACAGCTTTTTATAAAATGAAGGATGATTTAGGCTTAAAAAGCGTACTATTGTCAACTTAACTCCCACTTGATACGACATTATGGCTAAATTCTTTCAAATACCGATCTATTGTAGATGCTTATACTGCGACGATTACTTTGTCGTGGAGAAGCGAAGAAAATTCTGCGGTGAGGTGTGTAGGGATAAGGAGCGTAATAAACGAAGGAGAGGAAATAATTAGCAACAATGACATTTTTAGAGAAAGTATATTTTCAGTTATGGCGTTTTAAGGATTGGTATATTAGTTATACTAATAATGCATGGTCACAGTTTGGGAGGTCAGAGAGTTGGCATTTTGGAGTTCCCTGGGGTTGGTTAGTTTGGATGATGGTCACGTTTGGAGTGTTTGGTTTGTTTGCTTTTATTCTTCATTACATAGCTTGGTTATTAGATTTGATCGTTGGCCTTTTTCTTTAATGCAAATAATATTATAATTATGGAAAACTTGGATAAAAAAGAACCTTGGTATCGAAGGGTGGATGGCTACGATGTATTTGAGGGAGTATTGTTTTTTGGTGTTTTGTTACTTTGTTTAGTATCGGGTTTAGCAATACCTGACATGGATGGCATAGGTTGGATGTGGCTTACAATATTTAGTGTGTTCGGGTCGTACATTTCTTGGTCGTCTATTATTTGGGTATTAGACAATTTAGGTCTTTATGGTACAAGGAAGTGTGCGGATGGAGAGCATAGGAAGCCCGTTTTTATTGTTAAGTCGCCACATTTAGAGCATAGTGCGTGGCTCAATAAGGAAGAGCACTGGGGGGAATGTTCTCGATGTGGGGAGTTGGTATACAACTTTGGGTATGCTGGTAATTGGATTTTAAAAATGAAGTCGGGTATACAGGGGTACAACTATGAGCGTATTTACAAATTAGAGCAGTTGGACACAAAGCGTGAGGAGTTGGGGGTGAGCTTAGAAGAAATGAGAAGCTATTACAGGGATCATAAAAAAGATGAGCGTATAAAGGAATTGGAGAAACAGTTAGAAGAGAGAGAATAAGTAGTAATTCAGTATGCAAGTAATCCTTGCATACTGCCCCTGATCGTATGTAATAGTATTTATGGTGTGGGTTATCCTTGGTATTATTATTCTGAGCCAGTATTGGGATTGCTAATTATGATAGTAGGGCCAGACTCGGTTAAAAAAGCCCGATAGTGATAAAAATTACGACTGTGGGTGGTTAGATTTCTCCTTTATCTTTCAGGTGGCCTATAAGGATTTCAGCTAGCCTAGCTATGCTATCAATTTTTTCTTGAACTTCTTCATCGGAAATGTCGTGTTCGCCAGTCATTTTTCTAAATTCTTCTATTGATAGGATTGTTGGTTCTTCCATGTTAAATATTTTTATACCTTCGCGGCAGTTAATATTATTAGTCATAAATTATAATGTGGTTATTCTAATTTGTGAGTTTAGTTAGTTTTTTGAGAAAAGGGGGGAGTTTGAACTCCTCCTCTCTTTTTTTACTAGAAACTATATCCCAACGCATCTGTTACAACTTTAACCACAGCTACAGTTATCAAAGCAACCCCCAAAATCCACTGAATTGCTGAAAGAGGGTGAGTACAGGTTTGTAGAAAATCTTCTAGGTTATCTTCAATACTAGGGAATAGCCATTGTAGCAGCATAATAATTAGTAGAAGTCCCCATCCGATAATTATCAAATAAAAAAAGATTATTACACCTTCAACTAACATAAATTCCAGTAGTGTTTCCTCAATCATGCTATTAATCCTCTATTATGTTTTTGAAACTCAACTGTTTCTGATTGTTAATTATTTCTAGATCAAAGAGTAACTGAGTCGGTTCTCTGGGAGGATATTTATGAAGTTCTTTATTTGTAATCCAGCCTGATATTTTTTCTCCACTCAAATTAAACTTCCTGTTGCTTTTAGATGTACTGTGTGCTGTCTTAGCGAGTATTTTTAAGGAGGACTGCAATATGAGTTGTACAGGTTCTGAGTGCGTAAAATGCTCTATAGAGTCCTTCTTGCTTAAACCTAAGCACCACTTACCGCTGCCCTTAGAGCGTATTGTTAATGTAATAAGCATAGCTGTTATTGTTAATTGCGGCAGTCAATCATTATAGTGCCCATTTTATTAATGTATACTTTATTGACCCTATCATCATTCTTGTAATAATCTGCTAAATCGTTCTTTAAATCTTCGTATGCATTTTCTCTATCAGCTACTTTCTTTAGGATTTTGACATTAATCAATCTGCCAAGTGGAGCAATTCGATATAACTCATCACTAGTTATTTTAGCGTGACCTGCGCTTTCCCAAATCGTGTAGGTTTCACGAGTTGTATGTAAGGACTCAACAAAAAAATCAGTTTCCTTGTATAATTCACTTTTACTTGGTGAGCATCCAACAGCAAGGATTAAATTAGCAAAGCAAATAAGTATTCTTTTCATGTGATATTTTTTAAGTAGGCCGCAAATATAGGGAAATAAATTATTCGACAGATTCTAATTACTTTAATTAGTGGCAATCCTGGTCCAGAATGTAACCCCCTAGTAATCAGAACGTTCTATAGAGTCGTGTATACGCGACTCTATAGAACACGTTAACAATCAGACAGTTGCGATCAGACGTCAATTCGGTTCAGTCCCCTAAGTTAAGGCGTCATTTTAATGATTAAAATAGTGGCTACGTGTCGGCATTACCGACATAAACATTCCTGGTCTTTTTTGATATTCGTATATTAGTTCATGCGAAATTGTAAGGAGTGTGGTAAAGAATATGATAATAAAGCAAAATGGGCATTACAAAGTCATTGCTCTAAGGCTTGTAAGGTCGAAGTGATTCTGCGAAAGTTCCGTAAGAAAGCTAAGCGGTTGCCTTATAATCATAAGGAGTATTTGATTAAACGTGCATGTTCAAATTATAGAAGTGAAGCTAAGCGTTGCAGCCATTTCTTTGATTTAACAGCAAATGATTTGGAGGAGCATTTCATGAGTGATTGCACTTACTGCGGAGGAAAGATCGATGGTATAGCTATTTGTTGCAAGGATATTTTAAAGGGATATACTGCTGAGAATGTAACGCCGTGCTGTGAGGCTTGCAGTAAGATGAAGAACTTAGTAGCTCATCTATTATTTGTAGAGCAGTGTATGAAGGTTGCTAATAAGCATAGGAATAGGTATTGATATTTTGCTATATTTGCGGAAAATATCACAATTTATGAAGACTGAGAGCGGCTCGTTTCCAAAAGTTCATACCTATAAGGAATTAATAAGCAATTATAGTAAGGAGTTTGATAATGAGATTACAATTGGTTCGGCAGATATTCATTTTAAAATTAAAGGAGAGTTTTCTGGCAAAAATGTATCGTTCCTAAATTGTTACTTTTCAATCTCTGTTGATGTTGAGAAAATTAGTGATCAGAACATAGTTTTTGAAAATTGCACTTTTGAGGAAGATGTGTTTATATCAGACAATCGGGATAATGAAACATCCTTTATTTCAAGTATATTTAAGAATACGTTTTACAGTTTTTGTGTAGTTTTTAAAACTTCACTCATTTTAAGAAATATAACGTTTAATGGCCCCGTAGATTTGTCTCATTGCCACATGGAAAGAGATTTTCAAATTGAAAATGTAGTTTCTAAACATGTAATTGACTTTGCCGGAACTAAATTTCACAAAAAAGCAGGATTTTATAATTTAATTTGTGAAGGGCCAATTATATTTAATACAGCCACTTTTGAAGGAGGTTTAAATCTGTGTTCTACTGCATTTAGGGGAGGTTTGTTATTGTTTGATGTAAAAGTTTGGGAGTTTAGTTCATTCAAAGAAGAAGGTCGAGGACAGGAAGAAGGAGACATATTAGGCAACTTTCTCCATTCTGAAAAGCGAGAAACCTACAGGATATTAAAATACGAGTTGGAGCGTGGAGGCAATATTATAGACTCTTTAAAATACGCGTCAAAGGAAAAAGCAGCTTATGCTGAGGAGTTAGGTAGTGAAACGTATAAGTTTGATATTGGTAATATTGGAGACAGATTCATTTTTTTTGTAAACGCCTCAGTAAGCTCTCATGGTAGTAGTTGGCCTAAAGCAGCCGCTTTCACCTTTTTAGGAGGATTATTATTCTTTTGGTGGTCATTGGCTGTTACAGATGAGTTTGTATTATGTGGTTCATTTAATGAGAAAGCTTTCGGATATTTTTGGGATTTTCTATTCCCACTTCATAAAAGGGACTACATGGGGTGTTTGGTTAAAGAACCTTATGGCTGGTTTGCTGTATTAGATTTCTTTGGGCGCGTAGTTGTAGGGGTAGGAGTTTTCCATTTAATTAAAGCATTTAGAAAGTTTCGCTGAAAAGCATTAGGGGAGTTATGAACTCGAAAATGTTTGTAACCTTTTCGATATTGATACGTAGAATATTATTTAGATTAGTTACTTACTAGTCTCGTTTAGTTGGACTATTTAGAATTGTTATAAATACCGTATTTTTGTAACAGGTTATTAATAGAATTGTATATTTGCCAACCCGAAAAAGCCAAAACTTTATATTAAATGAAAGAAGAAGATAATGATAATTCAATCAAATTTAATTATATTAAATCGCCAGACTTTCGTAGTGTTTTAACAACAGGGGTAATTGGTGGGATAACTCCCAATGCTTTAATAGACATAAACTTTTTTGTTGATAGGGTTGTAATCCCTAAAAGTATAACTTATGGAGTAAGCGATGTAGGGCAGGTTTTGGGAGAAGAAGTTAGAGAAGGTAAAGATGGGGTTGTTCGTGAAGTTCAAGTGGGAACGATTATGGATGTGAATACAGCAAAAAATCTCGTTTTATGGTTACAAAATAAAATCGAAATAATAGAAAATCTAAAACCGACCAAATAGATATGGAATTAGTAGAAAAAATATACAATAATAGTACGGAGGAAACCGTAGCTAAGTTATTTCTTAATCCTAATTTTGTTGTATCGCCAACTATCAATATTAATAAAGACCGGGCGAAAAGGCTCGTGTCTACGGCAAGTGAGGCTATAGCAACATATTATCATGCCAGTTTTGAACCGTCGGAAAAGATTCTCACAAAAGCTTTGGCATCAGAGTCCACTTCTGCTTTTTCCGACTTCTTAAATGAGGAACAAAAATTTGGCCCTCTTTTTTAGTATGGAAGTAAATCATTATAAACAAAGAGAAGTTCTTGATGTAGAGTTTCATATTCCAAATGGTGGAATATTAAGGCACCCGGTCATAGTTATTTCTAGAAACGATGTTAATAAACAAGATAAATCGTTTATCGGAGTTATGATGAGCGGTAGTACTGAATTTGATGATCAGTTTAGATTCCCTTTAGAGGATGATATGTTTGATGTGCCGACAACAAAAATATGTGCGGTTAGATGCCATCTGATTGCAACAATTGAACATAGAAAGGTGAAAAAATCGATTGGTAAGATGAAGAAAAAGCCTTTTCTAAAGCTTTTAGAGCAAATAAACAAAGTCGTGTTTAGTTTTGAGGAGCCATAATAGTGTTTATTATTCTTCATCTTTTTATCCAGTAAACAGATAACTGAACAAGGAATGAAAAGGATGCTCCAACAACGGCAGACAGAATTAGCTTTTCTACATCAGTCAAAGTAATTAAAAAAAACGGGAATGTTCATACATGTGATATTTTACACTACTTATTATAATTTAAACTTTTAGTCATCAGCTCTGCAATCAGCTCTTTACTTGTTTCAAAAGTTGGAGAGGTGATTGAAAAAGTTATTTTCTTCTCTTTTCTTATGGTGTAGGTTAATCCGAGACTTTCGATGGCAGATATTGAGGTTTCGATGTTTTCTTTACCAACAAATAATTCAATATGGCAGTACCCATCAGTTTTTCTTGGGTTTAGCCACATGAAGTTTTTCGATATTGCACCAATGGCGATATGATGTTTATTATAGGTTATTCTTAAACCTTCATATTCAGCCTTGCAAATGGCAATAATGTCATCAACAAGCTTAATGGAGTTCTTCGGACATTTGTTTTTCCAATGTGATCTATCCACTGCTTCAAATCCGAAATCCTCCTCATCTTCCGGTGACTCATAAATATCCAAAACTTTCACGAAGTCAAGAAATACATTATCTCCATGTTTGAACGCGCTTAATTGAATAGCTATTATAGGTATAGACTTGTTCATTAAGGCTATAACGTTGAAGAAACGATTGGTAATGTCCTCTGCAACAATAACTGCCTTATGATCCTTAGATGGGAACCGTTTTCTTTCTATGTCCCAATATTCGATCGTTCTTATAATGTGGCTTTCATCCGTTTTGCCTAGCATTATCTCTACTTCGTACATGGTGTTACTATCAGAATTGCCCATAAGGAAATCTATCCGACCACCCGAAGATTGTTTACGTTCCCTGGCGTAAGTTTCAATCTTTCCTAAACCTAAAATTTCAGGTTCTTTTTCTATTATATCTTGTAACCACTTTTCGTTAAAATGATCTTTCAGATTTATCTTTTCTATTTTTGAATATTCCATTGTGATATTTATTTAATTCCTTCTGCTAAAATTTCGTTAAGGTTATTCTGTTGTAATATGAAGGTGTAGCTGTCATCTTGGTATTTGCTTGCTGTTGCAAGATCAACTAAGATTTTAAGTTCGCCAGTTTTGTTTTTAATATGCTCAATAATTGCGGTTGTACCACTTTCGGATACTGTATTTTTAAAAAAGAAGGCTTGTTGATTTTTTATATCTCCATTAGGAAACTTTACTTTAATGTTTCCTGACTTACTGTCAGGAAGTCTTTCTCTGTATGTAAAGCTTTTGTTAAAAAATTGAAAGTAAAGAAAATCGTTTTCCATTACAGCTTTTACATAAATTTCCGAACCTGTTAATGTTGAAGTTTTATGTACACCACGGATAATGGAATATGGGTGACCTTTTTCCGTTTTGTCCCCAAATTCATCGGTGATGTATCCGGCTTGCCATTTACCTAAATTGTCTTCAAACTCTTTTTCTTCTTGAGCTTTCTTTTTGATCGCGGCTAGAGTTACCTTTGTTTCAGCGGAAAAGTCTTTTAGGTCAGTTCTGATTAATAGGATGCTTAGCTTATTATTAGGGCGGCTAAATATTAGTCCTTTTTCATTAGGTACTAGATACACTTCAGTACTATCTTGTTTAAATAGCATGGTATCGTTTCTTACTTCTAATTTACTTTCAATAACTATTGATTTCCCTGCGACGAAAACAAACCCAAACACAGAGTCGTTTACAATTTTAAATTCTAGAACAGCATTTTCAACGATTTTTTCTAGCATTACGACTGCAAGAGCGTTGTCGGTTTCCATGGTTTCTAGCATTGTTGCTCTAAGGGCGTCTTTGTCTCCAGTAAATATGCCCTGATTGTTTTGCACATGATCTACCTGACATGATGTTAATAGTGCGCCTACAGCAACGCTAAGTAATAGTTTCTTCATAATTTGTGATATTATTTTTTATCTTATTTATTGGTTTATGCACTTAATATGTCGTGAAGCAACGTTGGAATTTTTAGTTACAGTTATAATATTGTTTGTGCCAGTTGCATTCTTAAATATGATCCTTTTTATGGTGGTCTTCTTTAATTTCTCAACATCCTGTTTTGATAGGTAGTAAACTGCAATTGAAACATTCTGATTGTTCATGGTTGCAAGTTGGCTTGTATGAAGAGTTAGGTTAAGGGAGTTGTTATCGCTTAATTGAATCATAAGAGTGCCGATTGATTTTAATGCGGCTCCATAATACAGAACGGTAGTATTAAAAGTGTAAAGAGTATCTGTAGAACTAATAGAGACACCTAATTCACATCCTGTGCCTTTGCCAACCATCTCAGGGTTTAAATACTTTACTGTTACGCTGTCCGAGCGATGGATTGTCTTTACTTGGCACTGGGAGTATCCGTTAGTAATAAATAGGACTAACGATAATATTAGTGTGATATTTTTCATGTGATATTTTTAAGTTATCATCAAATATAGAAAAATTAAAACATCTGCAAAGTTGTTACCGGGTTAGCTGGCAATACAAATGATTGCGGTTAATTTCGGCCCAAACCGGACTCAATCAAAAAAAAGTTGCTAATAAAAAAGAAGCCCCACGGAGTACGCAGGGCTTAAGAATTTCTTCTACGGCATGTAGCCTTATTGTGAAAAGATTAAATTGGAATTTCTTTCTGGTATCAAATGTAACAGGATTTTTTAAATAATATCATTTTTTTTAATTTAAATATTTAAAATTAATTGGCTTATTGTTTTTATGCATAAATATTCTAATTTAACCGACTCAAAAAATATCAATTGTAATTATGGCAAAAATTTTAGGTTTAGATTTAGGAACCAATTCCATTGGTTGGGCATTAATTAGTGATGAAAATAAAATTTTAGGAATAGGAAGCCGAATATTTCCTGAAGGTGTTACTGACTTAGGTCAAGGTGATAGAGAAATGTCTAAAAATGCAAGTAGAACCGAAGCGAGAGGAAAAAGAAGACAGTTTTTTAGAAAAAGGCTACGAAAAAGATACTTATTACGTGAGTTAGCGAAGAATAGCTTGTGTCCAATTGATTTTAATTTAATTAAAATTTGGACAAATGATGAGGTGTTTGAAGATGGTCAATTCAAAGAATGGATTAGATTAAACCCTTATGAATTAAGAGCAAAAGCTATCAATGAAGAAATTACTTTATTTGAGTTAGGCAGGATTCTTTATCATTTGATTCAACGAAGAGGCTTTTTGAGTAACAGCAGAAGTGCGGGAAGTGAGGATATTGAGAAAAGTGTAATTTTTAAGGGAGATGCTAAAAGTGGAAAAATAGGTATTTCAGATACTCAAGAAAGTATTGAGGAAAATAAAACATTAGGTGCTTATTTGAATCAAATAAAACCAAAAGAATTTGAGACTTACCAAAAAGAATCAGAAAGGATAAGAAACAGATATACAACAAGAGCAATGTATATTGATGAATTTGAACAAATTTGGGAGAAACAAAAAGATTTTCACACCGAATTAACGGATGAATTAAAAACATTGTTAGGAGGAAGAAAAAAAGATGGATATAAAGATGATGGTGTTTTGTTTCATCAACGACCATTGCGTTCTCAAAAACATTTGGTCGGTAATTGTACGTTAGAGCCTAGTAAAACAAAATGTCAATTAAGTGCTATTCCTTTTGAAGAGTTTAGAGTTTATTCTTGGATTAATACAGTAGAGTGTAATGGAAAGAAGTTAAATGAAAAAGAGCGAAATCTATTAGCCAATCAATTATTTAGCAAAGAAAAAGTAAAGTTTATGGACTTACGCAAAGTGCTAAAAAAAGCTGACAGTACTTTTCAATTTAATTATAAGGATGATGATAGTATTGTTGGAACACATACCATCAGTAAATTATCGAATAAAAAGTTTTTTGGGGCTAATTGGTTTGATTTGAGTGAAAAAGAACGTGAAGATATTTGGCACGTATTGTATTCTTTTGAGGATAGAGATAAGCTAAAGGATTATGCAAAAAACAACTGGGACTTTGATGATGTGAAAGCTGAGAAAATCTCAAAATTTAATTTAAAGGATGGCTACACAAATTTAAGCAGGAAAGCTATTAACAACATTTTACCACCATTAAAGTTGGGGTTTACGTATGATTTAGCAGTAGTTTTAGGTGGAATTAAAAATGCTTTTGGTAATGAGTGGGAAGTATTAGAAAATGAAAAGCGAAGTTTAATTATTGATAACATTTTTGATATTGTTAGAAATAATAAAGAAGGCAGTTTTATCGATGCATTAAAAGATTTTTTAAAAGAAGATTATAACTTATCTGAAAAAAAACTTTGTAAGCTTTATCACCATTCAGCAACTATTGAAACTACAGAGATATTGGCAAAATTGCCCGTAAATAAAGATGCAGATAAAGAAATACAAAACATTAGAAACCCTATTGTAGTTACAGCTCTTTTTGAAATACGAAAATTGGTAAATGAGATTATAGATGATTATGGATCGCTTGATCAAATTAAAGTAGAGTTAGCTCGTGATTTAAAAATTTCTAAAACAAAAAGAAATGAAATTAGGAGGGAACAAAAAAGATTGGAAAGTGAAAATGATAGAATAAAAGCGGAGTTAGATTACATAGGACAACGTTACTCTCACGATAACATTTTGAAATATAAATTATGGGAAGAGTGTAATAAAACTTGTCCTTACACAGGGAAACAAATTGAAGTTACTCAACTTTTTTCGGGAGAAATACAAATCGAACACATCTTTCCTTGGAGCAGATCGCTAAACGATAGTTTTATGAATAAAACTCTTTGCTTTGCTGATGAAAACAGAGCTAAAGGAAACAAAACGCCGTATGAATATTATATTGAAAAAGGAGAAGATATTTGGGAAACAAAAAAAGCACAAGCATTAAGTTGTTTTAAAAGTAAAAAAGGCTACGCAAATGCATACCAAAAATTCAAGCAATTCATAAAGCAAAAACATGATAGTGATTTCATTAGTCGACAATTAAACGATACGCGTTATATTAGTAAGGAAGCTAAGAATTATTTGAGTAAAATTTGTAAGGATGTGCAAGTTGCGCCTGGACAAATGACTGCTAATCTCCGAAAAAAATGGGGCTTAAATACTATTTTAAACGATGATAATAATAAAAGCAGAGATGACCATAGACATCACGCTGTTGATGCATTAGTAATGGCCTGTTCTACTCGCAATCACTTACAAGAATTAACAAAATGGAATAGATACAACAGGACAGGAGAATTAAAAAACTTTCCAATGCCTTGGGAAGGCTTTAGGCAAGATGCAGAAAACGCTATTGATAAAGTTTTAATTTCGCATAAAAAAACGAATAATATTTTAACCATCAGAACAAACAAAGTAAAAAAGAATGGGGTGGAATTTAAAAATATTGGGGTAGCGGCTAGAGGGCAACTGCACAAAGAAACAGTATTTGGAAAACGAAAATCACCTAATAATGAAGAAGCTTACCACGTAAGAAAACCAATAGAAAGTTTAACAACTAAAAAACATGTAGAAAAAATAGTTGATCCAGTAATTCGTAATTTAATATTAGATAGAATAAATGAGTTAGGTGGTTTTGAAAAAGAGACAAACGTACCAAAAGAGACTTTTTATGCAGTTGATGAAAACGGAATATTACAACCGCAAATATTTTTACCTAATAAAAATGGAGCAGCAGTTTCAATTAAAAAAGTACGATTAAAAGAGAAAATTGGGGGAGCTGAAAAACTAAAAGAGACTAATCAGTGGGTTAACCCAAGAAGCAACCATCATGTACTTATTTATAAAAATGAAAAAGGAGAATTACAAGAGAGTGTAGTAACTTTTTGGACAGCTGTAGAACGTAAAAAACAAAAACAGCCGGCTGTACAATTACCAGTTGAACATAGGGATGGTAAAATTATTACATCACTGCAAATTAATGATACTTTCTTATTAGGGTTAAATGAAGAGGATGTTGATTGGGGTCAACCTAACAGAAAGGTATTGATGAATCATTTGTATAGAGTGCAAAAACTTAGTTCACGGAAATATTATTTTAGAAAACATACTTCTACAAGCAGTACAGATAAGGAACACATTGTGATTATGAATTTCGGAGAAGGGAAAACTGGTTGGTTTACTTTTAATCCAATAAAAGTAAAAATAACCTCAACGGGGAAAATAGAAAAAATTTAAAATTAGCTTGGTGCTTTTTTATGCTTAGTTTTTTAAATTTAAATTTAAATCGGATAATTATGTTAAAAAGAACCTTGTTTTTTAGTAATCCTTTCCACATCACTACAGAAAACACACAGTTAAAAGTTATTTGTAAAAAAAACGGCAGAAATTAAAAGAGTTCCTATAGAGGATATTGGCTTTATTGTTTTTGAGCATGCTCAAATTACCTTTACACAAAGTGCAATCCAGCATTTAGCAGAAAACAATACCGCAGTGATTTTTTGCGATCAAAAGTACCATCCAACTTCTATGTTGTTGCATCTAGATACCAATCAGGTACAAACAGAACGTTTTAAGTCACAAATTAATGCTAGTGAGCCACTCAAAAAACAGTTGTGGCAACAAACAATAAAACAAAAAATTCTAAATCAAGCAGCAGTATTAGATAAATGTCAAAAAGAAGGAGCAGAAGCATTACGATATTTAAGTAAACAAGTGCTAAGTGGAGATGTAACTAATCAAGAAGCACAAGCAGCACGTAGGTATTGGAATAAGTTACTTGAAGTAGATTTTACAAGAGAGCGTTATGGTAAAGACCCTAATCCAGCATTAAATTATGGATATGCTATTTTAAGAGCAGCAGTTGCAAGAGCTTTATCAGGGAGTGGATTGTTAGCGACATTAGGAATTCATCATCGTAATAAGTACAACAGCTTTTGTTTGGCAGATGATATTATGGAACCTTACCGTCCATTTGTTGATTTGTTGGTAGTTAATATGATGGAACAGGGTTTGAATTGTTTGAATTTAGGAACAAAAGAGAAAATTCATTTATTACAAATTTTAACAGTCGACATTAAAATCAATACAAAAAAGTCTCCACTTATGGTTGGTTTGAGTCAAACCTCAGCTTCTTTGTCCCGATGTTTTGAGGGAGAAGGGAAAAAAATAATTTATCCAAAAATATTATAAGTATCATGTTTAATTTTGGTTATACTTCAACAAGATCAGTATTACAAAGGGTTAAAAGTTTAACTTAAATATGATTACTTACTCACGATTGAATGCCTACCAAATTATGTGGTTATTTGTATTATTTGATTTGCCAACCAATACCAAAAAAGAAAGAAAAGAAGCATCTCGATTCCGTAAAGATTTATTGAGAAATGGTTTTACAATGATGCAATATTCCGTTTATACACGACATTGTGCTAGTAGAGAAAGTGCTGAAGTACACATTAAGCGTATTAAGTTATCCTTACCCAATGCAGGACTGGTTAGTGTGGCACAAATAACTGATAAGCAGTATGGTAACATTATTAATTATTGGGGAGTAAATATTAAGTCTTTAGTAGAGCAACCTAAACAATTGGAATTATTCTAACTTTAATTACTATCCTAAACTTGTTAAAAGACTTGTTTAAAACAAAAAAAGAACCAAATTAAGGACAGGAATAGTCTTTATTCGGTTCTTTATTAAACGATACTCCTTTGTAAACTACTGATAATTAGAAGGTAATGTTACCAACTAGTATCGTTTTTCCAATTTTTTAATCAATCCACAACGGGTAGATACTGATGGTTACAATTCAATTGAGTATCGTTTTTCCAATTTTTTAATCAATCCACAACACGTTGAAACGGTGCGCTATTATTTGGGTTAGTATCGTTTTTCCAATTTTTTAATCAATCCACAACTCCCTCGAAATTAAAACCCACGAAAGAAAAGTATCGTTTTTCCAATTTTTTAATCAATCCACAACCCATATTAACTGATCAAATTCTAAATTCTAGTATCGTTTTTCCAATTTTTTAATCAATCCACAACTTCATTCCTACGTAACAATATCCAATTCGAGTATCGTTTTTCCAATTTTTTAATCAATCCACAACTTTCAAGCTCTATTTCTTCTTGCTTTGCGTAAGTATCGTTTTTCCAATTTTTTAATCAATCCACAACAATAACGTCTTCATTGTCACCGACCAACTTAGTATCGTTTTTCCAATTTTTTAATCAATCCACAACTAGGAGATACTATTTATAGCTGGGGTGCACAGTATCGTTTTTCCAATTTTTTAATCAATCCACAACTAAGGTGGTAGGGAAGTAATGCCCTGCTGCAGTATCGTTTTTCCAATTTTTTAATCAATCCACAACTACTCCTATCAATGAACTTTTTGCTTGTTTAGTATCGTTTTTCCAATTTTTTAATCAATCCACAACGCTAAAGGTACTAATCCTACTGAAGCTAAAAGTATCGTTTTTCCAATTTTTTAATCAATCCACAACATTGTTAATACCATTAGGTAAACCAGTAACAGTATCGTTTTTCCAATTTTTTAATCAATCCACAACACAGCACGAATTGATATTTTACCAAACCCTAGTATCGTTTTTCCAATTTTTTAATCAATCCACAACTAGGGACGAGCATGCGCTAGATAGGATGCAAGTATCGTTTTTCCAATTTTTTAATCAATCCACAACTAGTGCACACCTTTTTTGTAAATCATAACTAGTATCGTTTTTCCAATTTTTTAATCAATCCACAACGCTTCTAGGTTATCGCCAGACAAGGGCGCGAGTATCGTTTTTCCAATTTTTTAATCAATCCACAACTGATACATAGGAACAAGAGCCACATAATAGAAGTATCGTTTTTCCAATTTTTTAATATGTGAATAGCTAATTAGCCAACCTTGACAACTTCTATAACAGAAGAAGAAACAGCTCCAGCTTTCTTAATGTCGACGCCGTATGCTCGTTCAAATGCCGCAATTACATCTTTTCCTCCATTAGTTGATAAAGGAGAGCCGTAAGATGAAGGGAAGTCAACACTCATTCCTTTTTCTAGTCTAATTCCGTTTGTTACTTTAGTCCTTTTTACTGTTGCTTTAAATAGTGCCATAAGATGATTTGTATATTTGATATTTTTAAGTAGGCAGCAAATATAGAAAAATTAAAACATCTGCAATGTAGTACGTTGTCATTCATGATTTTCGATATTAATATTTTCAATAAGTTTTTTATTAAAAATCTTTACACCTTGGTAGTTCATGTGATCTGCATCGTAAAAAAAGTCTTTTGTATTTAAATTTAGCTTTTTTGAATAATCTAGAAGTGTAATGTTGTATTTATCAATTATGGGTTTTGTACTGCTTAAAAACACATCAAGAAGTTCTTTAGTGTAAAATTTTGTTGTAGGGGAAATAACCAAAACGAGGTTGATGTTTTTTTTCGAACAGTAGGCTAAAAGCGACTCTAATTTCTTTAAGTTTTCTGCCGATATGTCTCCAATTTTTGAATCTAATGATGGTTGTTCTAGATATTGTTCGGGATAAGTTTCCTGATTGATACAAAATCCTTTACCCTTATAATCGCTGGCCTTAGAAATAGGATTCAAATCAAAATTACATATTCTTGTAACGAATAAGTTCAATGCTCTACTATCCTTCATGTTAATCGCTATGTCAAGGGCAGCGGAATTTTTCGAAATGTTTGTTATTAAATCACTTGATGATTCTATAGGGTTACCACTTAGTGCTAAGGGATATAGGTCTACCATTAGCATTTTGCAATTTTGGGGAGTTATGTAATTTTTAATTATTTGCGTCGAAATATCGATAGTTTGATTTCCTGAACCCAAATTCCATGTTGTAAGGCCATTCATTTCAAATATTTCAGGATCATATCCCCTATAGGTTCTAGAAGACCCAACGAAAATTACATCATATCCTTTATCTTCATTAAAATCTAGAAATTTTGTATGGGTATCCCCTCCCTTGAAAATATAAAAATCATTAGTTTGATAGATTAGAGGTACATTATTTAGTTTGATTCTAGATAAAACAAACATTATCATAATGTATATTGAGATTCCAATTAAAAGAAAAGACAGGGTTTGTTTTATTGATTTCATAAATTAAAATTGAAAATAAATAAATTCAACTTCTCCATAAAAGCCAAACATGACAGTAAGAGCGATAAGTGTTCCGAAAAGTAATTGCTCCTTTAATACTGAAAGTTTAGATTCTTCTTTTACGATACTGAAAATTTTCTTATCCAATAATATAAATGCTATTAGCAAAGAAAATACTAGAGTAAATTGCCATTTTGAATTACCTATTAAATTCATTATTTCAATAGTTTGATAATTATGGCTCACCAGTTTCTGAACGATTTCAAATGCCTGGTCTATATTTTCCGCTCTAAAGAAAATAAAACAAAACATCATAAAACAAAAGGTCAACAAAGTACTGATTGATGAATAAATTTTTTCATTCATCCGTGATTGAATTTTTTTCCTGATCTTAATAGTCATTAGCTCGTATATTAAGGCTGAAGCTTGAAGAATCCCGAAAACCATAAACGTTAATTTTGCACCGTGCCATAATCCACACAATAAAAAAGTGATTAACAACGCAAGTATTACAGCTTTACGCCTCCATCTTTTGAATCTAAATGATAATGGTGTAAATAAATAATCTCTTAACCATGTGGATAAAGAAATATGCCATTTTCGCCAAAATTCAGTGATGTTTTTGCTTGAAAAGGGGTGGTTAAAATTTTCCATTAGATCATATCCTAAAATCTTTGCTGCCCCTTTTGCAATATCAGAATAGGCTGAAAAATCACAGTATAATTGAAATGAAAATAAAAATGTAGCAAAAAGTAAAGCAGCACCATGATAAGTATCTGAATTTCCATAAATAGTATCTACATAAACAGAGAGCCTATCAGAGATTACCAATTTTTTAAAAAACCCCCATATCATGTATTTTAAGCCTATTTGAAAACGATCCCAAGAAAAGTTTGTTACTCGACGAAACTGCGGCAACAAAGCAGTTGAACGTTCGATAGGCCCAGCAATCAATTGAGGAAAGAAGCTTACGTATAATGCAAATATTCCAAAGTGTTTTTCAGGCTTTCTCAAATTATAATAAACATCCAAATTATAGCTTATAGTTTGAAAAGTATAAAAGGAGATGCCTATGGGTAATAAAATGTCGAATCCATCAAATTCATAGGATATGCCAAAACTTAAATGAAGTGATTCTTTAAGTATTTGGTTTGTAAAATTAAAATATTTAAAGAAAAAAAGAACACCTAAATTTATGAGCAAGCTTAACCACAGAAACTTTTGCCTGACACCACTGCTTTTCCCCTCAGATAGAATAGCAATGCTAAAACTCACTAAAGTAGTAAACAATATTAATATTGCATAAGCTGGCTGCCAACACATGTAAAAATAGTAGCTGGCAGATAAAAGAGTTAACCACCTATATTTATTACCTTGAATAAAAAATATAAAGCAAACTATGACAAAGAAAACGAGAAAATCAATTGAATTAAAAAGCATTCTTTCAATTATTGGGCAAGTTTTCTTTCTACTAAGTCAGCAAGGTCACCAACGTTTTTTAACCCCATAACATCAAAACCGTTAATTTCAATTGAGAATCTGTTTTCAACAGCAACAATTAAATCCAAATGGGTAATGGAGTCCCAGCCATTAATATCATCTGCTGTCATTTCTCTAGTGATCTCTAAATTATTGTTTTCAAATGTTGTTTTAAAAACAATGTTAAGGCCTAATTCTAGCTCTTTTTTTGTCATAATTCTTTAGTCATAATAATTTTACCATTAATTTTTTCGCTCTCAAGAGCCTGGATATATCCTTTCGCTTCGTAAGTTTTAATCGCTAAAACATTCTTTTTCCATACCTGAATTTCAGAATTAGAAACGCCCAATTTTTTATACGCTTCTTCTGCTGTTTTCAATAATTTAGAAAAAACTCCTTTGCCGGAGAAGTTGGCTAATGTAGCAACACTATCAATTTGAAGACTCCCTGTCGTTTTTTCTAGATGCAATTCTCTATTTTTAGCTAAGAAACGAAAACTCTCCTGTAAAACTTCTCTATTAAAACCAGACATTAATGCTCCGGTTAAAAGATGATTCGAACTGCCGTGTTCCCCTTCAATGTATGCAGAAATTGCTCCAACCTGTTTATTGTTGATAGAGGCTATGTAGTAACTAGTATAAGTAAGGGAGTGTCCTTTTTTTTCGTTATTAATTATTTGGGCGAAAATTGGCAATAATTCCTTTGAATCCATATCAAACATCTTCTGATAGGTGGTTGTTTCAGTCCCAGTACTTTCAGCGAATAGGATGATCTTTGCAATAAAATCACAATCTTTTTTTAGGGCTTGTTTAATTTGAATTTCCATTGGCCTTAAGTTTTAATAATTTCCTGTCAATTTTTCCATTAGAATTTAAGGGGATGTCTTTTACATAATTAAACTGTTTTGGTAGCATGTAGAAGGTTAATGTTTTAGATAATTCTTCCAGTAAATCCTTTTGGTTAAAGCTTACTCCTATAAAAGCTGTTAACATTTTATTCCCTTTTACATCGGTTCCAACAACAACAACAGACGTAGTGGTGTTAAGAATACTGTTAATGGCATATTCTATTTCTCCTAATTCGATTCTATATCCATTAATCTTTACTTGGTTATCTAATCTGGCTAAATATACAATATTTCCATATTTGTTTTTTGAAACTAAATCTCCGGTTTTATACCAGCGAAATTCATTGTCAATCGCGAATGACTCCTCTGTTTTTTTTGGGTTTTTCCAGTAAGAGTCAAAAACTTGTTTTCCTCTCAATTGTAGCTCTCCCTTTCCGTCAGAAGAGGTCTCATCAATTCTAGGAATAATGTTTTTTATTGGGGAGCCAATTGGGCACAAGTCATTTATTATTTCATTAGGCGTGTTTTCATTGATTTGGTAAAAGTAGCTCCAAACAGTCGCTTCAGTTGGGCCATAGGCATTTATGACTCTTGTGTTTTCGGCGGATTCTTTCCATTTTAACACTTGACTGAATAAAAGTGCTTCACCGGTGAATAGGGTCGTTTTGATATTTGGAACTTTATATTGTGGAATTAATTTATAATTTACCAAATAGCCAACAACTGAAGGAGCAATTACAACAAAATCTACATTGTAATCTATTATTGATTTAAATGCGTTCACTGCAATAATTCCTTTTAATGAAGATACAACTAGTGTTGCAGAAGTACTAAATGCCAAAAAAGTACAACCAATTGCCACGTCAAAAGATAATTCGAAACATTGAAGGACTTTGTTATCGTTATTAAGTGGGAATTTCTCGCAAAGTGGTGATAAAAAACTATTGAAATTTTCGTAGGAGATTGAAATTCCCTTAGGCTCTCCTGTGCTCCCAGAAGTAAACAATACGTATGCGATGGAATTTTTCGGTGCCAAAATAAATTTAAATTCCTCCTTAACTCTATTAGTCTTGTCTATGACAATTAGTTCAATTTCACTTTTTAATTGAGTTATTCTATTTTTAGATTCTTCACATCCTAAGATTAATTCTAATCCTGTTTGTTCAATAATATTTGACAATCTTTTATCAGGAAACTTATTGTTTAAAGGAACAAATCCTTTTCCTGATAATAACACACCTATTATTGCGGCATAAGTATAAATATTATTGTCGGTGTATACGCCAATCAAATGAGAAGTTGAATTGATCTGGTTTATTGCAGTGGATATTTCGATACTTATTTTATACAATTCTGAATAAGTATATCTTGTATTTTCAATTATTATGGCGATTTCTTCTGATTTGGTTTTTTCATTAAATGACTCTCCAACACTTTTAAGAAACTTTTCGATATTTTCTGTTATCATAGATTTAGACTAATCGAATTTTTCATGGCCGATTTTGAATGTTAAACTAATTTTAATTTATATGAGTTTTATACATATTATGATGGAGTGTGAGTACTTGTTTTATTCGATTTCAATTTTAAATATACAATTGCTCTTCTTTGCGACGTCAAATGTATAAAATTTTGGGATAGTTGTGATATATTATTTTGCATTCTTAATTTCTCAATGTTTTCACGCTCCATATTATCGTATAAATAAAGTAGCGTAGTGCGAATATCAGCGCAGCAAGTGTTATAGCTAATTTTTTAGCAAAGTTTTTTCTGTCCTCCTCATAGAGTATTTTATTTCTTGCATCTACTCTTACTCGATCGGCAGGGAAGATTACGTCATTAATTATTTTTTCCGACTTCTTATACATTATAACATCCTCAGGCGTTAGAGAATTTCCTCTACTCCGTATCCAATAACCATCTGGTCTTATAGAGTCAACTATTACCCAAGTCTGTATTATCAACTCTGTTCTTTCATTTATTTTTCCTTGTTGATAAGCGTTGTATGGTATTATGCCAAGAAATATTAGGAAGCCTAACACAATCCCTCCAATAAGTATTAGAAATTCCCTTGCTATAATTTTATTCATTCTTCAATATTTTTATGCTCTTATAAATTTAAGGTAAAAGTTGATGCTCTTTTTGTTCCCAAATAAGCGTATAAATACATCAGTAAATATCCTGAGGATTAGTGCTTAAATCATAGGTAGTCAGGGATGAAAGGTTACGATAAAATCTTTATTTTGGATAATGGCCTTTCTATCAATAAGTAACTTATGGTCGAAACTAAAATTGAAATGAAGAAAAACACAAAGAACTGAAGTTGAGGCATGATCCCTGCCTGTAATGTAAATGTTAAAGTTAGCATGTGGAACAAGTAAAGACTAAAGCTGATAGTACCAATAAACCTTAACACTTTCAATTCCAGTAATTTTTTAATTAACCCGTTACCGTATTTAGTAGATAATAATACTACTCCCCAAAGGATAGCATAAGGAAGGAAATAGATAGGATCGTGAACCCATAGCTTAAACCCAAATAGCTTATCAAAGTAGTGAGGAGTTGTTATCAGTATCAATACAAAAGCACCTAATCCGGCTAGACTAAACAAGATTGGTTTAACACGCTTATCTAATTGCTGTTTAAACAGAAGTTCATAAATTGAAATTATTGTTCCTACAAGGAAGATAGGAAAGTACCTGAAGGTTGATAGCAATGGTAGGTGAAAAATAAACTCTATCGCAATAGTTGCTACAATCATAATTGTGAAAACTAACATTAGCATTGCAGGGTTCCACTTTAAGATTTTATGGCAAAACCACATAATCAATGGAGATATAAAGTAATATTTAAACTCAACAGGTATTGACCAAAATATACTTTCTCCTTTCAGGAATGTTAAGTGCCAGAAAAGTTCAGTCCATTTGTTTATTACAGTTTCCATTCCTGCTATGGTAAACAAACCATGAATAATTAATGCAATTATAAATAGTGGGTATATTCTTAGAAATCTCCTTAAAAAATAATTATTCCAATAAGCTAGAGAAGATTTGTTTTCCATAAAAGCTAAAGCAATTTGCCTATCAAGCAAGTATGCTGACAACACAAAAAACAAGTAGACCCCAATCTTCCCAATTGCAAAAAAGTTTAATTCCTCGCGGATAAACACCTTGGCATTACTGGAGTGGGATAACAGAACCAATAGCACTGCTATTCCTCTTAGTCCGTCGAGAGATTTGAAGTGTTGAGGTTTATCATCGTGAGGGAAAAACCACTGATTGATTTTGTTCATCTTTGAATTATTAAATGGTTGCATACAATAGTACCTACAGCAAAGGTGATTTTACAGCTAAAGTTCTTTCGTAGCGTTGCACCATAGCTGTTTTGACTATAAAACCAAGAGTCGATTACGAATACTCCACGCCCTTGATCGGTTATGTGTCCCTCTTTTTCAACAGCATCGGGAAACTCAGCAGTTCTAGGAAACTTAAGTTGTTGTCTGACAAAATTAGAAGCATGCTTATAGGCGGTGAACTTATCGTGTTTAGACTCTAAGCTACTATTGTTGCTGTGATCACGGTCGGGATTAGTACATGTGACATTAAAAAGAGCACAAGCTATACATAGAATTATAAACTCTTTCATAGTCTTTATTTATTCTTCTTTAGGATTATTTTTTTGTTCGTAAAGTTCCTTGATACCTTTGTTGAAACTGTGTCTGTTATTGTTACATCCGCAGAGTTAATCGTTAGATTTAAGGTTACTAGACTATTTTAACGATTAACTCTGCGGATGTAACAATAACAGGTACAGTTAAGTAGTTTTTCGTTGTGATCGGAGTCATGTCGAATGTCTTTTAATTCTAATATTTCAATTGGATTAATATAATTCATACAAATATGTATATCTAGAGTAAATAACCCCGAATGTTATAAGTCGGGCTTTAGTAAAAAACTAATCTCCTAATATAATGTAAAAGTTGAAGCTTTTTTCGGCTATAGATGTACGGATAAATTCACCTATAAAGCCGCACAAACAAACCGCGTAGTATTCACGCAATCAGAATGTTACATAATTGATAGAGGCTTGTCGTTACCCTAGTTTTCATTAGCTTATTGACAACAAAATGAAGGTGGATTGAATCTAGATAAAGCGATTACTCAAAATAACAGCTAAAGTTTTTTTAATTAAGTAGTTCTACCTACACGAAAAAGGGATTTGGAATACACCAAAAACATACAATTGTTTGAAAATGCAAATTAACACCCTTTTTCGTTCATTTTTTTGCGTTAATTCCCTACGACGAATGGTATAGCCGTTAGTTCCGTTTGTAGCAGGAGAATACCGCCTATACCAGAAAGATAAAAATCAATAAATCTCAATGCTCATCACCGTATCTGGTTAGTTTTGACTAATTTAGTGTGTTTTTGACTCGATTTTAATTGTACTATTACGACGTTAGTTTTAGTTAAATAAAAACAAACATTTAAAAGCTATGAAAAGGATGTTATGGATTGGATTAATTGGATTAGGTGCATGTTCTAATCCGAATGAAGAAAATACGGTGGTACGTTACACCTCGAAAGCAGATCGTATGATTAGGGAGTATGATTTAAGAAACCTAATGAAGGATAAAATGTATTTGAATGAGATTTTGCTTTACGACTCGGTAAGAAGAACTGGAGTGTGGATACCACAGCCGATACCTCCTATGCCGTCATCAGCTCCGGCGTACCTAAGGGCAAGAAACTCAATGAATAGCTATAGCTCCGACTCTTTAGTACATGCGCGCATGGAAATTCTTGAGGAAACTAGGAGGTTACTATTTGAACGAATGGAAAACTTATAAAAAGGAGATATGGTAAAGTCGTTTCAGGTAAGTATTTATTACGAGTGTGTGGAATGCGGCATTTATTTTTACGCAGAGAAAAAGCAGAGTTACTGCGATGAGATATGTAGAGAGCGTGGCAAGTATAAACGTAAAAATAATAATACCGTCGGTTTAAACGACGGTATTATTAATGAGACGAACTCAACCTAATTAAATTAAGAGTCTTGAGGGGTCTACTTGATAATAGTATTGTAGTGATACTCAACTTTTGGTTGATTTTCATAGTAGGTAGTAGTAATTTCCTTCATTGCAGCTATTCGTGCTTTTTCAAGTTCTACTTCTTGGGAGCGTTCTTTCTCAGCCCTTTTAAGCTCCAGTTTTTGTTCTTCAGTTACCTTTTGCTCTAGTTTCTTTATTAGTTCATTAGCTGTTGAATTACAGGCTGAGGCGGGGTCTATAGTACCCAACAACTCTAGAGCAGCTACGTAATTCTTTTTTGCCTTTTCTGATTGTGCCTCAAGAATAGTTTGTGAACAAGTTTGATTTAAGTGAAGCGTGTAGTACTCTAAAGCCTTTTCACGACTCTTTAAATAACACGTTTTTGATTCTTCAGGTATAGCCATTATGGTTGCGATTGCCTTTTTGTATTCACTTGACTTACTATACCTCTCTGCTTCAGCAAGTATTATATCACATCTTTGATTGTAAAAATTAAGGATGTTTTTTTTGGAAGCAACTAAGAATGTATTAAATGCTTTGTCTCTGCTACTGATACTTGCAATAGTATTCCTAATTGCAATCTTCTTTGACAATCCGGTAGCCTGAAGTTTAATTGACATTGAGCCGTACACTTTGTTATCTGTTGTGTTTTTTACAAATAGGAATAGTTCAGCCTTAATGATATTTACAGGTTCTATTCCTGCACTTAACATTTCGTCTTTGTATATTTCGTATTTAGGAAATACTACAAAGTTGCTGCTATTCTCCATGCCAGTTATTCCATTAGTGGAAAGGATTTTCAATAGCTTAGATTCTAAAAGTGATAAATCCGGCATTGTCAACTCAGGGTGTTCACTGGGCATTACGATAGAAATAGTAATATTTCCAACACCTGAATTGTTGCTGTTTTGGCCAATGACATTAGTGTTAGCAATAAAGATCGAAAATAAAATAAGTATTATGTTTTTCATGTTTTTATGGCATTGGGATTTGTAATGTGCCCTCAATCCATGTTCCGTGGGGGCGTGAAACTCTAGAACCTAATTGTTTGGTGCAAATTTTAGCAAGAGCAATTTCTAAAGATTTTTGAAAGTCGTTAATGTCGTAGTTGTTTCCATACTCATCTCGTAACGGTATATTTATGGAGTACCTTAGTGACTTATTACCGTTGCTTTGTAATGGCTTAGAAATGTTTTTGTAGGCATTCTTCTTAATCCAAACGACAAGTAAATCTTTAATTGTTTCGTAATCGTCACCAACTTCATCTGTTAGTTTAAACTGACTCTCCGTTTGTAGAAATATTTCAAATGTAATTTCTTTTCCATTTTTAATAATTCTTTTAAAGGCTTTATCAATATCGTTTATAAATGATTCTACCGCATTATTTTCTTTTAGCAACCTATCAACAATAAAGCCTATATTAGGATTTTTGAATGAAGGGGATGTTTTCATAGGAAAAGTGGCTTTGGATTTTCTGCTAGAAGCTTCGATGCAATCCATACTCACGGACACGCTGATAGCTCCGTCAGTCTCTTTATGAATGTCAATTCTACACTTAATAATAAAGTCAGCTCGTGCAGAGGCATAAATTGCTTCAGCTACATTAATCTTAGCATCTGCAAGTGAGGTGAGACTATTATCTCTCTTGACTTGTTCAATTTGGTCTTGAAGGTCTATTGGTTCAAAGTGTCTCTTTTGAAGTGCATATTTTATTCTGTCAATAACTGCTTGCCATTTAGAAGGATCACTCTCGTAAAGCGTCAAAGCGTTTTCGCCAGACTTGGTTTGTGGCATTATTATTATTGTTGGCTGGATTTGAACAACCGAAGAGTCCGTATCCTGAGCAACCATATTTATCCAAAAAGTGGATACTAATAAAATTAGAAATGTCTTTTTCATTTTAAAATCCGAATTTTTTAATTACACCATTATTTTCTAAATCTTTCCTCAAAGAGGTAATGTTTATTTTAACATCCAAAGTAACATTAGTAAGTCCTTTTTCTTTTGTAAACTCTGTATAAAGAGTAGTAGACGTTATAAAGTTCATGTACCGTTTCTCCTTATTAAAGCTGTCAAAATATTTAGGGTACTTTTGATATGCTTCTTTTTCATCAAGACCTACTAATGGATCGCTGATGTTTGAATTGGGTATACCCCTAAACAATACATTATTAATAGCGGTTAAGCATACATTTTCCATAGCACCCTTTTCTTTTTTACCAGCTCCAAAAACCCTTAAGGTCAATAAGTCCTGATTGTATTCTACATACGTAACTTGATTTATAACCATTTTGGGATTACAATTACTAAAGATTGTAATAGCTATAAATGCAAAGGCAAAATAAATTAGTTTGTTTTTCATGGTTAATCAACTAGTTTGCAAATGATTTCTTTTTTATCTGTAATTGCTTTGTAAATTTCAGCACCTTTTTTTGTCACCTTTGCTTCAGCATAAGTAGCATTTACTACCTCAGAGATTTTGATTTTGCCAATTTCTGTAGGTAGTGGCGAACCCAATGAACGATCTATTGTATAAACCACATAGGTTTGGCCTTTCTTTACTCCAAAGCTAGAACCTCCATACAATAGTAGCTCTTGAGCTTGATCGCCTTTATGCGTTTTAATCTTTGCAATTTCAAGTTCTAAAGGAAAGTTGGTAACGAAATAATTGTAAATCTGATCATCTAATGAATTAAGTGCGCTTTGAAGAGCGTTTTCGGGTGTTAACTTAATTTCGCTTCCTGATGATGTAAAGGTTTGTGTTCCGTTATGAATTACACTCCCTGTACTGGTTTCCATTACCTTAATAGTAAACGATATAGTAGCTTTGTAACCGGAACCTGAATTTAACCGAATAAACTTAAGAGCTTGAATAAAACCCGTTAAGGTGTATTTTGCATGTAGGTCTGCGCCTGAACCAGCGTCATTCCAATTCTCTGCTTTATAATTCTCCTTTGCTTTATCTTTGGCAATTTTTCGGGCTTTACCATCTAAATCAACAATTCTAAATCGATTGGTCTTTTTTATAATATCCAAGGTCTTTACAGCAACAACAGCACAGTATTTCTTCTGGTTCTCTGTTGCTGATGTAAATGGTGCTACACCTAATATCACCCTTTTGTCATGACCAGAGTTAGCATCTTGGGAATACCCCACGGTGCTAACTCCAGCAAAACAAACAATTAGTAAAGTGTATAAGTGGTTAGTCATCGTAATTATTGTTTTAATAATTCAATCTCAGCTTTTGTTTTACGCAAATTCGCAATTAAGTTTTTTAGCTCTACATTCATTAATGTTTGTGCTGCAATTCCTTTTAGCTTATTAGCAGCAGCAGTTATAGCTCCCATACCAGTTACGGTTTCTTTGTTTGCAGCGTTTAACAATGCGCTTAACTCTGCATTTGCTACAAGTAACGCAGTTGCACTTGCTATTGCTTTTCCAATATTCTTCAAAGTAACGTTTTTCATTTTTAATGCCTCTGTTGCATCAACCACCTTACAGTTTTCATCGTAGTAAGTAATTTCTGTTACCATCCCGCCTGTTGTAGCATCTTTAACTTCTTTTGTTTCAGATGTTAGGTATCTGCTATCTTTTACAATTTGCTTCATTGCATCCAGTTTGTCAAAACATGCAGTTACATAAGCATCATTTGCTGATCCTCCTGAAAGCTTTTCTGGTCTTTTTAATGCCTCTTTGATAGATTTTGGATCAACACCTTCAGCGGTAATCATACCTTTTATAACGACCTCTGAAATACTGCTACTGTTTTTGGCTAATTTTTTTGACCACTTTTTTATCAGTTTAGCTGATTCATCATTTTTTAGAAGTAAATACTTTCCTTTGGAAGCATATTTACAATCGGTTGGAGTAATGTATATCTCTTTTTTTGAAAGAGTTAAAGTTCCATTTATAGTTATTAAGCCAGGAGCAACTACAATTAAATCATCTGTATCAGCTCCAACTTGAGCTTTGACTTGTATAGATGTAAGAAATAATAATGCAATTGCGAGTAATTTAATTTTCATAATTCTAAATTTAAAAGGTAAGTGTTTTGTTGATTTTTGCACAAATATAGATATAATTAAATACATTTAGACGGAGGTGACAAAAAAGAAGTCTAATTCGAACAGTAAGGACAAGTATAGATTACACTTGTAAATTTGCTGTATTTTTTTTAAAAAAGTTATATCATACGGGTACATGATACAGATCATGTAAAAGAAAAATAATCACTGATACTTTAGGAGCATAAAAAGTCGGAATATGCTGAATAAGACTTAAAACTGAAGTAGGTTTATTTAATATTTATTTAATTATGAGCGAAGAAGTAACGTTATTCGAGAGAATAGGAGGAATTGATGCTGTTAATGCTGCTGTGGACATCTTTTATAAAAGAGTATTAGCTGATGATACTATTAATCATTTTTTTGCAAATACTAACATAAAGACTCAGGCAGGTAAGCAAAAGGCATTTTTAGCTTATGCATTTGGTGCGCCAACCGGATACACTGGCAAAAGCATGCGTGAAGCTCATGCAAAGATGAACCTTAACGAGGATCACTTCAACGCAGTAGCGAGTCATTTAGAAGAAACATTGCAGGAGATGAATGTTCCTCAAAATCTGATTGAGGAGGTTATGGCTATTGCGGGCAGCACCAAAGATGATGTGCTAGGGAATAATCCAAATGCTTGATAACTTAATGGTCGGGCACCATCCAGTTCGTTATAGTTTCTTGCTGACCAATTATACGATAACAGAACTGGATGGTGTTTCTTTATACTTGTTGGCGTTGGTATAAAGATTATCAGAAAAATAAAAGGCGAAGGTTTTAGATTTCCTAACAAATGTTATTTAATAAGAATTAGCCCTACTACTATATTAATATTTCACTATACTTGCGCTCAAATTGAATCCAACTAAATGTCGACAAAAAGTTAGTTGTAGGGGCAAGTTGCACGCCTGAATGCTAAGCGCATCAGTGGAAACAGATATCACTTAAAAAAACGAGCCTGTTTCACAGAGGTTAATAGTTTGTGGGGGCGACAACCGAAAAGCCTTATGAGTAGGAAAAAAAAACAATTATTATGTCAGTAGTAAAATTTAATGATGAATCAATAAAAAATGTACTTGAATCAATTAAGGAAGCGCATAAAGGAGTTATAACTGATCCAACACATCCTGATTTTGATATTTTAAAAGGTGGATGTAATTTAGTTAGTGCTACATGTGTTAGTGTTACGGTAAATGATGGTAAAGTTTGTATTCAATTACCTTTAGGTATAGGGACGCATTGTTTTTCTATACCAGTTAATATACCAGTAGGAACAGTAGGTGAAGCGTGTTTATCTATTTGCACAACATGGTATATTCCAACAGGAGTTAAAGTTACTGTTGTGTTCGCTGGTGTAACTGTAGTTAACCAATCATTTGGTAGTGGGTGTTAATTAACTAGCAACTGTTAGTAATAAAAAAGGCGAGGGAAAGTATCCTTCGCCTTTTTTATGTTTGTTGGTAAAAGACAGTTTTATGATGTAGTTATTAACCTAACTATTAGAATGTTACGATTTCTATAGGTTGCGCTTATCGAAAAAATGTAACCTTTAATATTAGTTTCTGTTTAATATATCATGAGAAATATACATAAAGTGTTTATAGTGTCGTTCGTAGTGATATTCGGTTTTAAAACAGCAGATTTAGAAGAGATTAAAAAGAAGGAGGTTAGGTACTATGAAGCTTATGTAAAAAGTAGAAACACTTGTTGGGTTTGGATTAATGGTAAACCTTCACTTAGTAATAAAACTTACAAATTAAAGAGTGGGGATATGATTATTGTAGAAGCACGTAACGCGTATACTAAAACTATTAATGCCGATAGTCTTAAATCATGGAAAAAGACTAATAGCAATACGCTATATCATTCTACATACGGAAGAACAGATGTAGAGGTGATAATTAATGACGTGGTTGTGGATTCAGCAAATTGCGATTGTAAGTTTAATTATGCGAAAATTTTGGAGTGATTAAGATTGTAAATGTTTTAAAGCTTTTATTAGCATACCGATTACAAACCAAATAACACCTAAAACAAGATAACCTTTTATTCTGTCTGTTTTCATGTAGTTAATCTTTTTTTAATGCCCAAACAAAAGCAAAAACCCAACCTAGGAATGTCCAGCCTAACAAAAGGTTAAGGGCAAAAATAGCCGCAATATTTTTTTTAGACAACCCCACTATTGTTGGCAAAAAGTAAATGGATGCTGCCAATATTAATATAAATACTTCCATAATGTGATATTATTTTTTGGCTTTAACCTTTATTGTGTGAGTAACCACGATACCACCAGTAAGAAGATAAATTAAATTATCGGTAAAATTTCTTTTGGTAATGATTTCACAACTACCATCGGTAGGTGTAGCAACGCTTGTTCTACCCAAAGGTACTGTGCCCCAAAATAACCATACTTGTTTGCCTTTTGCATAAACATAAGGGGTGCCTGTGGACTCTTTATAAGTACCAACTGGTGTTTTAGTTGCCATGCATGAGGATAGCAAGACAGCTACTAGTGCTAATGAGAATATTTTTTTCATGTGATATATTTTTAGATGAGGTGGTTTAATAATTTGTGTTTTTGGGATCAGGTAGTGGACAATTGTATTGTCTTGCAAGTTTTACTAATTCTTCTGGCCCCACAGGAATCCCCAAATCTTTATACACTTTTAAATGCGCATAAAAAGCATTATAATTTGGAGCAGGAATCAGGGGCATTTTAAGCATTAATTAATATGACGACTGGATTGAGTGGTTATATTTTTCGATAAATTCTTTCTGACGGACTGTAAAATTCAAATTGATCTTTTGTTATGAAATTATTAAAATCTAAGCCGCCTATAATTAAAAATCCACGTGGATTTAAGGCATGATAGAATTTTTGAATTATTTTAGCTTTTAAGTCTTCATCAAAATATATCATTACATTTCGGCAAAAAATTATATCAAATTTTTCTTGGATGGGTTCAGAAACAATATTTTGCACTCTAAAATCTACATGCTTTCTTAAATCAGCATTCATAATGTATTTGTCTTCTTGTATAGTGTAATACTTATCCAAACGTGATGATGGACTGTATTCTAAATTTTGCTTGCGATTTTGCTCCATTGTTGCATTATGAAACACTCCAGCTTTAGCGAAGGCTATTGACTTTCTGTTTAAGTCTACTGCAATTGCTTTTGCTTTAAATTGCATTTTTGCCTCCTGTAAAACAATACCCATGGTGTAAATTTCCTCACCTGTTGAGCATCCTGCGTGCATTATAGAAATGTTATAACTATGTTGAAAATGATTAGGCAATATGTCATTTTTGAGGCGGAACCATAATCTCGGAAAACGAAACATTGATGTCATTCCTACTGTAATTTGGTCAATAAACTTTAGCATAAATTCTTTATCGGCCAGTATAGCACGCCATAACTCAAATAAAGTATCCATTTTGAAAGCGTACATAGCACCAGTTACAACTCTTTTAAAGGATGGCATTGCATATTGAGTGAAGTCAATTTTATAACGAACAAATATTGCCTTATTCATAGCCCTTAATTCTTCATCAGTTATTTCTATCATACTTGTGTGTACGGCAATAAAAGGTTTTGGTTACGCTGATACCACATCAAAAAAAGATTAAGATTACATGCTGCCAAAAGTGCTAAAAATTATGACTTTTGGCGGCCATTAATTATATCTCTAATTCCCAAACCATACATTGATTGGCTACAAGCGTAATATCTCCGCCCCATAATTCAGTTCCGTTATCATCAACCACGCTGTATGTAACAGATTCGTATTTGCCAGTTAGTGCTCCTGTAGCTCCAACAGAGCCGGTTGCTCCACAGGCAGGGCCAGCATTAAAGTAAACAGAAGTTGCAGATGATCCAATAATATTACCGTCTATGTAGTAAACAAGGCTTTTTGCACCATAATTAACTAAAGCGGCAGAAGTAGATTGATTATACCAAAAAACTATTGAACCTTCATATTCACAATTTCCATCCGATACATTAGCATCAGGGTTGTAATTGGTACTGTTAACGTCAGTACAACCTTTTATAGTGTATGTACAACTTCCGTCATCTTCTTCAGCAGAGGTTGAATAATTGTTAGCGTTATCGTCTATGCATCCTTGTTCTTTTTTACAAGAGGAAAAGATTAATGTACAGGCGAGTAAGCCTAGTAATAATGGTTTGATATTTTTCATGTGGTAATTTAGTTATTAATTAGTTATTAATTAGAGTGCGAATATAGGAATCTTTATTTGTTAAATACAATTGTTCGTGGTGTCATTTATTTAGGTAAGGTTTTACTATTTCACTCATTATGTGATACCCATTTCCGTTTATGTGTAATCCGTCAACTGACAAGTCAAGATTTAATCCTCCATCATTCATAAAATGTTGATGTAAATCTAAATAGGTTATGTTATAACTTTTTGAAATCTTTTTTAGTCCTTCGTTTAATTTAATAATCTTTTCGTTAGCATTTGTACAACAGACTATTTCTTCTTTAAATTTAGAAACAGGCAAAACACTTTCTATTATTATTTTTGTTGCAGGGCTTTCATTTTTTATTTGATTTATAATCTCCTTATAGGTTATTAGTATATCAGAAGCACTTCTACTTATCGCAAGGTCATTAATGCCTAGCATTAAAAATATTTTATCAGGTTTGCCTTTTGTGATTGTCTCTAATCGCTGTAGTGCTCCAATAGTTGTTTCGCCTCCTATACCTCTATTGCGAACATTGGGATTGTTTAAAAACTCAAAAATTTCGTAATGTTGTGTTATTGAGTTTCCGAGAAAAACTATATCGGTTGTGTCTGTTTTCATTACTTCAAACAGCTTATCCCTCTCGTAATTGTAAGTAACGAATGAGTGTTTTTCGAAAACCTCCCAATAAATGCGTTTTACATGTTTAAAAACAAAAAGACTATTTATAAGAATTGATATAGCAAATCCGTATTTAAGTAATTTTGTGCTCATGTGATATTTTTAGATTTAGAGCGCGAATATAGCAAAAAAAACACCCTTTCAAATCTGCAATATTTTGAGAGGGTGCTACTAAACATTTTATCCTTTGATATAACTTTTCAAAATAGCCACGTTTTCGAGCGCATTAATCAACACAAAGCCCATTTCGATTGTAGGCAAGATATGAATATCCCATTGACTGCTTCCACTTTTCATTAGTCTTGCGTAAAACCTAATGGACACTATAATTTTCGTATTAGTCACAACAAAGATTTGCGTTACTTTTGCTATTTTTTCGGAGGAAAAGGAAACAAACATATTACTGGATGCTTTGCTTAAAATATCAATCTTTTTAAGCTTTACAGAGTAAGCTTCGGAGAAATCGTGTAAGATAAATTTTGGCTGACTAAAATTGTCGGATTCATAAATGGAGTTGGTGTATTCCAAATCATCATTAGTAATTTGGTCATCGTATTTAATATAAACGCCATTGTCTAACCAGTAAGTTTGAGTTACCATGATGTTTTTGTTTAGGTTGGCATATTTGGGTATAACTGTATAAGGTTATAGTGAATCATGTATTTGGGATTTAAAAGGGGAATTACTAGTTTAGGGTTTGATTTGCAGTAGAGGCAATAAAAAAGCCATCAACTATTTCTAGCTAATGGCTTTAAACAGTAATAAATAAGCGGTATTAAACTACAGCAAAATCCTCAAGCTGTCTAACTTTCTTCCGGTAAATAGAGTATTTGCTTTGGGCAGTAGCCGCAAATTGTTTGTTGTTAATGTCTTGAGTGGAGTTTTTTAGAGCTTTAAGATAATCTTTGTATACTGTCTCTAGTTTCAGTACTACTTTTTTAATAATAGGATCGAATACTTTTTTGTCAATAGGTTTTCTTTTAGCTTCCATAGGTAGTGATATTTAGTTTTATCTAGTATACGGGAAGTTGGAGGAAAGGTTACAAAAAAAGCCCGTGAGCAATATTGCTGCACGGGCTGTCGTTGGGGGATTATGGGGGAAGAACTGAGCTTAACCCTAAGTTGCTGGTAATTCCCCAATTAAGCGTACGGGAGTCGAACCCGTCCCAGTTCTTTTATCTTGAATGTTTAATTAAACGTCAGCTTCACATTTGCCGCCTTTTTTACAGTCGTGTGTGCTTACGTTGTGTTTAGCGGAGTCTACGCCAGCATAGTTACCGTAACGTCTTCCACATTTTTTGCATTTACCTTCTACCATTGCCATAATAATTCAATTTAAATTATGCCTACTTCTTGTTATAGTCGCTTTTCGGCATATTCCGACTTGTGATATTTATTTAATTATTACAATTTATAAAATTTGAATATTGATATTGCCCCAAACTCTTTCTTAACTTTATCCATAAATTCATTTGTCATTTCTTCTTTTTCACTATTGGTATATTCTCCACGCGGATAACTACTCATTCCAATATTCTTATAATAACAGTTCCTCATATCCACCCAGATCGAATCAGTGATTAAATATGCGGATAATGTATCTTTAGATATTGAGATATAATAATAACTAGGTATCTGGCAATTCAGAGAAGATTTAGGTTCTTCTTTTTTATTTAAATTGAGAATATTTTTATTTATTTGATATTGGTAAATTCTCTCCTCCCCATACTCACTATACGTATTGTAACTCCCTCCATTATTATTATAATGACTATTTCGTTTACTGCCTTTATACGAGTAGATTAAATTATTCCCCTCAGTGAATTGCAATTTATTGGATTTCACAAAATTGCTTTTCTCTATAATATCAGTTAATACATCACAATTGTTTTGCGACCAAGCGGAAGTTGTTAAAGGAGATACTATCTTATGATTATCTTCTATACCCACCCATGTCCCAATAATATTTTCTTTATTGTATTGCTCTTCTTTTTCTTCTTTATTGATACATCCATTCAAAATTGTTAACGCGATCGTTAACCCTAATATTACTTTTTTTTTAACACCAAGGTTTTTAAACCATTCGTCAAATTCGTTTACTTCTTTTTCTTCAGTCATTATTTAATTTTAGTATAAGTTCCTGTTAGCCATCCTGTGCCTTCTATTGTGTTGTCGTTGATTATATTAAAGACTATTGTTCCAAACTCGGTTGTTGTATTCACATAGATGTGATCATCTTTAACTTCATACTTTGCTGTTACTTGAGTAAATATCCAAGGAAACGTACAATATCCATTTTTAAACTCCAGTTTTGGTATAATTCCATCTACGGCTTTATAGGTGCCTTCAACATTTCTGGTAAAGCAGCCAGATAGCGTGGCTACTGCTGCTAGCATTATTATAATCTTTTTCATTTATTAAGTCTTATTTTTTATCAAAAATAGGAGGTATGCCCTGTTTGTTATGTTCGTCACTTTTTCGTGTTTTTTGTTCTTTGAGTGTATAGATCATTCCATCATCGCTCAAACGAAGTAGTTTTGAAGTCGTTTCGTATACATTTACTGCCCAAGCACTTTCTTTTGTAGAGACAATACCCGTACTGCAACGTGTTTTTTCTGTTTCTATGGTTAAGTTTTCTCGTATTAGCATTTTGCCCTCAGAGGTTAATGTTTCGCCCAGATTAAAGCATCCTGAATGAACAGGTTTAAAATCCCTTATTTTGCCTTCAGGGTTGTAGGATGTCAACCAAAGGTATGGGCCAAATCCTTCAAGTGTGTAGCCTAATAAAACAAAGTAACATGAGTCGAAAGTATTAATTATGCCAAGAGCTGTATGGTTATCTACAATGTAATCTTGATATTTATGGTTAAACACACTGTCGACTGGTTCTATTTGGAGTCCGCAATCTGCTTCGAATGGTAGGGTAATAGTATCTAGTGTAGCGATAAAACCCAGAAAATTATCTCTACGTTTCTGTTCTTGTTCTTGTTCATCAAGTGTGCTACATGCGAATACTGAAAAAACAAGGCTTATTATAGTAAGATAGTTGAGTGTTTTCATTATTTAATTTATCTGTATCTCCAAGGAGTTTCTTTATCATCTTTGGGTTTTTCTTCTTTTTTTTCTAGGTTACCTATAAACTCTTTAAGTTTTTCTTCATCTGGGACTTCGACTTCTGTCTCACCTGTATGAAATCTCAATTGTTTTTGTTGTAGGTCTTTAGATTCTTCTAGAAGTTTGATGATTTTTTCTTGGTTTTTAATCCGATCGTTAATTTTGTAGTACCAAAGAATAACCTCCCTGATTAGTAGGAAGAATAAGATGGAAACTATTATGCTAATTATAAATGTTTTGGTGACCATTAGTGTTTTTATTTATTTAGTTTTTACATTATCTCTAAGTTCCTGTATAACCTTAGATAGTTCTCTTTTATGTATTTGTTCTATTACTTCATCTGCTTCATTTTTGGGCGCGTTTTTAGCCAGAAATGCTAAATGCTGTTGTTGCAGGTCTTTAATGTATTCGTATCTATTTATTAAGAAGAAAGAACTGGCCCCAAAGTCTGGGCCGTCAAAAATCCCCTAATGCACGGACGGGATATGCAACCGTACCAGTTCTTATCTCTCAATATTTATTTATTAGTAGTTTTCCATTGCTTCCATTGCTTGAGCTAATGCAACTGAGTCGGCTATTCTAGTTCGTTCTGTTACCTTTAGTGCTTCTTCTAATTGATACCTAACATGTGCTGCATCGGCTGCTTCTGCGGCAGTAATGGAGTCCTCAAGTCTAGCCGCTTCTTTTGCAGCAATTTCTTGTTGATCGTTTCCGCAACTAGTTAATAATACGGAAGCGAATAATAATGTTCCTAAAATTTTCATAGTTAATAATTGGTTTTATTTATTTAATTATTTACTTTTTATTACAATTTACTATTGCTGTTGCTGGCCCCGGATATGCTTCAAAGCATTTTTTATATCTGGCAAAATCTTCATTAGACATGTATCCGCTTGGGAGTGGTATACCTATACCAACTTTTTCAGTTGGAACGCTTAAAATATCAATACATCCACAAGGGTTTGGTTTGGGGTTGCTTTCACCATTAGCTATAAAGATGATTGAAAGGACTGTAGTCAGCCCAATGAATAATATTACTTTTTTTTAACACCAAGGTTTTTAAACCATTCGTCGAACTCGTTTTCTTTTTTTTCTTCAGGCATTGTCTTTGGCTTTGGCTTTAGTAATATTCATTCTCCTATTGTATTCTTTTTTGTCTATAAGGGTAATAGTAGGTGTTATCCATTGTTTTTTTTTGTCTGTGTCTGTGTTCATTGTTTATTTTTTATTTAGAAAATCATCAGGAAGATCAATATCGATACCCCTTTGTTTTAATTCGTCAATTGTTTGAATTTCGGCAACAAATTTTGCTACTCTGGTAAATATGGCGTTAGCATTGTAGTCCATGTTTTCAGGCACTTGTTTATCGAACATGCTACCTCCTCCAAATGTAAGTTGAATGTGGTTTGGGAAATAGATAAAGTCGATTGAATGTGTTTCGCCTAAAAGGACAACTTTTAATAATAGACGGCCATTGTTTTTTGCTCCAACCTGCACACTTTCACATGCACCGTTAAGCATTCTGCAAGTTCGCTCTAAATATTGTCCTGGAGAGCCGTAAGTCTCGTAGTTGTTATGGTTTTTGTAGATACCTAAATCTGAGCTTGTTAAAAAGTAGATGATGGCTCCAATAATCAATAGGATTATGAACCATTCGGGGCCGCCTAACCCTGCTGCTAATATTGTAACCATAAGTGTAATGTTTTTAGAAGTTTTGTTTTACACTTTTTATTCCATTTGCGTCTATAGTAAACGAACCTAGTCTTACGTCATCTGCGGGGGCACCTGATCCTGAACCACAGGCGGCTGCGTCATAAGATAATGTTACCTTATAATAATATAATCCTGCTGGCAACGAACCTTTAAAGCTACAATTATAGTCCATTTTACTTTGGTGCTGGACTCCTGATGCATGCACGGTTTCAAAAAAGGCATTATTTGCTACATCGGTTGAACTATAACCTAAACCACCATTGACATCCCAGCAATTTCCGTTAGGGCCGTTATAACTTGGTATAGTGTAAGAACCTGATACAGTTACTAATGATGAAACATTTGTTTCGGTAGAAGTTGTTGTTGGAGCATCATCTTCTTTTTTGCAAGCGTATAAGCTTGTTACGACCATAAGGCCGAGCATAAATTTCTTCATAAATGTGATATTTTTTTTTAAAAAACCCCTAGCGGGGCTTTAAATTAAGTTGCGAATATACAACTAAGAAAAATATAAACAAGAAAAAAATTAAGCGGAGGTTTTATCACTTCGTACAATATTGAGGACTTCATTTTGGTTGAGAGCAATAGCAACAGTCCAATTAAGTTTTCGTTTTTGTATTAGTAGATAGTATTGGAAGATTTTTTTTACGAACTCTTCATTATTTGTTAGGAATATTTCGGTAATAGAAACTTTTTGTCGCCAGTTTGTAGATGCGGCAATGGTATAAGCAATTTTTATATCAATGTCGCTTTTAATAAGATCACCTTCTGTTACTAATCTTAGGTCATGAATGATAAATTTAAGATCAAAAAAAGCATCTTTAGAGTAAAGTTCGTTGGTTCGATTAATGTCGTTTAGTGAAATTGGGTTAGAGTATTGAATAAGAAGCGACTTGTCTATCCAGCATGTGAGTAATACCATGATGTTGTTTTTTATATTGTTTCCATATTGGAGACTATAAATATTTGGGTGATTTTTTTGCTAAGGCGCCAATTATTAGCTGCGGATTTATTATAATACGCTTTTTTAACGAAGTCATCTGGTTATAGATTTATAGTGGTTGCATTCGAATAATCACTGATGATATATTCTAGCTCGTAAAAAGCATCGTCGGAATAAAGGGTATCGGTTTGGCGTATATCTTCTGAAGAAACTCTAAATTTATATTTAACATACAAAACTTTGGGGAGCCATATTATTTCTGTAATCATATTTTTATTATTAGAATTTATCCTACTGTATTAACGAGTTAAAATAGATTGGGTTGCAATATTGACTTGTTTTTTTAAATATTACGCAATAACACTTAATTCTTCGTAATCGTAAATGTGATGGTTTTTGGCTATATTTGGCGCCTTACTGACTAGAAAGGAGATAAGTATGAAAAAAACAATAGCAATCTTAATGATATGCGTATCACTAATCGCATGTGGTGGCGTTTCTACAGAACAATTGACCAAGCAAGTTAGGATAGACCTTACAAAACAATTCCAAGATAAAGCAGACGAGCTTGGCACAACTATTAAAATCAGCAGCTTTGGTCTTATTCATAAATCAGGTAATGCGTACACGGGATTATTGGAAACTGTAGAAAACGGAAAGAAATTCGCTTACTCAATTGACGTAACCTACGATGGTCAAAATTACATGTGGAAAATAGTTAATTAAAATAAAATAAAACAAATGAAAAAATCAAAACTAATCGCATCAGCATTTATTGCAGCTAGTCTATTTTCTAGTAGCAATATTTATTCACAAACTCCAACTATACCTAATCCTAACTTCGACCAATGGACAGGTGATGAACCTGATGAATGGTCAACGACTAATCCTATGACTGTTTCACCTACAAATGTTACTAAAGCAACTGGAGGAGATATATTAGGCTCTAATACCATCGTGTTAGAAACTGTAGAAAGTGGAGGATTTCTTTACCCAGCAGCATGTAGTACAGCGGATACTATAGTATTCAACGCGCAAACAGGAACATACGACTTATACGGCTTTCTACCATTCAACCCAACCGTAATGCCCTCTGGTATTACAGGAGTGTACAAATATACAACTAGCGGTGTTGACTCAGCAGCTATACAAATTGAAAGCTACTACAGTGGCACGAAGCAAGGTGCTGGTGGTGCATATCTGTACCCAACAAGTACCTATAAAAGATTTGACGCTTTTCTTGCTACTCAAGATGGAGACTCCATAAGGATTAATTTTGTTTCTTCTGTTGGTACAGGCGTTGAAGGCTCCAAATTGTATGTTGACAGTTTGGAATATTATTATACTATTAAAGCCACAACAGCCTCCACAGATGTATTCTGCGTTCTAGGTGCTCAAGGTACTGCAAGTATTTTTGAAATTGATAGCTCCACTTCTTTTCCCCCTTATACATACAAGTGGGCGCATGATGGTGGAACATCAATGAAGGCTACAGGCTTATCGGCAGGTACTTACACATGTACTATTACTGACTCACAAAATAATTCTAGTGATTTTGAAATTACAGTAGACGAATACACAGATAAACAAGAATTATCTGCTCCAAGACAAAATATTTGTATGGTTACAGTTGACCCAACATCTAGCTACAATATAATAGTTTGGGAAAAAATAGCAGACTCACTACCTATTACCGCCATTGTTCTTTATAAAGAAACCGCTACAAATGTTTGGACTCCGTTAGATACAATACATGCAGACTCTTTAAGCGAGTATCACGATTTAACATCAAATCCTAACGTAACCTCGTACCAGTATCAAATCGGATTAACCTATAGCTGTAGTGGAATGGCTGAACACTTTGGAGACGGCCAATCTACCATGCACCTACAAATATTAAGTAATGGTAATTTACAATGGACTGGAACTGGGTTAAAAGGTAATGGCGCACTACTATCTACTGTTACCGTTTACAGAGACGATAACAATACAGGTAATTATGCCGCAATAAGTTCACCTTTACCAGCATCAAGTACAACCTTTACGGATATTGATAACGCAGACTATCCAAATGCTAGATATTATATTGAAGGAGCCTATGATCGAACTTGTACTCCTTCAAGAGCAGTTAGTACAACACGTTCAAATGTAAAAGCAAATGTAGCCGTAACAGCTATTGAAACAATCACAAATAGCACAGATCGTGAATTGCTTCGCATTGTAGATGCACTGGGAAGAGAAGTAACACCAACTCCTAATACTCTTTTGTTTTATATCTATAGTGACGGAACTACAGAAAAAGTATTGCAAATCAAATAAAACAAAAACTATGAAAAAGTTAATCTATCTATTTGCGCTAGGCGCACTAGTAACAGTATCAAGCTGTAAAAAAGAAGACGATGTAGAGCCAGAAGAAACTACCACTACTACCACAACAACTACAGTACAAAAAGACGAATATCGCTACAACTACAAAACTGCCGCTGGTGGCAATACTGAATTCCAAAGCACAAAATGTGCTACCGCCCAAGAAATGCTTGACGGGCAACAGCTATTCGGTTGGTACAACATTAAAATAATGAGTTATAACTGTCAATAAATAAATATCACAAATAAATAAAACAAAAACTATGAAAAAATTAATCTATCTATTTGCACTAGGCGCACTAGTAGCTGTATCAAGCTGTAAAAAAGAAGACGAAACACCTTGTAATTGTGGCCTTATAACCAATGATGACAATGGAACAACCAATGGTGACAGTTGGTACTCGGTTGATATTCGAAATAGCTGCACTGACAATGTAAAAACATTTTACTTAACCGAAGGTGATTGGATCAATGCACATGTAGGAAGCGACTTTTGTATAACTAATGAAACTTCTTGGTAGTTTAAATATAAAACAATCAAAAAGCCCGTTAGCATAAAACTAACGGGCTTTTCCCTTCAACACTAATTATAACCATTCATAAAGCTCACCCTCGAATACAATGGCTTATTCTTTTTTCGCTGTTTATATTATTCCAACTTTATCAATCTCCTTCATTAGCCTATCTGTTTCGGATAGTGCAACAATAATCTTTTGATAATGAAAAATGTCATCAAAATCTAAAGTTCTATCTCTACGATCTTTTAACCATTTTTGAGCGGGTTGGTAGCCTCCAATGTAAAATTCCCAAGCAACCAATGGTATGTTATCAAAGTACTGCTCTTCGTTGATCCAAATACGGCCAAGTTGTTTTTCCTCATTAGTAATTTCCCAATCCTTCTTTGCAATTTTAGTTGTTATTGTATTGCTTGCATCAACAGGGTAAGATGTAATGTACTCCTCCACTTTTGGAGATTCCAATAGATGTATCTGCCGTATTTCACCACCAAGCTTTACTAGCTTCCAAAACGTTTCTTGATCTTTTGGGTATGGCACTCTAGGGAAGTCAATTTTAAGAAACTCCTTGTACTTCTCTCGGTATGCAGGGGAATGTAAAACAGCGTAGATATAGTCTAATATATCAATTGGAGCGAAAGTGTTTTTTGTTTTTCCTTTTTCGTTGGTGAAGGTTAGTTTAAGTTTCTTGGCAATTTTATTTACAATTTTCTCGTCAAGGTTTGGTGTTCTTTCTGCTGTGTCTTTTATGGTTTGTAGATCATTAGATTCAGGATAAAGATATAAAGGGAATACTTGGCATCCTTCTTTCGTTTTGTTAGAAATAAAGCATTGATCAGAAATGTTATTTGAAACAAATAAATGATAAAATTCGTTACCAGCTAATTGTCTTGTGGAAATAATAGCAAGACTTTCTTTCCTTACATTATTTAAAACTTTTGTGTTTAATCTTGCAACGAAATTTGTGTCATAATATATCCATCGCTCATCAAAGCATCTATAGTTTTGTTTTATAAAATTAGTTTTATTTATGCCGTTTCTTTGAATATTGGTTCTCGCATGATTAAGGTTCCACCTATCGTTATCTTTTAGCTTTAAATTATATTTCGAACCTAATTGTTCATCTGTAAGGAAAGTACTTATAAAGTCATTTAATCTATTTTCGAGAGAATCCCTATCGATAGAAGTGATAAATTTATCTTTTTTAGAAAGAAGACCTAACGAATTTATTAAGTAAATATCATTTAATGCAAATCCTTCGTTGTACGCATCCTCAGCTTCAAAATCTTTTTGAACCATAAAGTAATTTGGAGCCTTATTAGGCAGTTCTTTGAAGAGTATACTTTCTATAGAGTTTTGAGATAAGAAATTATATTTATAATCTCTTTTGCCGAATAAATCGTAGTTGTATACTTTAGCTAATTGATCAGGCTTTTTCTTGCCTGTTTTTACGAATAAATTAATTGACACTCCTTGCATAATGTCAAATACATTTTGGTCAATTGAGCCATCAGGAGAAACTTCCTTTTTCTTACTGTTACCATGTAAGTCAATAGTATAAATTTTGTCATAGGTCTTTAACATGTTCCAACGTACACCTCTGAATGTAGGGTTATCTAAAAAGCCATGAGGATTTATAAATGCTAAAACACCACTTCCATTTTTCTCTATAAAATGTTGTCCGTAACGCAAAAACTTTACATAATCATCATTAACGAATTTTGAATTTTGTTCTTTTAATTTTTCCTTACCGCCTGGCTCTTTCTTATAATCCTCCATAAGCTTCATTATCCAATCTCCTTTGTTGGCACTTTCACCACTATAAGGGGGATTTCCGATAATACACATTACCGGAGTGTCACGCTTAATACGATTGGCTTCGTTAGCTTCGTTGGCCAATAATTGACTAAATAAAGTTGGTGCATCTAATTGATGCTCCTCTAAGCTATTTGTAAGAAAAATTTTGAAGCGTTGATCTTTAGTCGCCTTGTATCCTGTTTCAGTTAATAACAAATCCAATTTTAGATGAGCCATTGCATAGGAGGCCATAAGCAATTCAAAGCCATTTAAGCGAGGTATTAAATGATTCTCAACATAGTTGCTCCAAATACCTTGTTGTCCTTTAAATTTCTTGTGAATATGCTTAACAACCTCTGCTAAGAACGTACCTGTTCCTGTAGCCGGATCAAGTATTTGTACTTTATGTACTTCATGCTCGTAATCTCTTTGACCAGACTTGTATCTTTTATCGTGCGTTGGTACTTTAACTTTTATCTTTGTTTTGCTGGTATCTGCTATGCCTTCTTTTAATCCAAACTCCGTTTTAAGAATGTCATCCACTGCCCGTACAATAAACTTCACTACTGGCTCTGGCGTATACCAAACTCCACGTGCTTTACGTAATTTAGGATCGTATTCTGAAAGAAAGGTTTCGTAAAAGTGGATTATGGGATCGTATGTTTGTGTTGTCTTTCCAAAGGACTTTAACATTTCAGCTATGTCAGTTGCACGAAACAAATCAGCTAAACCATCTACTATCCATACTATACGGCTATCCAAATCATAACCAGCAATGTATTGAAACAATTTCCTTAAAAAAGGATTTGATTTAGGGATTAATTCTGCTGCCTCTTGGCGCGAAAAGTTGTTTAATGAAGTATCATGTAATCTCGCGGCAAACATTCCGTAAGCTATGGTTTGTGCATAAATATCAGCAAAGGCTTTCGGATCAATATCGTGGATAAGCATTTCTTTAAACGCATGAAATTGTCCTTGTAATTCAGTGTCAGGATTAAGCTCATCCGCTTCATCTTCTATTAAAGCTTTCTCTATTACTTCGGAAAGCATCTTTGCCTTCCCAGCCATCATTTGAGCTAGCTTTTTAGAGCTTTTAATAGTTTGACTAATGTGGACGCAAAAATTAGTTATTAAAGTTTTGAAGGATTCGTAATTGCCTGGCAAAGGTGTTATTGTGCCATTATCAAATTCCGCTAGCTTTATTGTTTTAACAAGTTCGCCATTAATGTAAAAATGGAAATCTAAATAGTCAGTAATAATTAGGTTATCTAATGCTGCTCTATAACGATCGAACTGCTCTTTGTTTACTGACTTTTTCTTTCCTTCTAAATCTTTAGCACCAACATCCTTTGCTTCAATAAAGCCTACGGGAATATCTTTTTTTGTTAATATGTAATCCGGCGCACCACATAATTGTCTTTTAGGCTCGTTAGTTGCCCTAACTTCAGGAACTAAAGTTTCAATTAGTTGTTGTAGCGAACTTCTAAAGGTGTGTTCTGTTGCATTGCCTAGCTTGAAACGCTGTTTAACATCAGCAACGTATTGTTCAATTGTCATAGTGTAATATTTATTTTTCTTTAAATCCTTCATTAATCCATACTCCAGCGAGGACACTGGCCCAATATAATGGGAGTCCTAGAAATATAGAATATAGCCAAAACGTCTCATCGTACAATCTGCGTTCGATTAAAGAGCCGGTAATTGCACCTAGTATAAGTGCTCCGGGGATACATCCAATAATTATTAGTCTTTTAGTTCCTGTTGGTAACTGTTTGAATTTTTCAATCATAATGTTTTTTTTATTTTTTAATAAACTTTCCTTCGAATACGTTATCTCCAACAGTCTTGTAAACATACATTCCGGGTGATAATGGGCTAATATCTATTGAATTGTTAGGTAAAAACGATAACAATAATTGGCCTGTTAAGGAATAAACGTTAAAGCTGCTGTACTCCACGTTTAGTATGTTTAATGTGTTTGTAGCAGGATTAGGATAAACCAATGGTGTAGGTACGATATTGGAGTTTGTGGAAGTTAAAGTTTCATCACCGTTGTAATAAAACAATGTTGTTGTCTTTCCTGATGTATACGAAACGGATGACGTATACGAAACTAAATTGCCTGCACTATTGTACTCAAGCTCATCTACAGCATCAAGAAAGTAGCTATTTATTAAAGTATCATAGACAAAAGAACTGAATTTTGTAACTCTTTGAAAACTGTCATACTCGTAGGTTGACTTGGTATCTTGATTAAACTTACTCTGGTAATAGCTATACCTTTCCAACAACTCTCCATTGGAACCATAAACATACACTTTTGAATCTGGGGCATCTCCGTTATTGGGAGTTATTTTTGTAATCTTTCCTGTAATGTCATATGAATATATTGTAGGTGCTCCTTGGCCGTAGGTAGTCTTATTAATTAGATTATTGGACGAGTAACGAATGCTTAAAGTATCTGTTGGAGATATTATTGAATCTATCCTACCATTTGAATCGTATGAGTATGAGTCTCTGTTTTCTTTCACTTGCGAGGAATTGAATCCTGACCAAGATTTTATAGAGTTATTAGAATTATACTCAATTGTTATGGTGTCCTTGTCGTTGTTGCTATTTGTAAATATTCTTTCTGTTAATTTTCCCGCAGGAGAATAGTTCATGGTATGTTTTCTATCTGTTTCCCAAATTGATCCATTTTTATAATCCAACTGGTATCGTGTTATTAACCCATTAGCGTTATAACTTCTTGAAATTCTGCTTTGTGATGGAGAGGAATTAGAATCGTAATCTTTTGAAAGGATTGTAGAGAGAACAAGTTTGTCATTGCTATTATACGTGTGTGTTGTTTTTTCTCCTCTGCTTGTATTACCATAACTATTAAACTCGTATACTGAATCTGCTATTACTACATTTAATGGATTGTACCAATAAATTTGCTTGTATTGGTAGTTGATAGAGGCATCAGAGTTCAGAGAAAGATAAACTGTACTATCAAGTAGCTGGCCGCCTTTAATGGGGATAGATCGATCTTGATTTTCTGCTACCACTCGACCTTCTGCTAACGCCCGTTCATATCCAATTGTGTAGGTGCCTCTAAAAAGGCTATCAGCTAGCCAATCATTTTCGTCTGCAAAAGAGTTAGGTCTTTCTATTTGTGCTTGAAGGTTGATTAGCGAAGTGAGTAGCAACCCAATAAATAATAGTAGTTTTTTCATAGTTGTGATATTTATTCTTGATCAAAAACTGGAGTTATGCCCAGTTTGTTATGTTCGTCACTTTTTCGTGTTTTTTGTTCCCAGAGTGTATAGATCATTCCATCCTCGCTCAAGCGAAGTAGTTTTGAAGTAGTTTCGTACGCAATCACTGGCTCTATATCTTCTTTTGTTAGGATATAATCTGGGATACAGTCTGTTTTTTCTATTTCTATGGTTAAGTCTTCTCGTATTAGTATTTTGTACCCAGAGGTAAATGCTCTGTGATTATAGCATCCATCAGAAAGAAACTCAAAATCCCTTGTTTTGCCTTTCGGCTTGTAGGATTTTAATGCAAGGTATTGGCCATATTTTTTCAATGTGAAGCCTGATAAAACAAAATAGCATGAATCGGAAGTATTAATTATACCGAGAACTGTATGGCCCCCTGAAATGTAATCTTGATATTTATGGCTAAACACACTGTCGGCTGGTTCTATTTGAAATTCGCAATCAATTTCAAGTGGTAAGGTAATAGTATCTAGGGTAGCGATAAAATCAGAAAAACTAGCTTTTTGTTTTTGTTCTTGTTTTTGTTTTTGCTCATTTGGTGTGTTACATGCGAATACTGAAAGAACAAGGCTTATTATAGTAAGATAGAGGATTTCTTTCATAGGTGTGATATCTGTTTAAGAGGCAAATATAGAACAATTTACATATCAACACCTTTTTATTAGTAGCTAAGCACCCCCTTTCTGACCAAAAAACTTTAATAATCTATCATAAGAGTGCTTAATGCCTACCTCAGGATCGCATAGTAAAAACCTATCAGGATATATTGTTAGCTTTTCATCATCGAGTATAGTGAAGTTAGAAATGTTGTTGTCCTTAATATAGGTGTCAATCTCAATCTCTCTATGATTTCTTCCAAATGAAGGTGTTACATCTATAGGTGAAGAAATTACATTATTGTACTTAAATAGATGATCTATCATTTTTATGTCATTACTATACATCAATCTCCAATCGCTCGATAGGATTATTTTAGCCTCCGTAAATCGTAGAAATTTATTTAAAACTCTTACACATTCTTCATCCCATTTATAGCTAAAGATTTCGTGGTTCTCTCTTTCAGAGCAGTAGTTTGGGGCAAGTACTCCGTCAATATCTAGAAAAATATAAAACGGTTTCATATTATAGTTTATTTGAATTTTATAAGAGGGCTGCAAACATACATAATATAAGCCTTCAATTAATGGTTTTGATTTTTAGGTGACTTCTTTAAGTTTATCAACCAAAAAAAAGTAAAAATCGACGTAATTCTACACCTTTGTAATATTCTTTTTATTAACAATCTATTTTTAGGCTAACGGGTTAGTTTACTGTACTTTACTGTTCTTTATTGTTTTTAACAATAGGTTATTTTGCACTATCTCTACAAGCCTTTAATGGATAGCTGTTTCAGGTGCCTGTAGTTATCAACATTATTCATTTATCACGGTTAAGTGACTTAATAAGTTCTTATTTAGATTGAGTATAGATAAGCTCGTTAGCTGTATTTTGTTGTTGTAATCTAGCAAACAATAACAATGACAAAACTAAATAGAAAAAAGAAGAAGTCGGTTAGTCCGAAGGTAATTCGTGCAGCTTATACAAATATAACCGAGTTAGCAAAATTGAAGAGACCAACAACTCCTACTGAAGAAACAATAAACAATTGGATAAAAGAGTTAGATACGGTTCAGTTTTTAATTTTTTTTGAATTATGGTACAACAAGAGATTTAAAGAAATAGACCCAGATATATTTAAATCAAAAGATTTAACGGATGGTACCTTAAATATAACACCAGCCATTTGGGAAAGAAAAACAAATGCTGAAGGTATTCGAGTACTGAAGGGGCAGAATGGTGGTGTTTATGTTCAGCCTTTGATTGCAATGCATTTTGATCTGTTTCTAAGTCCAAAACTTAATCTTATGGTAATCAAAACTTACTTAAGGTTTCTAGATAAAACTGGGGGTATAACAACAGTAGGGGTTTCATCGGAGGAACGTCGAGAGTATAATGACGCACATACTAATATGATGGAAAGTTTTGAGATGCGATTGCATGAGAATAAGGTTCCTTTACAGAAGAGAATATATTACCGTGCAGTTTTTGTGAACTATATCAACAAATTAGTGTATGGTAAAACTGCTGGAGAGTGGAAAGATCAAAATCCTTTTCTTGCATTAAGAGGTGAAAACATCAGATCAAATCCTTCTGCGGCCGAATTAAAAATGACAACCATGCTGAGCAAAAGGGCTGATCATTTATTAGGGCAACGAAAAGGTTTCAAGGATATAAAATATGATTTAAAAATTTCAGAACAAAATTATCGGGTCGAATGGCCATCTTTATTTAATGACGGGGAGTAACAAAAAAAATAATACATAAAAACGCAAAAAGGCATGAGTAGAAAAATTTACTTAGGAGGAACAACTATAAGGATTGCAACTAAGGGTAATTGCAGTAACTATATTTCGCTTACTGATCTTGAATCGAAATTAAACTCCAAATTAAAATCAAAAAATCTGTTAAATGATTGGCTGAGAAGTGAACGTGAACGTTTTGGATTGATGGTAGTTGAGTGGTTGGGAAAACCTGGTGGAGAGATAGAGGTTTTTAATCAAATTATCGCAAAATTCTCAAATAAGGGTCAAATTGTTAGCCCAAAGTCATGGATAGCAGGCTCTGGTACTAACGAAATGTTTATTAAAAACGGAAAACAGGGAGGTGTTTATGCTTCCTTATCTGTAGCAGAACAATTTTTAAAGTACTTAAAATTACAAGACCTGCTAATTACTCTAAGAGAAGGATACGAAGTTTTGATAAGTTGCATTGTTGCGGCTAGCTTAAACAAGATAATGGACGATTTTGCTGCCGTTACAAGCAATGGCAGGACAAAAAATTCTAATGTAGAGTCGAGTTTTTTGGATATAGATGGATACGAGAGCTTAGGAATAGGCTAGTCTTATAATAAGGACATTGATATTAATGGTAATATTATTAATTGTTAAATGGCACAAGAAGAAAATACGTCCGAGGAAGAGAAGGTAAAGGCAAAAAAATGTACCATACCGATATACTGCCGTTGTGATTGGTGTGGACAATATTTCAGCTTTAAAAGAAAAACGAAATATTGCGGACGTAGTTGTAAATCAAAGTATTCTTACCAATTTAAGAAGGGGATCAAAATTGCAGACAAGGAGGGGTTTGTGTCAGATGAGTTGCTTAAGTCGCTAAAAGTGAGTTTTCCTTGTAATCTACCAATTAAGAAATTTAAAGAGTTATTCCTCGGTGAAATGGATTTTTTTGTCATTAAGAACGGAAAAACTACTAAAAAGGGGGATGTTATGATTGTTAGTGAAGTTGACGAGAAAACGGGCAATATAACGGGTAGGCAGCTTAGTCGACATGTTATTAATATTACGGATGCAGGTGAGGGTTATACTCCGGGCAGCTTTAAGATTTATTTTAAATAAGAATATGAAAACCAAGAAAAAGCTTAAAGAAGCTAAACCTAGAAAAAGCATTATTGGGCGTGCAAAACAAAAGATAAAAGATATTGTGCCAGATAACTGGGTAAAGAAGCCAACAAACATATTTTAATCGTCACTGATCAAGCATGAAAATAGACCTCTACTGTTTAGAGTACAACGATACACAAGGACTGTTTCATTGTAGTAGATGCGAAGCGGACACAGTTGCTGAGTGGGAGCTAGTCGGAACAAACCTCTCCTACTCTAAATGTTTTGAATTTATAAATAAAATGATGAATACATACGACGGTATTAATGCTGGCGGCACGAATATCCCTCCCCACCACATAATTGTTAAAGAGTTCAAGCAGCTTACCCCAGCCTAATTTCTACTTTACTATTTGGATTATCTATTTGGCTTATTTACCTTCGACCTTCGCTTTGCAGTTTTTTACTGTTTGTGCGTATTTTTTACACTAAAGACTCGAAGGTATGGCTGTTATAGAAAGGGAACATTTGCGGAACTTTTTAAAGAAATTCTATAATATCGAATTGATACTACACGACACGGACATACATAACAATATACTTATTGAGATAAACGACTTTAAAGTAACTATCAATAAAGACCTTGATCTTGTTGATGGGCTTTCACTTCGCGATTCCATTTTTAAAGAAGAGTGCCTAGGTTTAGTTCACGATTTAATTGACGAAATAAAAAACAACATAGGATCGTTTGAGAATAAAGAGCTGTTTAAAATGTACATACAAGAGATGCTTGCTGATGAGAAGTCGATGTATCTGAGTTTTCGTAGGATAATTTCACAATACGGCTTTTACGATAAAGCATTACTTGAAAGTGTGGTGGGTGACGAATGCAGCATTAATACCTATAGTTTTTACTCTGGGGAAGATATGGAAGTGATAACAGGTGGCATTATCAGCCATTGGAGTGTTATGTGTATGGATATGCGAGATGTTTTTATAAGGAAGGTAAAAGAAATTGAAGAACGATATTTAGGTAAGGCTTCTGCATCCACAAAAAACGAAGAGTTGCCTGATAAAGATAACATCACCGGAACCTTAACCGCTAAAGAGTGGTTTATAATGTACAATGATGCTGGCTTTTTTAAAGGAGCTTCGTTCACGAAGTTCTCCAGTGGCCAACAAGTAATCTTTGTAGCAGAGATGATTAAATCAGGCTATACCCATGCCAAGCAACTTCTTGCAGCAAGCAGAAAATCAGGCAAATATGGATTGGCTGTTAGCGAAACTCATAAGAAGAATATTGAAAATTATCTTCGCGAAAAGCAATCCGATCTGGCAGAAAAACATACTGCAAAAAGTAAAATTTCCAACCCTCAGGAGTGAAAACCACTTAAAAAAGCCAAAAATCAACAAGCGAAACTCGTAAAATCAAGCACAAATAGGGCTATTTTGTGTCCATTGTTGTGTCCATAATGAAAGTTTTTTTCATATTTCTTTTTCCCTAAATCCGAGTGCGTTAAACTTCATGTAACTGCGAAAGGTTTATTAACACTTCGTTTTGCAAAAACGCCCTATTTTTTTCTCAAAAAACAGTATCTAAAACTGTCCCAATGGACACAACAATGGACACAATATCCTGTGTCCATTTTTTGGCGAACCCCTTTGTTTGCAGTAGTTTTGGATCGAACCAAACATGCAAAAGGAATGGAAGATAACCTTATCAAAATCGAGTGTAGCGAAAGTCAACTACGATCAATTATCAAATCAGTATTCTCAGAATACTTACAAGATCAAACAGTACCAACTCCAGTAATGCCTCTTAAAAGGCAAGTAAGAACTAAGGAGGCACGAAAAATCTTAGATGTAAGCCCTCCAACAATCAACAGGTATAGAAAGAAGGATTGGATTAGCTCTGTTATGAGGGGCGGCAAGCGCATGTACGACTACAATAGCTTGATTAACTTTTTGGAGAACCCTCCAAGCGATTTCAAATAATTAAAACCACAAAATATGGAAGCCAAAAATATCACTTACGAAAAAGTAATTACAAGAGAGAAAATAAAGAACCTAAACAAAAGCTGGTGGGGTAAAGGAGCCATGCGCTCTTGGGTGTTTACAAGAGTACTGGTTAGTGATGCTGCGTACGTTTATTTGTTGCGCAGTGAAGACCAAAAACAACACTGGGAAGTAGTAAAACGCAAAGTCTTTACCAAGTACAAGCATAGCAGTAAAGGGATAGTCGCAATAAGGTTTGAGAAGTACCCAGAGACTAGAGATTTTGGTGTGTATGGCTGGTGTATGGATACTTACAAATCAGCGGAGGCAAAGTTTAACAAGTTGAGTGGACTGGAAGTACTAGAATAAAAAAGGAGGGCTGTTCAGACCCTCCTTACTAGTGCCTCTCAAAGCCTTAGCCAACATGAAAATAAAGATAATCTCGATGTAATCTGCAAAAACTTAAATCGAAATAACAAAACATAAAAAGCATTCATAAAATGATGAAAATGAAATACCCCTCTAATGATTCAAGAGTAAAAGTACAATACATCGAGTGCTATACAAGAAATATCACTTTTGGTTGTGGCGAGGTCGGTTTTGGCGATGCTAAGAGCATTAAACCCTCAAGTCAGTCATTGCATCCGCCTTGAGGGTAGTGCGTCATCAGATAGTTTAGAACGCGCCTTTAATCAAACATAAAAGGCGGCATTCTTTGTTCTTTTATTTAAATCAATTTACACATGTAACCTAATCCTAACAGGTTAAATATTTTACAATTATGGCTAAAATCCGTAAAGCCTTTAATTTCTATCGTAGCTATTATGATATAGCTAAGGAACTAAAAGAAAAAGAACGAGGCGAGTTTCTATGGGCAGTTATGCAAAAGCAATTTGAGGGGATAGAACCCCAATTAAAGGGGCAGGCTCGCTTTGCTTATGTATCGCAAAGGCATAGTATAGATGCGCAAGTGGCTGGTTATGAGGCTCAAGTAAAGAAGCCTTGCATAGGGGCTACGTTACCCCCTATGCAAGGGGGTATGCAAGGGGGTATGCAAGGGGGTATGCAAGGGGGTACTCGAGGGGCTTCCCAACCCCCTTCGGTACAAGAGAAAGAGAAAGAGAAAGAGAAAGAGAAAGAACAAGTACAAGAGAAAGGGAAAGGAGAAATGAAAAATTTACCACCAAAACCAAAACCTCGAAAAGTGAAAGATTTTATTGCACCTAACAAAGAGGAAGTGGTAAAATACTTTGTAGAGGAGGGGTATTTAGAATGGGTTGGTGAAAAAGCATACAGCCACTACGCTTTAAATGATTGGTGCAACTCAAAAGATAAGCCTGTGAAGAATTGGAAACAAACAATGAGCAACAACTGGTTTAAGCCAGAATATAAGGAACCTCCTAGGCATTCAACTGGAGTGGTTATTTAAACAATGCATAAACAAATACTTAAACAAATAGCAATATGATAGAAAAGGATGATTACTCTAAACATGGCATAACGATAAAGTCGGGAAACACAACTGGTAAGGTGCGTGCTTTGTGTCCCGAATGTTCATCTGACAGGAAAAAGGGCAAGAAAGATGAATGTTTGGCAGTCAATTTAGACATTAAGGTTTGGTATTGCCATCACTGTGAATGGTCTGGTTCTTTGAAAGTTAAGAGTACTGATACGCCAGTATACAAAACACCTCCATTTAAGAATAATACCGAAATTTCTGATGGAGCGGTAAAGTATTTTGCAGGAAGAGCACTTTCGCAAAAAACACTGACCAAAATGAAAATTACCAGTGGCCTTGAGTACATGCCAGTACCAAAAGCGAAAGTCAATACCATTCAATTCCATTTTATTAAAGATGGTAAAATCGTAAACACGAAGTATCGTGATAGGGACAAAGGTTTCAAGTTACATGCAGGTTGTGAGTTGTGTTTTTATAACCATGATATTATTGAAGCTTCAAAAAAAATTATAATAACAGAAGGGGAAATGGATGCTTTGAGTTTTATTGAGGCGGGTATTGACTACGTTGTTTCTGTCCCGAACGGAGCTAATAATCTTAAGTTTCTAGTAAACTACATTGATCTGTTTGAGGGTAAAGAAATTATCCTTGCTCTTGATAATGATTCTGCTGGCAGGAAGCTACAGGAGAATTTAGCAAATAGATTTGGCAAAGAGCGTTGTACGTACATCAAATTCAAGGATTGCAAGGATGCGAACGAATGCTTGATGGAATATGGGGTACAAGGAATACTTGATGCTCTTGCTAAACCATTTAAGTTTCCACTTGAAGGTGTTTTTACCGTTACGGACATAAGCGATGAGATCGATGATTTGTATGATAATGGGTTAGATAAGGGAGTTTCAACAGGAATAGACGATTTTCTATTGCGAATTGTTAAAGGTTATTTAACTGTACTTACTGGGATTCCTGGGCACGGAAAGTCTGAGTGGCTTGATAATATTATACTACACCTAAGGCTGGAGCATGGTTGGGTCGGCGCTCTTTATTCGCCAGAAAACCGTCCTATGTCATTGCACTTTGCAAAATTGGCGATGAAGTTAATCGGTAAACCTTGGGACGGTCATAGCAGAATGACCGAGGGAGAGAAGAATTTGGCCAAGCGGTTTGTGGATAAATCTTTTTGGTTTATAAAACCAGAAAAAGGGTACGATTTGACCAATATTCTTAGCCATGTTCTTCAAGTTCACCGGGCTGTTGGGTGTGATTATTTTGTGATTGATGCTTGGAATAAACTTGAGCACAATTTGACTGATACGGACTCTATCGGCAAAGCACTTGATCAGATAGTAGATTTTTGTGAAAAACACCACATACACTGCTTCTTGGTTGCGCATCCTAAGAAACAGTACAAAGAGAACAAAGAGAATGGAGCCTTTGGATATAGGGTTCCAACGCTGTATGATATTGCTGGTAGTCACAACTTTTATGCGAAGGCTGACAATGGTATATCGGTTTTTAGAAATAGAACGAAGGATGGGCTAGATATTACAGAAGTCCATATTAACAAAATTAAGTATGCGCATTGGGGTGAGGAGGGTTTTAGTACGTATCAATTTGACCGAGAAGTATTACGCTACTATCCTTTAGGAACGCAACCCAATTATGAGAACTGGATAAATAGAAAGTTTAACCAACAGACGGCATCACAGGTGGAAAAAGAAGGTGCCGATGAAAGTCTTGAAAAAGACGATAAAATGGTTTGGTTAGATGAACTACAATAAAAACAGGGCAAATGGATAAAAGCAAAGAGATTGAAAGTACCCACCTCCCCTTGTCTGATGGGGAGGTGGTATTATTCAAGAATAATATTTATGGTATTTGCTATAACGCAAAACATAGTGCTTATGTTTTGCGTTTACAAAATGTTGGTATTTCGGAAGCCTCAAATATAATGGCGACTGAAAGGATGATTTTTGCTAAAATAGATTCTGGGGAAATGGTTCGATTTTCTTTTAGAAATTGGCCGGAAGAAATCAGGAGACTGGAACAGTTTTTTAGTTCAGCTATATTCCCACGACATGCAATACAATTAGATGTAGTTAGTAGGTTGGCATGGAAGCCAAGTTACAAGAATATCAAGCTAGTAAAGCGAGAAAAAAAATCTAAGGAGCCATACTTGATTAAACTCCAAAAACTAAAAGAGAATATTATAAACAGAGACCCTGTGCCTCGCTTTATAAAAACGCATATGAGATATGTAAAGGCAAACCAAGACAATAAAGTATATGAACCGTATCTAAATAGGCTCCAAACACTGAAAGGGATTCTTGAAAAAGATGACTTGACTGCTCCTGAGGAACGTAAAAAAAGCTCAATGAGCAACAATATTTTTTTAGTATAATTGTGCTTCTTAAAAAACCAGCAAACAATTTGCAGTCAGACGATTACGTTCCACGCGGAACCTTGTGGAACCTCAAGCATATCAGCTTAAAGCAGTTATTAGAAAGTTATAATGATGGATGGGGAAAGCTTAAGTAGATTGAGTCTAAATAAGTGGATTGGGCACAAAAAACCCATCTTCAAGGGGCTTATACAATCCTTAAAAATGGGTGTTTTATCAGTCAATTAACGATTAGTCTATTAACGATAACTGACCACAATTGTAATACGTGAATATACAGAGAATACACATAAAGAACGTATCGGCTTACTCTCTGGTTATGTGTACGAGGATGTTTTAAAAAGGTTACGAAAAGGCACAAAAAAAACACCCACCTTTATAGCCCTTATGAGAAGCCATAAAAATGGATGTTATATTAGCCAATTAACGCAAATTGACCATACTAACGGGGATGTTTTAAAAAAATCAAAAAAACCCCCTCTACGTTGCGAGAAGAAGGGGCCTTAGTGAAATAATCTGCAAAGATGATATTCCACTATATCGGTCGTTACACCACTGCAATTATACAACTATTTTTTTTAATGGCACAAAAAACCTTCTAGGCCATTAAGCTAGAAGGTTTTTTATCATGAAAAACTCTAACTCAAACTACAAATAGTGGCAGTAATAAGTAGCTTCTGTATACTAATACGCAAACCTTTTCAAAAGGTTACAAAAAAAAATATTATTTGTTTAAACCCCGAGGGGCGAGAAAGAATAGGTTAATAACTAGTCTAGCTATGGCCTATACTTTCCCTGGCAATTGTCGACCTTCAAAGCTAGTGAATTAACGAAAGTAATTAGTATCTTGAACTAGATTTTTTAATGAATTGATGGCTCTGAGACTGTATAACCATTCCAGTTGTTGGAGTCATTTGATAAAGGAGTAGGTCGCACAACTTGCTCCTTTTTTTTTCTATTATAAAAATTAAATGGTGAGTTAGGTGAAGAAAGCCTGTTAGCAGATTTGTTAACGGGTTTTTTCATAGTGATAATTTTAAGAATATAAGTATTAGCATTTACATTGCGCTATGTTTTAAATAAAGTTATATTTGCAGCTCATGTTATATTAAGTAACGTAACAGCTTTAGTGATATTTTGCTGGGACGTTATTTTGTTTATTGATTTGTTAGATTCAAGGCGGGCGTAGTATACCCGCCTTGTTTTTGTTTTATTGTATTTGCAGCACTTTCTTTACTGAACCATCGCTATAAATGTAAAAAAGCACAGCGTTAGGTGTTGGTACTACTTCTCTGCCTAGTACATCTACAATGCGAACTAGTTCACGACTCGTGCTACTTGTGATTGTTTCGATCGAAGTATAGTTTGGATCAGAAGGAGGGTTATTAGGGCTTGATAGCAATGTACTTATAAATATTTTAGCTTCATTTGTTGAATTGATATGCATCCCAGAAAGAAGTATTTTGTCTCCACTAATAATTAAACTATGGACGTTTCCCAATTCTGTTAAGCCTGTGGTGTTCACTTCCGACCAAGATGCACCTTGGTTTGTTGATTTAAAGAGTTTATTAACGTAGCCACCTATTCCATTGTCATATTTTACGCCATTTATGTAAATATTCCCATTATCAACTGTAGCGAAGTCGGCTGGCCCATAAGTTTGGTCATATCCCGAAATTGACGAAGACCATGTTACGCCGTTGTCGTTACTTACAAATATTTTAGCTCCGTTGGCGGAATTAACGTGCATACCCGCAAGAAGCATTTTATTTCCACTAATGGTCAAACTATGAATATTTCCAAGGTCTGTTAAGCCTGTGGTGCTGATTTCTGACCAAGATGTACCTTGATTTGTTGATTTAAAAAGTTTGTTAATAAAGCCAGCTATCCCGCTATCATATTTCACCCCATTAAGGTAAATATCGCCGTTGCTAGCAGTAACAAAGTCGGCTGGACTATAGGTTACGTCGTAGCCAGTAATTGATGACGACCAAGTTGCTCCGTTATCATCACTTACAAATATTTTAGCACCATTAGCAGAATTAACATGCATCCCAGCGAGGAGCATTTTGTTCCCACTAACGGTTAGGCTATGAACATTCCCAAGGTCTGTTAATCCTACAGTAACAACTTCCGACCAAGATACGCCTTGATTTGTTGATTTGAAAAGTTTGTTGATGTAGCCGCTTACTCCATTATCGTACTTTACACTGTTTGTGTAAATGTCGCCATTATCAAGAGCAACAAAGTCCGCAGGCGCATACGTTTGGTCGTAGCCTGTAATTGAGGATGTCCAACTATTTTGTGCAAATGAAGTTAGGCTTAGCGTTAAAGCCAGTATGCTTAGTGTTTTTTTCATAGTTCTGTTTATGTTAGTTATGGTATTCATTTGCATTCATTTGGTTTCTTGTATTCATCCACTTAAAGCTAAAGTAGGTTGCAGGAAAAGCAGCAAGGATAGACCAAGTTTTAAAGTAGTGTGGCAATACTTCTTTCTCAGCTAACAGTATTAAAATTCCAGCAACTACCAAGTACAGGAGAAGAGCGAAGAAGGTATTCCATCCAATAGTTGATAGTTTTAAATGTTTTCCTTGTTTAAGCCTGTATACGGTGTAGGGGAAAGGGAAAAGTATTGCTGCAAAGATTAGCAGGTTAAAAATTATTCCTAATATATTTTCCATAGTGATATTTTAAACACAAATGTAGTAATAATGGAATAGTATTGCAATGCATCTAAATATGAGTATATTTGAGGCTCTTATAAGGAACAACTGCTCCAAGTTTGAAACGCATTGGGGTGTTGTTGAGTTGTTCTGGTTAGGATATTTTTTTCATTTAGTGTTTACGAGGGGGGTGTAGTGTTCCTCCTCGTTTTTTATGGTCAATTAACTTGTGTTCAATGTTCCTTTTTCTCCCCATCAAATTTGTTTATAAATTCACCTAAGGTCTCCTCAAAGGCTACAGCAAGCTTTAAACACCAGTACAATGTTGGATTGATCTCACCGCGTTCAAGTCTTGATACGTTTTGAGCGTTATTACCCATAAGGTCGGCTAGGAACTCTTGAGACCACCCCATTTCTATTCTACGACTTTTTACGTATCTTCCAAACTTACGTTTAAAGTTCTCTAGTCTTGTTGCAGGTTTCATTGTGCAATTATCGTGATTAATGGCAGTAAGTCTCTAACCGTATGTGATTATTATTGTATAAGTTTGATGAAGTTAAATAATATTGATTATGATTTTACAAATAAAAAAGGAAAATAAAGGCATGTATATTCAATATGACGGCATTGTAACAGGTGTTGACATAATGGAGAGTAACGGATATTTTAGTAAAAACAAAATACGTGGTTTTAATTATTTTATTCACGATTTAACTTTTGCCGCTATGGTAGATGTTTCTATAGGTTCATTGAGAATTAAGGTAGCTATCAATAAAAATGCCGCTCGTGCTAATAAAGACCTTTGTCAAATTTTTGTTTGCTGCAATAAGGATGTTAAGCAGCTAATAGAGGATTATAAAGAATTAATGAGCACTGGCATGAACAGGTGGGAGATAGTAATTGTTGATACATTAGAAGAAGCTATAAAGATCGCTAGCGAAAGGGTGGTTAGGTCGATGGGGGTTCAATGCTAGGTTCCCAATCATCGAAGCCCTCTAACTCGCCTATTGGGACTTCACGGGAGGAATTGGCTATATTCTTTCCGTCCACAAACGTTAATTCAAAATTTGGGCCTGTTCGGAATCTTAAGTAAACTTTCTCTGTATTACCAATGAATGTTTTTCTTATTGCTAAATCTGTATCACTAATTTCAATTGCTTTTTCCCAAGTCATAGATATTTATACGCAGAAGCAAAAAGAAGGTTACGGTTGTGTGAGTTGTTTGGTTTGTACAAAAAGTGTATGTGTGCTGTGGTATGGTTGCGGGAATGGCAAATCACAAAAATAAGAACCCCATGGATAAAGGACTCTGGAATATCGCCGACTCCTGAGGCGTCCCGCCTTACTTGCTACTATTGCTGCATGTTAAACACCCACAAACCCACTAAAACCAGCGATCTTCACGTGTTGCAACCCCTACAACCACTGCTTTTATAGAGCTTTTTTGACTTACCCCCTTTATCGTTCTTTATTACGTTTTACGGTCTTTTATAGTTTAATAATGTATAAATGCTGTGGGATTGTTATGGGAGTTTTGTATATTTGAATCACGCAATAAATATCACTATACAACAATCAAATAATATAACTATGAAAATATCTGTATCTGTTCGAGGCAAGCGCGAAAGCTCACCCGTGATCATTAGAATATCTGCTGGGAGGAAAGCAGTGTTTGAAGCACCCACTAAAATACATACTGACCCCAAAACTTGGGACAAGCAAAAATCAAGGGCTATCAAAGTAAGAGGCAATAATCATTCTCACATTGAAAAAGTAAATGAGAACATAATCAAAATTGTGAGCGAACTAGAAACTCATTTTTTAAACGACTCTGGGAAGCCAAATTTTGTAGTTACAAGCCAATGGCTAAAAGATTTTATTCAATACCGTGGCGAAGCTAAAAAGGAACCAGAATTAAAAACCTACAAAGGAAAGCCAATGGATTTAGTTGGGTACTGGGAATACTTTATTGAAAGAAATGAT
>SMUX01034108.1_pt1 | contig 82170 bp, 82 predicted proteins | sample 2456431 | NCBI WGS metagenome assembly SMUX01 (sample SAMN11095930, study PRJNA526329) | marine sediment metagenome | biome: Marine sediment; feature: Surficial sediment; material: Deep marine sediment; isolation source: Hadal surficial sediment | place: Pacific Ocean | collected 2014-11 | depth... | reverse complement strand
TCGCCGATAACGTGCTAGCAGGGCGCCGACGACGTCCGGTGCCCGCGCGCAGGCGAGCGTAGCTCGCCGATAACGTGCTAGCAGGGCGCCGACGACGTCCGGTGCCCGCGCGCAGGCGAGCGTAGCTCGCCGATAACGTGCTAGCAGGGCGCCGACGACGTCCGGTGCCCGCGCGCAGGCGAGCGTAGCTCGCCGATAACGCGCTAGTGACGACTCTTGCGGCGGCGGCGCTTCTGGTATCGCTGCACCGCGCGGTTGTGCTCGGCCAGCGTAGCCGAGAACTGGTGTGTGCCGTCGTTCTTGGAGACGAAGTAGAGATAGCCGACCTTCTCCGGGTTCAGGACGGCACGGATCGAGGCCATCGATGGACTGGCGATGGGTCCCGGCGGAAGCCCGCTGCGCGTGTACGTGTTGTACGGGTTATCCGTGCGCAGGTCGCGCGAACGGATATTGCCATTGAACTCGCCGTGGGTGTAGATGAGCCCGTAGATCACCGTGGGGTCGGACTGGAGGCGCATTCCACGTCGCAGGCGGTTGTGGAAGACGGCGGCGATACGCGGCCGCTCGGCGCCGACAGCGGTCTCCTTCTCGACGATCGAGGCCAATGTCACCACCTGGTGCAGGGACATTCCCGAGGTCGCCACCTGCTCGCGGTCGGCGTCGGCAAAGCTCGCCTGAAACAGCTCGAACATTGCGCGCAGGACCTCCTCGGCGGGGGTATCACGACGGAAGCGATAGGTCTCGGGATAGAGGTACCCCTCGACCGTTTCTGCCTCGAGACCCAGTGAGCGCACGAACTCTGTGTCCCGACCCTTCTTCGCGAAGGAATCGGCATCGGTGATGCCCGCGGCCTCGAGCCGCTCTGCGATTTCGTTCAGCCGCAACCCCTCGGGCAGGGTGACAGCGTGAGTCTTGACCGCGCCCGAGACCAGCAGCTCGAGGATCTGCAGGGGTGTCATGCTGGGAGCGAGATCGTATTCACCGCTCTTGACCTCGCGGTCGAGGCCTAGCACCCGCGCGAAGGCCACGAGCACGCCGGGACCGAAAAGAGCGCGATCCGGCAGCAGCTGCTCGGCATCGAGCCGGTGCGCGACCGAGCGCAACGACTCGCCCGCCTCTACCCGGAAGAGCTGGCTCGCGTCGTCGGATCGAGCGGGGGTCCAGAGGCCGCCCAAGCTCCAGCCCAGCGCCACACCCAGCGCCGCCAGCGCAAGGAACGTGCTGATCAGCAGCTGTCGCCTCAAGACGGCGCTCTCTCGATGTAGGTACGCAGGATGATTGCGGCCGCGATCGAATCGACGCCCTTGCGCCGTCGGGTTCCTGTCTCCCTCAGCACGCGCTCTGCCTCAAGCGTCGTCCAGCGCTCATCCAAGAACTCCACCGCCACCCGGGTTCGCTCGGCCACGGCCTCTCCGAAGTCGCGCGCCCGCTCGGCCGCCTGCCCCTCGCGTCCATCGAGGTGGAGCGGCAGCCCGACCACGATCCGGCCGACCTCGTAGTTGGTCACGAGATCGGCGATGCGCTGAAGGTGCACGTCGTCGCCCGAACGCGAGCACTGGATGGTCTCCAGGGGCTGCGCGAGCATGCCGCTGGGGTCCGTGACGGCCACGCCGATCCTCCGCTCCCCGAAGTCCAACCCCAGCGTGCGCATGACGGGGAAAGTAGCAATCGTAGTCTGGCGGGTCAGGCTTGCGCAGCTGGGTGCCGATAAAGCGATGGCGATGGAATCGCCCACCGTACGCGAAGTGCTGCGCGCCGCGCTCGAGGATCCGGAGGGGGAGGTGCGCGAGGCGGCCGCGGCCGCCCTGGACCGGCTGGAGGAGGCCGGCGGCGTCGAGCGCTTGCTGGCTGCTTTCGAGTCCGAAGACCTGCGTCAACGCGTCCAGGCGGTCTACGGCCTGGGCCGAATGCGGGACCGTCGTGCGCACGAGGTACTGCTCTCGGCGCTCGAGGATTCCGTGGCCGACGTGCGGGCGGCCGCCGTACGCGCTCTCTGCGAATTCCCCCAGGCGAGCCTGATCGAGCCGCTGATGCAACGGCTCGAGGATCCGGAGTCGGTGGTGCGCCGCGCTGCGATCGAGGCCCTCGGCATCTGCGGCGATCCGCGCGTTGCGACCTTCCTCGAGACCACACTCGACGACCCCGATCCCGCGGTCGTACGCGACGTCCTGAACGCCCTGGCACGGCTGGGAGGCGCCCATCTCGAATGCATCCTGCCCTTCACCAAGCATTCCGACCCGAGCCTGCGCTCGGCGGCTCTGCGAGCGCTGCCGGAGGTTGCCGGCGCCGCCCAGGGCCCCTAGCCTGGATATCTCACCCGGTGGCCTACTGCGGCCGCCCACTGCACGCCAATCCAGGCTAGGCCCGCGCGCCCTTACGCGCGCAGGCTTTCCTCCAGGATCGTCCCCACATCGATGCCTTTGGAGAGCGGATCCACCGAAGTCACGATCCTGCGCTTCTCTTCCGAGGCCTGAGCGAGATCCACACGGGCGGTCTCCGCCAGCGGGACCCCATCGGGATCCATTACGAGCTCAACCTTGGGGCTGATCGCGTCCAGGGGGTTTAAGGCGATGACCACGGCGATCTCGCCCGTGGCCAGGCGCACCGTTTCACCCACCGGATAGGTGCCGAGCATGCGGATGAACTGCTCCACGAGGTCGGGCCGGTATGCGCTGCCGGCGCAGCTCTGAATGATGCGCACCGCCTCGCCGGGTTCGCGCGAGCGCCGGTAGGGTCGGGTGGAGGTGATCGCGTCGTAGCAGTCGGCGAGCGCGATCGCGTCGGCGAGAGGATGGATCTCCTCCGTTGCCAGGCGCTCCGGATAGCCCTTGCGGTCGAAGCGGATGTGATGTTGGAGGACCATTGTGCGAGCGGCGGGATCCATGCCCTGCATGCTCTCGAGGATCTCTGCGCCGAGTTCGGAATGGAGCTTGATCAGACGCATCTCCTCATCGTTGAGCCGCCCGGGCTTGCGGATGATGGTCTCATTGGTGCGGACCTTGCCCACATCGTGAAGTAGTGCTGCGATGCCGAAGGCGCTGAGTTCCGCCGGAACCAGCTCCAGCTGCAGACCCAGGGCGAGACAAAAGACCGCTACGTTCACCGAGTGGTTGTAGGTGTAGTCGTCATACGACTTCAACATCGCCATGCCCATGAGGGCATTCGGATCATCGAGCATGAGATCCCTCATTGAATCCACGACAGCCACGGCCGCGCGGGTCGAAGGAATTCGGCCCACCCGCAGCTCCGTCATGACGTTCATAATCATGCACAGCGATTCAGAATAGATCCGATGGGCGCGCACCTGCGAGTCGTCGGTTGTAGCCAGCTCGGTGTAGACGGCATGCTGGATGGCGTAGTTTTTCCAGAGGGCGGCGAGATCGTCCCCATCTTCGCTGTCTCCACCCGTCAGGATCTTCACGATCCCGAGGGCCTCATCGACCTCGATGCCGGGCTGGAAGGTAATGGATTCGATTCCTCGGCCCTGCAGACTCACGAAGAGATTACGCCAAGTAGTGTCGGTATCGTAGAAGGGAACTTCATCAAAGGCGAGCACGTCGTCGACTATGCCCAGAACGAGAGGGCGACCCGCTTGCAGCAGCTGGCTCAGCTCTCGTATGAAGTTTTGCAGGGGATTCTGGATTCCCGGATGGCCCTCGGGATAGAGTGCCGAGACCTTCAATGCACTTTGCAGGTGTGTGAGGCAGTCTGATGCGCGCTTCTTGTTCATCGCGTCTCCGCGCGCGACATTCGCTCAAGCGATTCGTGACAGGCCTTCCGCAGCGCGGGATCGGGGCCCACGGCGTGCTCGGCCAGCGCCATCGACGCGTCATCGCCCCCGATTCGCCCGAGCGCGCGTGCCGCCGCGATGCGCAGCGCTCGGGTGCGCTTGCGCCGAAGGAAAGTTTTGCGGCCCAAGACGTGCTTCAGGGGGGCCAGGGCCTCCGGGTTCCGTATGCGGCCCAGGCTGCGGATCGCCTCCCGCTGCTCGTTCTCGGAGTAGCGCGAGTTCGTATCCAGCATTTGAGCCAGGGCCTGCACCGCGGTGGGGCTGCGGGCCTCCCCCAGAGAGGCGATCACCACCGAGGTGAGCTCCGGAAGCTTGTTCGCGGCTTGCAGCAGACCCTGCAGCGCGTGCTCGGTTCCGATGCGCGCCAGCCCTCTCGCTGCCTCCTGCTGCAGATCGTTGTCGGGCTCCTGCAGCCGCTCGAGCAGGGCGTCCGTCGCGCGCGGGTTCTGCATACGGCCCAGCAGCCGCGCCGCTTGTCGCGCGCGCTCCGGAGAGTCCGACGCGACCTCCCTCACCATCACGGGGAAGGCGGTCTCCCCCATTGCGATCAGGACCGCGGTGAGCTGGCTCTGTACGATGTTGCTGCCGTTCTCGTAACGCGCCAGCAGGGTGGGTACCACACTCGACCCGAGACAGATGAGCGTCTGCGTGGCCTGCACGCTCGAAAGCCCGGTGCTGCTGCAGGCATGATCGATGACCAGGTCGAGCATGTGCGGACTCTCGGCCAGCTGGTGCAGCCAGCGCTCGGCTTCGGCGCGGAGCTCCGGCGTGCGTGCGCCCGGATCGGTGGCGTGGCGGCAGCAGACCAGCACGGCGCGGTAGCCGTCGGCGGCGTTGCCGGCTTCCGTCATGGCTACGACCCGCTCCTGGATGCGCGTCGCGAGCTCCTGGTACTCGCCACCCTGATCGCACTTCTCGAGCTCCGTCAGCAGCTGGATGAGCTCGCTGATGCTCTCCGAGCGCTGCTTCTCGGGCGTTCCCTGCGGGTGATCGGCGGGCGAAGCCCGCCTGCCCGCGCGGCGCGCCACTTCGTGCGCGCCTTGGGGTGCCGGGTCGGTGTCATCGTCGGGGTCGTCGGTCGGCGGGGGCTGGACGGGGAGCTGGGCGCGATTGGAGAGCTCCGCGAACTCCATCTCCGAGGTGGTAATGTGCCGCACGCCGGCGCGCAGTAGGCTCTGCTCCAATCCTCCCAGCTGTTCGAGCGACTCGGCGTTCTGGGCCAGGGCGTCGATCAACACCAGCAGCTCCTGGGCTTCGAGATCGCAATGGACCCGCAGCCGCCGCACGCGTCGCAGGCGCAGGGCCTTGGCGACGTCGTCGATGCCTGGCCCGCTGGCGGGCGTGCCGTCCGGCAGCAGCAGGCTTCCGCCGCGAAGCTCGAGCCGAAGCTCCTCCACTTTGCTCAGGCCCTCGTGCCAGACCGCCAGGGTACGCTCCAGGGTGGCCTTCAGGGTCGGGTGGGTGGGCGGATAGAACTGGCGTGCGCGCAGCGCGCGTGCCAGCTCGAGGAGCAGCGGAGACGCGGTCTCCTGCTCGAGGCTTGCCTCAGTCATGCAGCTACACCCGGGCGTAAAGGTCCCTCGCGACGCGCATCGGCTGCTGCAGGGGGCGGCTTGAGAAGGCTCAGCCCGGTCGTGGACGCTGGGCACCGCGCGCGCGGCCGGGCTAGCTTTTTCGGTTTTTTTTCGCTTTCTTGACAGGCGGGGGAGAGGGGACCTAGGCTCGGAACAACCGGCGGAATCGGCGGAAACCCCTGAAATCTAATGAGAAAATTGGTTCTCTTCGTGGCCACCGGAGCCGGCTCCGGCTACTCGCCCATCGCTCCGGGCACGGTAGGCTCGGGTGTGGGGCTGCTTCTCTACCTGCCGCTAGCGGGCCTGGGCGGGGCGACCTACGTGGCGGTCGTGGGCGGCATCGCGGTCCTGGGCGTGTGGGCGGCCGGGCGCGCCGAGCGCCTCTTTGGCCAGCACGACGATGGCCGGATCACGATTGACGAGGTCGCGGGGATGCTGCTGTCGCTGGCGTTTCTGCCCTGTCGACTCGATGTGGTGGTGGTGGCTTTTCTGCTGTTTCGTGTGTTCGACATCACCAAGCCTCCCCCCGCGCGCGCCGCCGAGTCCCTGCCCGGTGGGCTGGGCGTGATGACCGACGACCTGGTGGCGGGCCTCTACGCCAACGTCGTGGGACAGCTGCTCTGGCGTGTGGTCCTGCCGGGGGGGCTCGGGTGACGCGAGCGGACGCGTGGATCGTCACGATCGGCGATGAGCTCTTGCGGGGCGAGATCGTCGACTCGAACAAGTCGTTCTTCTCCGACCGCTTGCTGCGGCTGGATCTGGAGAGCGCCCGCCACGTGTCCGTGCCGGACGACCCGGCCGCGATCGAGGAGGTGCTACGCGAGGCCGCGTCCCGCGCGCGCGTCGTGCTGGTCTCGGGGGGCCTGGGGCCAACCCGCGACGACATCACCACCGAGGTTGCTGCGCGCGCGTTCGGCCGACGCCTGCTGCGCGACGCGGTGGTGCTCAAGGAGATCCGCGCCTTCTTCCACTCGCTCGGGCGCGAGATGGCCGCGAACAACGCCAAGCAGGCGGATTTCCCGGAGGGTGCCGAGGTGCTCCCCAACCCGCTCGGCACCGCGCCCGGATTCATGCTACAGGCGGAGGGCGCGCTGCTCTTCTTCACGCCCGGGGTTCCGCGCGAGCTCCAGCGCATGACCGACGAGGAGATCCTGCCGCGCATCGAGGCGCAGCTCGGCCGCGGAGGCGTGGTGAGGGCGCTGCTGCTGCGCACCTTCGGCCTCGGGGAGTCTACGCTCGATCACGAGCTGCGGGATCTGGCGCGCAGCGATCCCGACGTGACGCTCGGATTTCGCACGCAGTTCCCGGACAATCTGGTGCGGGTGCTTGTGCGTGCGGCCGATGAGGCCGAGGCGGAGAAGAAGCTGCGCGACGTAGTCGACCGCATCCACGCGAAGCTCGGCGAGCTTGTGCTGGGCGAGGGAGAGCGCCCGCTCGAGGAGATCGTGGGCGAGCTGCTGCGCGAGCGGCACCTTACCCTGGCCGTGGCCGAGTCCTGCACGGGCGGGCTCTTGACCAGTCGCATCACCGACGTTCCGGGCAGCTCGCAGTATCTGGTCGAGGCCGTGGTGAGCTACGCCGACGAGTCTAAGGTGCGCGAGCTCGGTGTGTCGGCCGCGGACCTTAAGGCGCACGGCGCCGTCTCGGAGCCCGTGGCCCAGCAGATGGCGGAGGGGGTGCGACGGCGCGCGGGCACCGACCTCGGGCTGGCCACGACCGGCATCGCGGGACCTGGCGGCGGCAGCCCGGAGAAGCCTGTGGGTACGGTGTGCGTCGCGCTCTCCGATGCAGAAGGGACTGTGGTCCGTCGTTACCAGCTCATGCGCGACCGTACCCGTAACAAGCTCCTGGCCAGCCAGCTGGCCCTGGACTGGGTCCGGCGCCGACTGCTCGGGCTCGAGATCGGGCAGGAGACCTTTCCGCGCCTGCGCGGCACGGGGGGAGGTGGTTCGTGAGCGCGGACCCCCTACGTAGCTTCCTGGCCGTGGATCTGGCGCCGCACGCGCGTGCCCAGGCCGCGCAGGTCATGGCGCAGCTGCGCCAGGGGGCGCCCGATGGCGTGCGCTGGGTGCCCGCGGAGAACCTGCACCTGACGCTCAAGTTCCTGGGCGACGTCGAGCCCGATCGTATTCCCAAGCTGATCGCCGCCTCGACCGCCAAGCTCGAGCGCGTGGGTGGGTTCGAGGTGATGCTCGGAGGGCTGGGCGCCTTCCCCAACGCGCGCCGCGCACGGGTGGTCTGGCTCGGTGTTCAGGCCGGAGGCCCCGAGCTCGCACGGCTGGCGCGCAAGCTGGACGCGGCCGCGGCCCGGATCGGCGTAGAGCGGGAGCGGCGGCCCTTCCGCACCCATCTCACGCTGGGACGCCTGCGTCAGCCCGCCCCGCTAGCGTTCAGCGCAGTTGCCTGTCCCGACGCAAAGCCTTTTTTCGTCGAGGAAGTCGTACTCTATGAGAGTCGGCTCTCCCCCACCGGTGCTTGCTACGTACCCCTGGCCCGTCTTCCCCTCCAGAGGGCGGAAGCTCAACCACCCAACTTTACCCCGGACACTTAGGAGAGAACGAAATGGCGCGAGAACAAACGGATCCCAGAAAGGCCAAGAGCCAGGCCATCGAGCTGGCGGTGGCATCGATCGAGAAGCAGTTCGGTAAAGGCGCCATCATGGTGATGGGCCGGGACGCGATCGATAGGGAGATGCCGATCATTCCGACCGGCTCCCCCTCGCTCGACATCGCGCTCGGTGTGGGCGGGGTGCCGCGCGGCCGCGTGACCGAGATCTTCGGGCCCGAGTCCTCGGGCAAGACGACGCTCGCGCTGCACGTCATCGCGGAGTCTCAGCGGCAGGGCGGCGCGGCCGCGTTCATCGACGCCGAGCACGCCATGGACGCGGCCTACGCGGCCAAGCTGGGCGTGAACATGGAGGAGCTGCTCGTCTCCCAGCCCGACACGGGTGAGCAGGCGCTCGAGATCGCGGACATGCTGGTGCTCTCGGGGGCGATCGAGCTGGTCGTGATCGACTCGGTGGCCGCGCTGGTGCCCCGGGCGGAGATCGAAGGCGAGATGGGCGACCACCATGTGGGCCTGCAGGCCCGACTCATGAGCCAGGCGTTGCGCAAGCTCGCCGGCAATCTCGCCCGCTCCGGCACGGCGATGATCTTCATCAATCAGATTCGGATGAAGATCGGGGTCATGTTCGGCAATCCCGAGACCACATCCGGCGGCAACGCGCTCAAGTTCTACGCCTCGGTGCGGCTCGATGTGCGCCGCATCGGTCAGATCAAGGATGGCACCGAGAGCATCGGCAACCGAGTGCGCGTGAAGGTGGTGAAGAACAAGGTGGCGCCCCCGTTCCGTCAGGCCGAGTTCGACCTCATGTTCAACGAGGGCATCTCCCTCGTGGGGGACCTGCTGGACCTGGCGGCGGAGGCCGGGCTGCTCGAGAAGAGCGGGACCTGGTACAGCTTCGAGGGCACGCGCATCGGGCAGGGACGGGAGAACGCCAAGCGTTTCCTGAAGGAGAACCCGGAGACCCTCGACCGTCTCAAGGAGCTCGTCTACGCCCACGCCGGAATCAAGCGGAAGGTGCCGGTGGAAGCCGAAGACGGGAAGAAGGGCTAAGCAAGGGGTCCCAGGGCGGTCCGTATCTGAACACCTGTTCCTGGCGCCCGGGCCACATTCCTTTCTGTGCCGGATTTCGTCCGGAGATTTTGGGCCTCGGGACTTGGCCCGATACATCAAGAAATCAGTCAGTTGGGTCGATCCACCCGCAAGCTCCGACTGCGTCGGCAGGAGAGCAGATGGCGGATGTGAAGCTCAACGACATTCTGAGGCCTGCGGTCACAGGCGAGGCATCGGATATCCACCTCAAGGCGGGTCTGCCGCCCCTGTTCCGCATCGATGGGGCGCTGGTACCGCTCAAGAGCAAACGACTGACGGGCGAGCAGCTGGAGCGCATGCTCGCCGCCATCATGACCCCCGTCCAGAAGGCTCACTTCGACAAGTTCCACGAGGTGGACCTGGCCTACTCCATCGCCGGGGTCGGTCGCTTTCGCGTCAACGCCTTCAGGCAGCGGGGCACGATCGGGATCGTCTTCCGCGTGATCCCCTTCGGCGTGAGGACCCTTCAACAGCTGGAGCTGCCCAAGATTTTGGAGCGGATCGCCCTGGAGCCCCGGGGGCTGATTCTGGTGACAGGCACGACCGGATCCGGCAAGTCGACGACACTGGCCGCCATGATCGACTACATCAACACCCACAAGACCTGCCACATCATGACGATCGAGGATCCCATCGAGTTCCTCATCCGCGACAAGCGCTCGATCATCAATCAGCGCGAGATCGGTGTGGACACCACGGGCTTCGCGCGCGCCCTGCGCGCAGCCCTGCGCCAGGATCCCGACGTGATCCTGGTGGGTGAGATGCGCGATTACGAGACCATCGAGACCGCCATGACGGCGGCCGAGACCGGGCACCTGGTGATGTCCACCCTGCATACGATCGACGCCGCCGAGACCATCACCCGCATCGTCTCGGCCTTCCCGCCCCATCAGCAGGTCCAGGTCCGGCACCAGCTCGCGAGCATCATTTCGGGGATCGTGAGCCAGCGCCTGGTTCCGCGAGCCGATGGCAAGGGCCGGGTTCCGGCGGTCGAGATCATGGTCTCGACCGCGCGCATCCGCGAGTGCATTGCGGACCCGGAGCGTAACAAGGAAATCCCCGACGCGATCGCGAAGGGGTTCACGACCTACAGTATGCAGACCTTCGACCAATCGCTGATGTCGCTGCTCAAGCGCGGACTCGTCAAGTACGAGGACTGCCTGCGCTACGTCTCGAACCCGGACGACTTCGCGCTGCGTTTCAAGGGCATCTCCGCCACCTCGGACGGCACCTGGGAGGACTTCGAGAAGTCGTCCGAGGACTCAGAGATCAACATCACCGAGGACCCGAGCCTCAAGGTCGATCGCTTCTGAGCCGGGCTACTGATTAGCGGCAGGCCGGGCTGCTGGTATCCTCTCTCGCGATGACCGGCAGCGAGCTGCGAAAAGTGTTCCTGCGCTTCTTCGAGGAGCGGGACCATCGCGTGGTGGCCTCGGGCTTGCTCGTGCCGGAACGCGATCCCACGCTCATGTTCACCAACGCGGGGATGGTGCAGTTCAAGCGCGTTTTTCTGGGCGAGGACGTGCGCGACTATCGACGCGCCGCCAGCGTTCAGAAATGCATGCGCGTTTCGGGCAAGCACAACGATCTCGAGCACGTGGGCCGTACGCCGCGGCACCATACGTTTTTCGAGATGCTCGGGAACTTCTCCTTCGGCGACTACTTCAAGAAGGAGGCCATCCAGTACGCCTGGGAGCTCCTGACCGGCGTTTTCGGCATCGACAGCGATCGTCTGGTGGTCTCCGTCTTCCGCGATGACGACGAGGCGTTGGCGCTCTGGCGCGACGAGATCGGCCTGCCCGAGAAGCGGATCTTCCGGCTCGATGAGAAGGAGAACTTCTGGCAGATGGGGGAGACGGGCCCCTGCGGTCCGTGCTCGGAGATCCACCTCATTACCGACCCCGAGGCCTTCCGTTCCGGCGGCGATCCTTCGGGTGAGGGTTTCCTCGAGCTCTGGAACCTGGTCTTCATGCAGTTCGACCAGACCGCGCAGGGCGAGCGCAAGCCGCTGCCGAGCCCGTCGATCGACACGGGCATGGGCCTCGAGCGGCTGACCGCGATCCTGCAGGGCGTGGAGAGCACATTCGACACCGACCTGTTTCAGCCCTTGGTCCGGGAGATCTCTGAGATCTCGGGAAAGGGCTACGGCGCTGGTCCCGAGTCGGATATCTCTCTGCGCGTGGTTGCGGATCACGCGCGCGCGTGCACGTTCCTGATCGGGGATGGCGTGCTACCTCGAAACGAGGGTCGGGGATACGTGCTGCGTCGCGTGCTGCGCCGGGCAGCCCGACACGGAGTGCTGCTTGGGCTGGAGGAGCCCTTTCTCTACCAGGTGGCGGGTCGCGTCGTGGAGAGCATGGGCGATGCCTACCCGGAGCTGGTCGAGCGGCGACCTTTTATCGAGGAGACCATCCGACGTGAAGAGGAGCGCTTCCTGAAGACCCTCAGCCGGGGCCTCGAGCTGCTGGACGAGGAGGTTGCGAACGCGCGCCGGTCGCGGCGGCGACGTCTGGCCGGCGATGTTGTGTTCAAGCTCTACGACACCTATGGGTTCCCGGTGGACCTCACCGAGGACATCCTGCAGGGCCACGAGCTCGACTACGACCGCGATACGTTCGAAACCTGCATGCGCGAGCAGAGCGAACGTGCGCGCGCGGCCTGGAAAGGCTCAGGGGAGAGCGCGCCCGCCGAGCTTTACAGCGCCATCGCCGGGCGCACCAAGCCCGTGTTCGTAGGCTATGAGCAGCTCGAGACGCACGCGCCGCTGGCCGCGCTGATCCGTTCGGGCGAGGAGGTGACCGAGGTCTCCGAGGGAGAGTGGGTGGAGCTCGTGGTCGATGCCACACCCTTCTACGCGGAGAGCGGCGGCCAGGTGGGCGACGTGGGCGTGATCGAGGGACCCGGGGGCCAGGTCGAGGTCGAGGACGTGCACAAGGTGGTCGACGATCTCGTGGTGCACGTGGGTCGCGTGACGTTGGGCACGCTTCGGCGCGGCGAAGAGGTTCTGCTACGGGTCGACGCCGAGAAGCGGGCGTCGAGCGTGCGCAACCACTCCGGCACGCACCTCTTTCACTGGGCGCTGCGAAGGGTGCTGGGTCGCCAGGTCACCCAGGCCGGCTCGCTCGTCGGCCCGGAACGGCTGCGCTTCGATTTCACCCACGACCGTCCCCTAGCCGAGACCCAGATCCGGGAGATCGAGGACCTCGTCAATGACTTGATCTTCCGTAACATCCCGGCGCGGGTGGAGGAGAAGTCATACACGCAGGCCCTCGAGGACGGTGCGATCGCGATCTTCGAGGAGAAGTACGGGGACCTGGTTCGGGTCGTGAACTTTGGTCCTTCGACGGAGCTGTGTGGCGGCACGCACGCTCGCGCCACGGGCGAAATCGGATGCTTCCGGATCCTCGGACAGTCCGCGATTGGCGCCGGCGTGCGGCGGATCGAGGCGCAGACGGGCTTCGGCGTGATCGAGCACGCGCGGCAGCAGGGACAGACGCTGCACCGGCTTGCTGAGCTGTTGCGGGCGACGCCCGCGGAGCTGCCGGAGCGCGTCGGTCGGCTGCTCGAACGTCAGCGCGAGCTGGAGCGGGAGCTCGAAAAGGTGCGCGCGCAGCTCCGCAGGGGTGGCAGCTCCGACCCCATGCAGCAGGTGGAGGAAATCGGCGGCCGGCGTGTGATCGCGGTCGAGGTTGCCGACGCGAACCCCAAGGAACTGCGGGGCCTGCTGGATGAGCTCAAGCAGCGACTCGGGTCGGGAGTCATTCTGCTGGCGACGCGCCAGGGGAGCAAGGCGACCCTCGCGTTGGGCGTGACCTCCGATCTCACATCCGAATGGAAGGCGGGCGAGCTGATCAAAGACGTCGCTCGCATCGTGGGTGGCACGGGCGGTGGGCGGCCGGATTTCGCCCAGGCCGGCGGACCCAAAGTCGATGCGATTCCCCAGGCGCTCGAGCGTCTACGCGATCTGCTCGCGGGCTAGTGTTCTGTTCCGGGAGTTCCGACGCAGTTCTCGCGGCCGACGCGCCGCGCTATCAAGGCGCGCGAGCGCGGCGAATCCCTAGCCTGGATATCTCGCCCGGTGGCCTACTGCGGCCGCCCATTGCACGCCATCTCGGCCCATGCTCGGCCTCGGCTCCTCAACCTATTGTCCAATACGTTTCCGGTGCCTCGGCCTGCGCGCGGCCCGATCTGACGCACACTTGGCACCCTCGCTACGGCAACCCGGTGAGAAATCCAGGCTCACTTCGGCAAGCGCGTGCAACGCCGCAAGCGCGGATGCAGCGGTCGCCGAGCATGCGAGCGAACTTCCGGAACAGGATACTAGGCGCTCAGCTGGCTTCCTTGCGGGCGTTCCAGAGGTCCTCGCCGAACTCCCTGAGCTCTTTCCGGTCGTTATTCCGAAGCCCGCCCGGGGGACGCGCGTCCAGCGCTTGCTGGTAGATTCGCTCGGCCTCGGCGTACAGCTGCAGACCCATCAGCGAACGGCCCAGACGAACCAGGGTCGTTACGCGCTCGCTGTGATCCGGATACATCTCCAGCGCCTGGCGGTAACGTCGCGAGGCCGCATAATAGTCCCCGCGGCGGTAGTAGAAGTCGCCGACCTCGATGTCGTGGCGGGCCAGCTGGTCGATGGCCTGGCCGAGCCGTACGCGCGCATCGTCCGCGTGCTCCGAGTTGGGATAGCGGTCGAGCAGCACACGAAACTGCGCCAGTGCGTCCAGCGTCGGCGTTTGGTCCCGACCGACGTCGCCGATCTCCTCGAAAGAGCACATCCCGTGGCGGAAGATGGAGTAGGGGACCTGGGGATGCGTGGGGTGGAGCTCGACGAAGTCCTGGTAGTAGCTCGCCGCCTCCTCGTAATGTCCCTGCTGGAAGTGCACGTCCGCGAGCTTCAGCTCCGCCAGCGTGGCGTAGTCGCTGTAGGGATAGTTGTCGATCACCTCCTGGAAATACTCGATCGCGCGTGGATAGTTCACATCGTGAAAGAAAAGGAAGACGCGCTGGCCCTCGAGCAGCTCCAGCCCGCGCCGGTAGTAGCTCTCGGCCGACGGAATCTCCTCGTCCGGAGGCGCGCTCGCGCAGCCCGCGGCCACGATCAGCCCCAGCACGAAGATCACCCCCCAGTGTCGGTGTTTTTCCCTAAGTAGTTGATCTATCAACGGTTTTATCAACTTAAGCCAGGCGGGTGGGGTTGTCAACGCAGACGGGCATGAGGCGGTAGCCGTTGTTAGACTCTTTCGCCCGCCACCCGGGGATCGGGCCGAAAGGAGTGAATATGACGGCTGCGAAAGCGCTGGATAAGCGCCTTCAGGAGCGGGAGTTGCGCCAGGGCCAGCTTTCACGCAAGGCGCTCGAGGCGTCTGTGCAAGCGCTTCCCGACCTTGCCTCGAACGTGCACCAAGCGGACGACGACGAGCTCGCGCGTCTGCGGGAGGAGCTCGAGGACGAGCAGCGCAACCGCTCCAAGCGCATCGAGCGGGCGCTGCTGGAGCCGAACGAGCCGCCGCCGCCGCCGCCGCCGGTCGTTCCGATCGAACCCGAGGCCTGAGGCCAACAACGTGATCAAGGCTCGACTCGGGGCCGACTTCGACCGCGTTGTGCTGGGCGTGTTCCCTTTTGTCTCGCGGATTCGGGTTCGCCCCGACACGCTCACCCTGCTGGGGGTGAGTGTGTCCCTGCTGGCAGCCGCTCTGTTTGCCACGGGTCATCTGGTCTGGGCCGGCCTGGCGCTCGGGGTGGCAGGCTTCTTCGACTTGATCGACGGGGTCGTGGCGCGTTCCCAGGGCTGTTCCGGTACCAGTGGTGGCTTCTTCGATTCCTCGATGGACCGCCTGGCCGATCTCTTCGTGTTCAGCGGCATGGCCCTCGGCATGGCGCTGAGCGGAGATGCCTTTGGCGTGCTGCTGGTGTGCTGGGCGCTGACCGGATCGGTCATGACGAGCTACACCCGCGCCCGGGCCGAACGGCACCTGGCTCATTTCAGTATCGGCTTCATGGAGCGCGGCGAGCGCATGGTTTTGATCATTCTGGGTTCGCTCACGGGCTGGCTCGAGCTGGCGCTGTGGGGCGTCGCGCTCGGAGCGACCGTGACCACGGTCCAACGCCTGGTGGTGGCGCGCCGCCTGCTGCGGGAGCTCGACCGCACAGGCGAGGATCCGACCCGGGCCGACGTTACGTAGGTGGGATCCGAGGAGGAGAGCGAGCGCGGCTTCCAGCTGGTGGGGGATCCACAGGAGTCGGCCTCGGCCGCGCCACCGGAGTCAATGACGTTCGGGGCCTTCGTGCTGTCCCTCTCCACCTCGGCCGCCGTCCACCTGGGCTTGGTGCCGAGCGCGGAGGGTGGTGAGGCGCCCGCCCCCAACCTGGAGCTGGCGCGCCAGACCATTGATATCCTGGAGATGCTGCACGTGAAGACCCAGGGAAACCTGGAGCCCGAGGAGCTGCATCTGCTGGAGAGCGTGCTGCACGATCTCCGCCTGCGCTACGTCGAGAGCCACGAAAAAGAGCGCTAGCGGCTAGTGTCCTGTTCCGGAAGTTCGCTCGCATTTTCGGCGGCTGCTGCAGCCACGCTCGTAGCGTTGCACGCGCTCGCTGAAGCTACGGATTTGCCTCGCTCTCGCGCCTTGCGAGCGCGCTGCCTCGGCTGCAAGAATTGCGTTGGAACTCCCGGAATAGAACACTAGATGCTCTCGCTCCGGGCGCCGGCCAAGCTCAACCTGGGGCTGCGCATCCTCGCGCGCCGCGCCGATGGCTACCATGAGATCGAGACCGTGTTTCTGCCGCTGCGCCTCTTCGACGAGATCGCGGTGGAGTGCAGCGAGACGCCGGGCATACAGCTGGACGTGCGGGGGGCCCTACTCCCGACCGATCGCCGGAACCTGGCTGGGCGTGGCGCCGAGCTGGCCTGCCAGGCCACCGGACTCGAGCCCGCGCTGAAGATCCGCCTGGAGAAGCGGATCCCCATCGCCGCTGGCCTGGGAGGGGGCTCCTCTGATGCCGCCGCTCTGATCCTGGCGGTCGAAGAGCTCTCCGGGAAGTCGCTGGACGCCGCGACCCGACAGGGGCTGGCGCTCCAGCTCGGGGCGGACGTCCCCTTCTTCCTGGATCCCCGCCCCGCCACGGGGCGGGGCGTGGGAGAGCGGCTCGAGCCCATCCCGGGGGTTCCGGAGCTATGGTGGCTGCTGCTGCTGCTGCCCTTCCCGATCGCTACGGCCGCTGCCTACCGGGCGGCCTCCGCCGAATTGACGCTCCCGCGGGATGGATCTAGTATCGCGTCGCTCCTGGGGCCTTCCGGGGTGATCTCCTCGCCGCTCAATGACCTCGAGACAGCCGTGGCGCGGCGCCACCCGGAGATCGGGGCCGCGCGGCGCGCATTGGAGCGCGCGGGCGCGACGGTCACGGGGATGAGCGGCAGCGGACCCACGGTGTACGGGGGGTTTCCGGATCGGGCGGCAACGGAGCGGGGGGCAGCGATCGTTAAGCTGCCTCGAGGAGTGGAGACAAGAGTGGTGAGCTCCCCCGGGAGTGACTCCGGTAACTGGGGATGGGGCGTCGCCAAGTGGTAAGGCAACGGGCTTTGGACCCGTCATTCGCAGGTTCGAATCCTGCCGCCCCAGCCAGGCCGGCAAGCTCAGGCAGGCCGACGCGGGGAGGTGGGGGAGGGCAAACGAGGCAGCCATGACCCGAACCGTCAAGATCTTCACGGGGAATGCGAACGCACGTATGGCCCAGGCGATCTGTGACTACCTGGACGTCGAGCTCGGTCAGGCCGAGGTGAAGCACTTCAGCGACGGCGAGACCAGCGTCGAGCTCGGAGAGAACGTTCGGGGCATGGACGTGTTCGTGATCCAATCGACCTGCGCCCCGGCCAACACCAACATCATGGAGTTGCTGATTCTGCTGGACACGCTCCGTCGCGCCTCCGCCAAGCGCATCACCGCCGTGATTCCTTACTACGGTTACGGGCGGCAGGACCGCAAGGTGAAGCCCCGCTCGCCGATCACCGCCAAGCTCATGGCCGACCTCATCACCACCGCAGGGGCGAGTCGGGTGCTGTGCCTGGACCTGCACGCGGGACAGATCCAGGGCTTCTTCAACATCCCGGTGGACAACCTCTTCGCCATGCCGGTCCTGCTGGACGAGGTGCGCAAGCTCATTCCCATCGGCGAGCCGGTGACGGTGATCTCGCCGGATGCGGGAGGCGTGGAGCGCGCCCGCGCGTTCGCGAAGCGGCTGAATGCGGAGCTTGCGATCGCCGACAAGCGGCGTGAGAAACCCAATGTGGCGGAAGTGATGCGGATCGTCGGTGATGTCAAGGATCGGACCGCCGTCATTGTGGACGACATTGTGGACACGGCCGGATCGCTGACGAAGACCGCGCGGGCGGTCATGGAGGGGGGTGCCACCCGTGTCATGGCCGCGATCTCGCACCCTGTGCTCTCAGGGCAGGCGGTAAAGGAGATCGAGGAGTCCCTCCTGGACAAGGTCGTGATCACGGACACGATTCCGCTGCGGCCCGAGGCGGAGACCAGTGAGCGCTTCGCGGTAACGACGGTCTCGCCTCTCCTGGGTGAGGCGATCCGGCGCATTCACAATGAAGAATCGGTGAGCTCGCTCTTCGTATAAGGGCAGGTTCTGGGGAGACGAAGCGTGCAGAGGCTCAAGCTCGAAGTCAGCGTACGTGAGGCAGCCGGCCGGTCGGCGCTGCGCAAGCTCCGCGCGCAGGGTGCGGTTCCCGCCGTCCTGTACGGGACTGGCGTCGAGGCCCTGTCGCTGGTGATCGACGGGCGGAGTCTGGAGCGCGTGCTGCGTACGGGGGCCAACACCTTGCTCGACCTGAGAGGGCCGAAAGAGGTCAAGGGCAAGCTGGCGCTGCTCAAGGAGGTCCAACGGGATCCGGTATCGCAGCGCTTGCTGCACTGTGATGTCTACGCCGTAGACGCCAAGAAGAAGCTGCACGTCTCGGTCCCGTTCCACTTTGAGGGCAGGCCCCGCGGGGTCGAGCAGCAGGGAGGCATCTTCGAGACGCCGGCCATGGAGATCGATGTCAGCTGTCTGCCGTTCTCCATCCCCGACAAGATCTCCATCGACGTGTCGAACCTGGAGATCGGAGACACTATCCACCTGCGGGACATCGAATTGCCCAAGGATGTGGAAGCGCTCGCGGACGGCTCCTTGACAGTGGCTCAGGTGAGCGCACCGCGCGTGGAGGCAGTCGCCGAGCCCGAGGCGCCCGCGGAGGGCGAAGAAGCGGCAGCGGCAGCGACGGAGGAGGGGGCGACGCCTGCGCCCACTGAAGAGGAGGCGGGCGCTGCCAAGCCGGCCAAGTAGGCGCGCCCCATGGGATGCGTCTGATTGTCGGCCTCGGGAACCCCGGAACCCGGTATCGGGGGACTCCGCATAACGCGGGCTTTCTCGTTTGCGACCGGTTTGCGGAGCGACACCATATGGCTGGGGAGAACAGGAAGTTCCAGGGTTCGTTTCGCAGGGGCCGCGTGTACGGCGAGGACATTGGGCTCTTGAAGCCCGAGACGTACATGAACCTCTCGGGCGAAGCCGTACGGGAGGCCGTGCGCTACCTCCCGCTCGAGGGCGAGGACATCATTCTGGTTTTCGACGACATCGATCTATCCCGAGGGTATGTTCGCATCCGGCCGCGTGGCGGCTCGGGCGGACACCTGGGAGTCGAGTCCGTCATAGACCATGTCGGCACCGGAAGTTTCCCGCGTGTCCGCATTGGGGTGGGGCGGCCGGCGGGCCAGCGCCAGGCCGCAGACCACGTGCTTGCACCCGTTCGCGGTGATGAGAAGCAGCGACTTTCGGAAACAGTTGATCGAGCCGTCGAGGCTCTGGACACGATACTGGAAGACGGAATCGACGAGGCGATGAACCGGTTCAATGGTCTCCCGCCTCTCGGCCAAGAAGAAGAGGAGGGGAGGGCATGAATGAACCGCTGATCGCAGTGGCAGCGGCCGGAGTTCTGGCTTTGATCTTTGCCTTCTGGCGGGCACGCGTCGTAGCGCGAGCCGATGCCGGAACGGACGAGATGATCGAGATCGCGGGCTATATCCGTGAGGGTGCCATGGCCTTCCTGAATCGCGAGTACCGGGTCCTGGCGATCTTTGTGCTGGTCGTTGCTGGACTGCTCGCCGCGGTCAACCTCCCGCGCGGGACCTCGCTGGTCGCAGTCTCCTTCATGGTCGGCGCGGTTTGCTCCGGGCTGGCGGGCTTTTTCGGCATGCGTGTTGCGACGCTTGCGAACGTGCGCACCGCCGCCGCCGCTCGCCACTCGATCGCCAGGGCGCTCGACGTGGCGTTCACCGGCGGCAGCGTCATGGGCATGTGCGTGGTCGGGCTCGGCGTGCTCGGGCTCTCGGGCCTCTTTCTGATCTACGTCAACACCATTGGTAGCGACGTGACCAGTGTCACGGGCAAGGTGCTCGCGATACTCTCGGGCTTCAGCCTGGGCGCCAGCTCCATCGCGCTCTTTGCGCGCGTAGGCGGGGGGATCTATACCAAGGCGGCGGACATCGGCGCGGATCTGGTTGGGAAGCTCGAGGCGGGCATTCCCGAGGACGATCCCCGCAACCCCGCCTCTATCGCCGACGCGGTGGGCGACAACGTGGGCGACGTGGCCGGGATGGGTGCGGATCTCTTCGAGTCCTATGTGGGCGCGATCATCGGGGCCATGATCCTGGGTGTGCCCTACGCCACGAGCCTCGGCGCAGCGGAGCCCCTCAACTACGTGGTGCTGCCACTGGTGCTGGCCGGACTCGGCATCGTCGTCTCGATTCTCGCGACCTTCCTGGTGCGGACCTCGGAGGACGGAAACCCGCAGGTGGCTCTCAACCTCGGAGTCTTCGGCTCGGCGATCCTCATGCTCCCTGTGGCCTATTTCGCGATCGACTACTTCGCGGACCAGGGGGCCCTGAACATTCTCGGCGCCATGGTGCTGGGTCTCTCCGGCGGCGTCGGTATCGCCCTCGCGACCGAGTACTACACCGCCAGCGGACGTGGACCCGTCAACGCGATCGCGGCCAGCTCGCTAACGGGCACGGCCACGAACATCATCGCGGGCCTCGGCATCGGCATGCAGTCGACGACGATCCCGATCATGGTGATCGCTGGCGCGCTGGTGGGCGCGCACGAGCTGGCGGGCCTCTACGGTATTGCCATGGCCGGCCTTGGCATGCTGTGCACCGTGGGCGTCCAGCTCGCGGTCGACGCCTACGGTCCGATCGCCGACAACGCGGGCGGCATCGCCGAGATGAGCCACCTCCCGCCCGAGGTACGCGCGCGCACCGATCAGCTCGATGCCGTCGGCAACACCACCGCCGCTATCGGCAAGGGATTCGCCATCGGCTCCGCGGCGCTCACCGCCCTAGCGCTCTTCAGCGCGTTCCGTACGCAGGCCCAGCTGGAACGGCTCGACCTGCTGAACCCGATCGTCATGGCGGGCGTCTTCGTCGGGGGGATGATCCCGTTTCTGTTCAGCTCGATGGCCATGAAGGCCGTGGGTGACGCCGCGGGCGAGATGATCGAGGAGGTCCGCCGACAGTTTAGGGAGATCCCCGGCCTGATGGAGGGCACCGCCAAGGCCGACTACCGGCGCTGCGTCGACATCTCCACCAGCGCGGCCATTCGCAGAATGATCGTGCCGGGGCTGCTCGCCGTCACCGTCCCCGTCGTCACCGGCTTCATCGGCAAGGAAGCCTTGGGCGGCCTCTTGGCCGGAGTCACCGTTTCGGGCGTGCTGCTCGCGCTCTTCATGTCTAACGCGGGTGGTGCCTGGGACAACGCCAAGAAGGTAATCGAGGCCGGTGAGCACGGCGGCAAGGGTAGCGAGGCCCACAAGGCCGCGGTCGTGGGTGACACCGTGGGCGATCCTTTCAAGGACACGGCGGGTCCGTCCCTCAACATCCTGATCAAGTTGATGGCGATCGTCGCGGTCGTGATCGCACCTCTATTGGTGTAATCGGACGAGGCGCCAGGCTGCCTGACCGTGATGCTGCGCGAGTCAGGATGCGTAACTCCACACAGCGACCTGTAATGACGGGACAATGAGTAGTCGGTGATCCCTGCGGGAAGGACGAACAAGCGCCCTCTTTAAGGGATTTCGCGGGCGCTCAAGCAGGGGCCGGCGTGCCTCGGCTCGGGTTGGCCGCCGCCGTAGGCAGCTGGAGTCGTCGAGAAGCTCTGCGCGCGGCCAACGCAAGTTTGCTAAACTCTGGCCCTGCTTCATCGTGCCTCGGTCCCCGCTTGGGTGGGGGCCCGCAGACCAAGGGGAACGTCGGTGCGTGAGTACGACCTCATCTACATCATTCAGCCAGATGCCACGCGCGAGCGTGAGGGGGAGATCCACGCCAAAGTGGATAGCTTCGTCTCCGAAGGCGGGGGAACGCATCTGCTTCGCGACGACTGGGGCAAGCGCAAGCTCGCCTACGAGATCCAAAAGTTCCAGAAGGGGCACTATTTCCAGCTCAGTTTCCTGGGAGACGGAGCCTTCGTGCCCGAGATGGAGCGGCAGCTGCGGCTCGACGTCGACGTGCTGCGTTTCCTCACAGTTCTGGCGAACGATAACGTGAAGGACATCGAAGCCCGCGTCACGCAGGCTCGAGAGTACGAGGCGGAGCAGGCGCGCCGCCGCGAGGAGCGGGAGCTCCTGGAGGCCGAACGCGCGGCGAGTGAGGCCGCCCAGGCTGCCGAGGCTGCGGCCGGCGAGCAGGCGGGCAGCGTGGACGGGCAGCTGGACGCAGGCGAGCTGGGAGCCGAGGACCAGGACAGCGACGCTAACCGTGAGGACGCAGGCTCCGAGGAACTCGAGACTGTCGCAGGGCAGGCTGAGAAGCCTATCCCGGAGGCTACCGCGGGGGATGACGCAGAGGCGAAGGGCTAGGGGGATGTATGGTCGAGATCGTCGTCAAACGGCCGATGCGCAAGCGGAAGCGCTCGGGGCGCAAAACTTTTTTGCGCCAGAAGGTCTGCCGTTTCTGTGCGGACAAGGAAATGAGCATCGACTACAAGGATGCAAGGACCCTGCGGATCTTCGTCACCGAGCGGCACAAGATTATTCCGCGTCGCATCAGTGGGAACTGCGCGCGCCATCAGCGCGGGCTGACGGTGGCGATCAAGCGCGCACGCCAGCTCGCGCTCATGCCGTTCACGTCTCAGCACAGCTGAGGGAGAGCGTTCGATGGCCGTAGAGGTGATCCTGACCGAAGACATCTCGACCCTCGGCAACGCCGGCGAGGTCGTGCGGGTGCGCCCCGGCTACGCCCGCAACTACCTGCTTCCGCAGGGAAAAGCCATGCTCGCCACGAAGGGGCGCGTGCGCGAGCTGGAGCACAAGCGGCGGGTGATCGAGGAGAAGATCCGCAAGGAGGTCGGCGGGCACGAGCTCGTAGCGAAGCGTCTGGAGCAGACCGAGCTCGAATTCCAGGTGCTGGTGGGTGCGGAGGGGAAGCTCTTCGGTTCGATCACGAACGCTGACATCGCGGGACGCCTGGGTGAGCAGGGCATCGAGCTGGATCGCCGCAAGATCGAGCTGAGTGAGCCCATCAAGCAGCTGGGGGAGTACAAGGTCACCCTCAAGCTGCACCGTGAGGTCAGTACCCAGATTCGTGTGAAGGTGGTCGCTTCAGACTAGAATCGCCTTGCGTACAGCGCGCCGATTCTTGTGGGGGGGTAGCTTGGCGCAGCCGGTCGAGACCAAAGAGAGCCTGAGGGCGATTCCCGTGGACCACGAGGCGGAGCGCGCGGTTCTCGGCGCGATCCTGCTGGATCACAACTCGCTGTTCAAGATCGAGGACAAGGTCAATGCCAGCTCCTTCGACCTACCGCGCCACCGCATTCTCTACGACGCCTGTCTGAGCCTGGCGAGCAAGCAGCAGGCGATCACCCTGATTACCCTGCGTAGCTTTCTCGAGGAACAGGGCGTGTTGGATGAGGTGGGGGGCGTCGGGTTTCTGGGGGGCCTGGTGGATGCGACCCCCACGGCCGCCCACGTCGAGCATCATGCGGACATCGTGCGCGAGAAAGCGCTGGCGCGGTCGCTCATCCGCACCTGTGAGCGGATCGCCTCACGCGGATACGAGGGCTCGACCTCGGTGGCCGATCTGATCGAGGAGGCGGAGCTCGAGGTGCTGCAGATCTCGATGGGCCATGCGGAGAGCGGCTTCTCGGGCGTGAAGGCCGAGCTCCAGGGCGCCTTCGAGTACATCGAGAAGGTGCAATCCGGCGAGGTCACTGGCGTGCGCATGGGCTTCCACGATCTGGACCAGAAGATCGGCGGGCTGCAGGGCGGCGACCTGGCCGTGATCGCGTCGCGCCCCAGCATGGGCAAGACCGCGCTGGCCCTCAACATCTCCCGCAACCACGCGCGCGATCAGGGCGGGTGCGTGGGGATCTTCTCGCTCGAGATGACCAGGCGGCAGCTCGTGGTGCGCTTGCTGATGAGTGAGGCCGAGGTCGACTTCTCCCGCTTTCGCGGAGGCGTTCTGGGAGACCGCGATATGCGCGCCCTCACGCGTGCGGCCAGTCAGCTCGAGGACGCCCGTATCTTCGTCGATGACAGCGCGCTGCTGACGGTGAGCGATATCGCCGCCAAGGCCCGACGGCTCGATCGCGAGGAGAAGCTCACGCTCATCATCGTCGATTACATCCAGCTGATACAGGGTCGGAAGCGGGATGAGCGGCGCGAGCAAGAGGTGGCCGAGATCAGTCGCTCGCTGAAGCTCCTGGCTAAAGAGCTCAACCTCCCCGTGATTGCCCTCTCGCAGCTCAACCGCGGGCCCGAGATGCGGCCCAACAAGCGGCCCATGCTGGCGGACCTGCGCGAGTCCGGTGCCATTGAACAAGACGCCGACGTCGTGATGTTTATCTACCGCGACGAGGTCTACGATGAGAACACCCCGGACCTGGGCATCGCCGAGGTGAACATCGCAAAGCAGCGGAACGGCCCGATCGGTACGGTCAGGCTCCAGTTCGAGGGCCGCTATACGCGTTTCAGCGATCTGTCCGCCCGCGAGGACGTGCCACCCGTCACAGCCGGCTTCGACCCCGAGGAGCCTCTCTTCTGATGGCAGAGGAGCCGTCTCTGCTCCTCCCACGTCCACTCACGCCCGGCTCGACCGTCGGTGTCTGTGCGCCCGCCGGTCCGGTCGACGAGAAGACTCTGGATGTGGGGATCCGCTGGCTCGAGGATGCGGGCTACGTGGTTCGCTGCGGCCGCCATCTGCGCGCCCGGCACGGCTATCTGGCCGGTACGGACGAGCAGCGGCTGGAGGATCTGCTCGAGCTGTGGCGGGCACCCGACGTGCGTGGAATCGTACTGGCGCGCGGTGGCTATGGGCTTCCGCGGATCCTGAGCCGCCTCGACCCGTCCGAGCTGCGCCGCGGGCGCAAGCTCGTCGTGGGCTACAGCGACGCGACTTCCCTCCTGCTCTATCTCAGGCGCCGCGCCGGGCTGGCCTCGGTGCACGGTCCTATGTTGGAGCAGCCTGACCTCACCCCGGGTGCGCGTGCGCAGCTGCTCGCGCTGGTTCGGGGTGAGGCGTCGGCGCTCGAGCCGCTCAAGGGTGCGGGGCTCGTGGGCGGCCGAGTTGCGGGTCCGCTCGTCGGAGGAGGGCTGGTACTCGTCGCGGGGAGCCTGGGCACCCCGTGGGAGATCGATACGCGCGGTGCGATCCTCTTCCTGGAGGAGATCTGCGAGCAGCCCTACGCGATCGATCGCCTGCTGGTCCAGCTGCGCGAGGCCGGCAAGCTGCGCGACGCCGCGGGTGTTGCGCTGGGGCAGTTCGTGTCCTGCGAGTCCGAGCGCTACCCTGAGACCAGCGTCGAGGATGTGCTCAGGGAGGTACTCGTATCCGAGGTGAAGGGTCCGGTCGTGGAGGACCTTCCGTTCGGGCACACCTTGGACCCCCGCTCGCTCGGGTTCGGCGTCCGGGCTGAGCTCGACGGCGACCGAGGAACGTTGACGCCGCTCGAGCCGGTCGTGGAGGGCAGAGATTGAAGCTGGCTGCCGTGCGCAGGAAGCTCGGACGCGTGGATCGCGCGCTCGAGAAAGCGATGGAGAAGGGCGAGATCCCCGGCGCTACGGTCGTCGCCCGTCGTGGAGACGCGCTGCGCTACGAGGGCGTCTTCGGCGCAGCCTGCCTCAGTCCGGAGCGGCACGAGACGCGCCCCAATACCATTTACGATCTCGCTTCCCTCACCAAGGTGATGGCCACCACGCCCGCGGTCATGCTGCTCGTGGCCGATGGGAAGCTCTCGCTGGATCAGCCCGTGGTGGACGTGCTGCCGGCCTTCGGCGAGCGCGACAAATCGGAGATCACCCTGCGCCACCTGCTGACTCACAGCTCCGGTCTGCGACCCTGGCGCGCCTACTACGAAGATCTGCTCGAGCGAGAACGGCGTCGGGGCGGGGTATGGCTCGCGACCGAGGCGGGCCGTGAGGGGATCGTAAGCCGCATCCTGCGCAGCGCGCCCGTGCATGATCCCGGGGAAGCTTCGGTCTACGGCGATCTCGGGTTGATCGTTCTGGGCGAGGTGGCGGCGGAGGCGGCGGGCGAGCCACTCGACTCCTTCTGCCAGCGTCGCATCTACGAGCCTCTGGCACTATCGGACACGCACTTCAATCCCGTGCCCTTTCGAGGTGAGCGCGCTCGCTATGCTGCGACGGAGCAATGCCCCTGGCGCGAGAAGGTGCTCTGGGGAGAGGTGCACGATGGGAACGCCTGGGCGATGGGCGGCGTGGCCGGACATGCTGGACTCTTCTCGACCGCAGCGGACGTCATGCGTTTCGCCGAGGAGATGCTGGCAGCCGAACGCGGCGAGAGCTCGGTCTTTCAGCAGCAGCTGGCGCAGGAGTTCTTCCGCCGGCAGGAGATTCCCAAGGGCAGCGACTGGGCGCTGGGCTGGGATACGCCCACAGCGGGACGGTCCACCTCGGGGAGCCATTTTCCCCGCCGCTCCATCGGTCACACGGGGTTCAGTGGCACGAGCCTGTGGATCGATCTCGTGAACGGAACCATCATCGTGGTGCTCTCGAACCGCGTTCACCTCGTGGCCAAGCGCAGCCGCTTCGAGCTTCGACCTCGGATTCACGATTTCATCTGGGAGGCGTTCGATGCCGCGTGATCTGCCGCCCATCGAGGGGATCCGGCACGTCCACCTGGTCGCTGTCGCTGGTACCGGCATGGGCACGCTCGCGTGCATGCTGGCCGACCGTGGCTTCCGCGTGACGGGGAGCGACATGGACACCTACCCTCCCATGAGCGATCTGCTGCGCGACTCGGGGATCACGGTCGAGAAGGGCTTTGCGGCCGACCACCTGCTGCGGGAGCGCCCGGACCTGGTCGTGATCGGGAACGCCGTGCACCACGACAACCCCGAAGCCCGCGCGGCTCTCGAAGCCGGCATCCCTTACCTCTCCTTCCCGGACGCTGTTCACCAGTTCTTCATGGGCGGAAAACACAGCGTCGTGATCTCCGGAACGCACGGGAAGACCACCTGCACCAGCATCGCGGGCTGGATTCTGGTGCACGCGGGCCACGATCCCAGCATCCTCGTCGGAGGTGTCGCCGAGAACCTGAACGGGAGCTTTCGCCTGGGCGAGGGCGATCACTTCGTCGTCGAAGGGGATGAATACGATACCGCGTTCTTCGATAAGACCCCCAAGTTTCTGCATTACGATGCCCGCAGCCTGCTCTTGACCTCTTGTGAGTTCGACCACGCTGACATCTACGACTCGATCGACCAGATCCAGGACGCCTTCCGCGAGCTCGTACGCAGCATTCCCGAGGACGGTCAGATCGTGGCCGCCACAGACATACCGGCGGTGAGCCAGATCGTGGCCGACGTGGCCGCGCCCGTGGAGGGCTACGGCTTCAAGGAGCCGGCCTTGTGGCGCGTGAGCGATGTCGCTTTCGACCCCGAGGGCACGCAGTGTACGGTGTGGCGGGGGGACAAGCGCATGGCCCGCATTCGCGCCCCCCTCTTCGGCCGCTACAACGTCGAGAACATGCTCGGCGCGGTAGCGCTCTGCCACGGGCTCGGAGTGGATGTCGAAGCGGCGGGTGAGGCTTTGAAGGACTTCCGCGGAGTGCGGAGACGCCAGCAGATTCGCGGCGAGGTAGGTGGCTTTATGGTGATGGACGACTTCGCTCATCATCCCACCGCCGTGAGCGAGACGGTCGCCGCGATGCGTTCGCGCTTTCCCGAGCGGATGCTCTGGGCCGTCTTTGAGCCGCGCACGTATACCAGCCGCCGACGCTTCTTTGAAGATGAGTTCGTGGAAGCCCTGGCCGGCGCGGACCGGGTGGTGATCGCAGGCGTCTTCCGCCCCGATCAGATCCCCCAGGGCGAACGCATGCGGCCCGAGAAGGTGGTTGAGGGTCTGCGCGCGCGCGGGATCGCGGCTGAGCATATACTGGAGGTGGACGAGATCATCGAGCATCTCGTTCGCGAGCGCTCGGGCAGCGACCTTGCCCTGATCATGTCGAACGGAGGCTTCGGGGGCATCTGGGACCGCCTCCTGGCACGTCTCCGCAAGCTCGAGGAGAAATAATGGCGGGCGATATCCAGGCCACCGCGTTGCGCAGGGGAACGAGCATCATCTACGAAGGCGTGCCGTATCGGGTCCTGGAGTTCGAGCATCGCACGCCGGGCAACAAGCGTGGCTTCGTCCAGACGAAGCTCAGGAACCTGCTCGACGGGACCCAGCGTGCGGTCAAGTTCTCCACCAACGATTCTGTGGAGCGCGCCATCGTCGAGGCGCGGGAGATGGACTACCTCTATCGAGAGGGGGACGGGGGTGTCTTCATGGATACCCAGACCTACGATCAGATCACCCTCGGGGCCGACATCTTCGCGGGCGCCTCACCCTGGCTCACCGAGGGCGTGCGCCTGATCGTCGAGGTGCTCGACGGTCGGCCGATCGGCCTGCAGCTTCCGAAGACGGTGGAGATCGGGATCAAGGACACGGAGCCCGTAATCAAGGGTCAGACCGCGGCGAAGTCCAACAAGCCCGCCACCCTGGACAACGGTATGACCATCCAGGTGCCCACCTTTCTCGAGCCAGGCGATCGGATCCGCGTGGATCCGGGCCAGCTGCGCTACGTCGAGCGCGTGAAGTAGCTAAGAACCTCCTGTGGCGGTACTTGAGCGCACGACCAGCGCGTAGACGCCGGCGAGCAGCACGTAGAGCAGACCCGCGGCTACGAGTGTGAACTTGGGCAGCGCGCAGGCCCAGGCGAGCAGGGGCCACGCGGCCGCGAGCGAGCCGAGTAGGAGCCGGATAAGCGCGTAGTTCTCGATGGCATCCAGTCCAGCCGCCACGGGTTGTGCCCAGGCCAATGCGATGCCTATGGCTGCGAGGCGTGCGCTTCGGTGCTGCAGTGCGCGCGCCAGGCGCACGCACGCCAGCGCGATCGAGGCCGAGTACAACACCAGGTAGAGGTAGTCGATGCCGAGGCTAAGGCCGGCGTAGATGCGGGCCGACGGATCCCACGATGTGAGCACGCTCTGTGACTGTGCGAGCGTCTTCGCCAGCTCGAAGGAGCCGATTCCGAAAGGCGCTGCGGCGGTCCTCAAGGGATAATCCAGCCAGGTCATCACGCCCGAACCGATCAGCGCGAGTACGATCAGCAGCGGGAGGGCTCGACGCTGTGAGGCGTCGGAGAGCCATCGGAAGGGGTGGGCGCTGCGCATCCGGTCCTCAAGCCCCGGCTGCGCGCGAGCCGCGCAGACGCATCCAGAGTCGGGCCAGCGGACCGCGCCGAAGGGCCCGCAGAATCGCGGGCAGCTCGCCCTGGTCGAAGTACATCCCGCGGCAGCGACTGCATTGGTCTACAGGTATGGCACGGATATAGGTCACGGAGAGCCGTCCCTGGCAGCGGGGGCAGAGCTCCAGGACCGACACGGCCCGCGAGCTCTCCCGAGAGGCCTCGGCCTGCTCCTGCGCTTGGAGCTCGGCTCGAGTTCTCGAGCGCCGGCTGAGCAGCGCCTCGAGCTCCCCCTCGTCCAGCCAGATCGCGTCGCAGGGTGCACAGTAGTCCAAGAGCACACCCCGGACGGGACGCTTCTGCATGCGACCCGCGCAGCGAATGCAATCCATCCTAGGCGGCGCCTCCGTTATCGAGGTATTCCTGACAGTCATTCCAGAGGTCTACGAGCTCGGCGAATCGGGTGGCCTCAGGCGTGGTCTCGCCTCCGTTGGGTACGGCCGCCGCCTCGGCCTCAAAGAGCTGATCCACGATGGACTCAACGACATCGGTGTCCAGGGTCACAAAGAAGAAGTCGGCCTCCGAGCCCGCCGCGTGAATGACGGGCTTCTCGATGGGCGGCTGTTCCAAGATCTCCTCCACCAAGCGAGCGTCCGGCGACCTGAGCCTGCGTAACGCACTCACGGTCTCTTCCAGCTCACCCCGTCGAAGCACATCAGGTCGAGCGCAGAGATCTCGGTACTTGTTCACATCCATGCGTGTCAGTCGTCTCGCCTACTTTGAACCCTCGGTTGCCTTGATGCTTTGCACCACCGAAACGGCCATCTCCGTCGACTCGCCCGTTGCGGTTGAGTACTCGTCTATGGCATCCAGCATCTGACCCGCTCTCAGCTGCTCCTCGATCTTCGAGCGCAGCTCGGGCGCCATGCTCTGCAGCAGCTCCTCTGCTCTCACCTCCAGCTCCTGCTTGCGGACGCGCTGCTCCGCGAGGAGCGCCAGGGTGCCCTCCTTCGGGTGCGGGAGCACGAGGTGCCAGCCGAGCTCATCCTGCCGGATCCATCTGATGATGGAGACCAAGGAGTACTGATCGCTCTTGAACTGGAGGGTCATGCTGTCCGTGGGCCGGGCTGGATAGTCGAACTGCCGGGCAAAGGGCAGGGCTTGGTCCTCCGGCACGCTGCTGTAGGTCACGACATGCTCCGCCGGGATCGTGTACGACAGATCCTTCTCGAGCAGGTCCTCGTAGTAGGCTTGAGTGGGCCCGCTGATCAGCGCGCGACAAGCGGGATGCAGCGTTCGCTCGAGCTGGTCCAGGTCGTCGGCGTTGAGCGCGGCCACGAAGGCGGCCACGAGCTCGTCCCTGGTCGCGTGCCCCGTCGCTGCCGGACTACACGAGACTCCGACCAGGAAGCAGATGGCCAGGATGGACCTGCGCATCTTGGCTAAGGCTCTCGGGCGAGAAGACCTCCCACGATGGCGGGCTTTCCGTTCACATCCGCGACCCTCGCCAGCACGCTGCCCGACGTGCTGAAGGCGGCAATGCTCTCGGCTTCACGCACGAGCAGGAGGGTATGCTTACTTCCCTTCGCGTCTGTGATCTCGAGCCGAACCATCCCGTCGGAGACAGGGGTGGCCGTCAGGATCTCGCCATTTGGGCCATAGGCCGTGATCGGGTTGCGTCCGCCCCAGAACTCCACCGAGTTGGCCAAGACCAGATCAACCCCGAACGAGATCAGGTAGATCGGGACGATGGCGAAGACCAGAAAAGCGAACCATTGGATCCACTTATCGTGAGAGATCGTCCTGTTAAAATCGTAGACTTTCTCGGTCAGCTGGAAGGTGCCGAAGCAACCTCCAGCGAACGTCGGGACCATGCCAACTAGCACTGCGGCCGCGATGATGGCCCTCGCACGAGTTTTAAAGTATTGAATCCTCATTCGTCCCCTCGCTCGAGCCGTTCTCTGCTCATGCGAATTAAAGACATCATAGCGAAACTCCCGAGGCTGGTACTTTGCTCAGCGTTGCCCGCGCTGGTCCTGCCGAGCTCCACAGGAGCCCCTGACCCCGTCGTGATCCTGCTCTCGTGGGACGGTACGCGCCACGATTTCCCCGAGCGCACTTCGCTGCCGGCGCTGGAGCGCATGGCGAGCGAGGGCGTGCGCGCGGAGCGGCTGGTGCCGGTGTTTCCGGCCAACACCTTTCCCAATCACGTCGCGCTGGCGACCGGGACCTACGCCGATCGCCACGGCATCGTCGGGAACAGCTTCCACGATCGCGAACGTGGGACCTTCCACTACTCCAACGATGCCAGCTGGATCGAGGCCGAGCCGCTGTGGGTGGCGGCTGAGCGGCAGGGGGTGCGTGCGGCGGTCTTCTTCTGGGTGGGCTCGGAGAACGACTGGAACGGGACCGGGGCGAGCTATCGCAAGTCACCGTTCGACAGCGGCGTGCCCGAAAGTGAGAAGGTGGATCAGGTGCTGGCCTGGCTGGACCTGCCCGAGCCGGAGAGGCCCCGCCTCATCCTCTCCTGGTGGCACGGCTGCGACGCCGCCGGCCACGAGCGCGGTCCGGATGATCGCAGCGTCTCCAGGCAGCTCGCGTGGCAAGATCGCGAGCTCACACGGCTGCTCGAGGGCCTGGACGCGCGCAGGGCCTGGGCTCGGACCACGCTACTGGTCGTGAGCGATCATGGCATGGCGGAGGTGAGCCGGAGCATCGACGTCAAGGGCCTGCTGGCGGCCGAGGGAATCCGGACCCGCGTCATCCACGCGGGGGGCACGGCGTATCTACTGCTCCGCGATCGAGGTCAACGCGAGCGGGCGCTCTCGGTGCTGTCGCAGACCGAGAATGTCCGGGCCTACGCCAGCGAAGAGCTCCCGCCGGAGCTGCGCGCCTACCACCCCCAGCGTAGCGCCGACATTGTGGTGCTCACGCGGCCGCCGTACGGCTTCCAGCGCGCGTCCTTGATGCAGCGGGTGCTGCGTCGTCTCGGGCGGGTGCAGGGCGGGCATGGCTATGCGCCAGACGAGCCCGAGATGGGCGGAATCTTCTACGCGATGGGACGAGGTGTGGCGCCTGGGACCAAGCTCGGTCCAGTGCGTGCCATCGACGTGGCGCCCACCGTGACGTGGCTCCTGGGCATCGAGCCGCCGCGGGACTCGGAGGGTCGGGCGCTCCTTACTGCGGAGGTGGAGCCATGAGCGTAAGCACCACCAGCCGCTCCTCGGAGTCGTTCGCGATGCCGTGAACGTCCCCCGCGCCGGCCATCACGCCCTCGCCCGCGCCGAGGCTCTGCTCCTCCCCGGCCACCCGGAAGCGACCGCGTCCCTCCACCACCAGGTAGACCTTGTCGGAGCCATCGTGCGCGTGCGGCTTCTGTGACTGTCCGGGCTCGAGGCAGTAGAGGTCGAGGAAGAATCGCTCCGAGGAGAAGAGTCCGACCTTCTGCATCTTCTCGGGGGAGAATCGGTGTGCGGCGGCGTCCCAGCGGACGATCTTCATCCCGGCGTGTTCACCCACTCGATGTTGCCGTCGAGGAGTGGCGGGGCCTCCGCGGTCAGGAGCGAGAGCTTGCGTGCCACGGTGCCGGCCAGCTCGATAAAGGCCTCGCCCGCGGGCGAGCCGGGTGCCGAGAGCACGGTGGGATTGCCCTTGTCCCCCGCAGCGACGACGTCGGGCTGCAGCGGAATCTTCACCAGCAGCGGTACGCCCAGATCCTCAGCGGTACGCTCGACTCCGCCCTCGCCGAAGAGCGTGTGGCGCTGCTGGCAGCCGGAGCAGATGAAGTAGCTCATGTTCTCGACGATCCCGAGCACCGGCACGTTGACGCGCTGGAACATCTTGAGCCCCTTGCGCGCGTCGATCAGCGCCACCTCTTGGGGGGTGGTCACAATGATCGCGCCCGAGAGGGGAGCGGTCTGTGTGAGTGTAAGCGCGGCGTCGCCCGTGCCCGGAGGCAGGTCGAGCACCAGATAGTCGAGCTCGCCCCACAGCACGTCGGAGAGGAACTGACGAATAATGCCGTGCACCATCGGTCCGCGCCAGATCACGGGCGCGTCCTCGCCAGCCAGGAACCCGATCGACATCAGCTCGAGCCCGTAGCTTTCCTTGGGCACGAGCTTTCGCTCGGGCGTCACGCGCGGCTCACCCGAGACGTGGAGCATGAGGGGAATCGAGGGGCCATAGATATCGCAGTCGAGAACCCCCACCCGGGCGCCGAGCTGCTGGAGCGCGAGGGCGAGGTTGACGGCCACGGTCGACTTGCCTACGCCCCCTTTACCGCTGGCGACTGCGATCACGTTGCGGACGCTCTTCAGGATCTCTGGCTTGCCGCCGTTGCCCGAGCTGGGCCTCGAGCCGCGCGTGTTCGCGGTCATGGTGACCTCGACCTCGTTCACGCCCGCGAGGGCGGACACCGCCCGCTCGGCGGCTTGCTTGAACTGCTCCTTCACGGGACAGGCCGGCGTCGTGAGCTCGATCGCGAAGGACACGCGCCCTCCGTCGAGCTGGACGTTCTTGACGAAGCCCAGGTCGACGATCGAGCGATGGAAGTCAGGATCCTCGATCGGGCGCAGCGCCTCGAGCACGTCGGCTTCGCTGATCTGACCCATGGGTTGGCTGTCTACCAAACTGGACAAATTAGTCAAGTTTAGACTGAGATGCGCTCGGATAAGATTGCCGCGTGACGAGAGGGGGATCCAAAAGCAGCTACGCCGGGATCTACGTGGTCGTAAAGCGTATTCCGCGCGGCCGGGTGGCGACCTACGGTCAGGTGGCCCGGCTGGCGGGCTTTCCCAGGCACGCCAGGCTCGTGGGCTACGCGCTGCACGCGCTGCCCCACGGCAGCCGCGTCCCGTGGCAGAGGGTGATCAACGCCAGGGGGCAGGTCAGCCCGCGCGCGCTTCCGGGATGGGAGGGCTTGCAGCTGCGCCTGCTCGAGCGCGAGGGGGTGCGCTGCGACCGACGGGGTTGGATCCCGCTTACGCGCTACCAGTGGAAGGCCCGACGCGCCTGAGGCTGGGCGATCAGCTCTCCAGAGAAAGTTACGCGTAAGAAGAGAGGGCGCTTCAGCGGCGCGGGCGGGTGGCCGATAACGCGCGAACGGACGGCCGCTGGCAGCGCCTGGCCGAACCGGCAGCTCCTAGGCAGCTCGGCCCGCCAACGAAACCGTTGGGACGCTCGCCGGTTTGACGGGTGAACGGGGGGGGCCATAGGCACCGTCTCTGAGGAGATTTCAGAAATGAGCAGGCTAGGTCTGTATTCGGTTGTGATGGCTACGGGTTTGGGTTTGGCCACGGGCCCCGCCCTGGCCGAGGCGGAGCTTGAAGATCGGCTCGACCGCAAGGGCGACCGCATCGAGCAGCGTCTCGATCGCCAGGGTGATCGCATCGATGAACGCCTGGATCGCAGGGGCGACCGCGTGAACGAGCGCCTGGATCGTAAGGGCGAGCGCATGGATGAGCACTTCGATCGCCTGTCGGAGCGAGCTGAGGAAGCGGGTAGGCACGGTCTGGCCGAACGCCTGGACCGGAAAGGCGACCGTATCCAAGAGCGTCTGGATCGCAGAGGCGATCGCATCGACCAGCGCCTGGACAACAAGGGCGACCGCATCGACCGGCGCCTGGATCGCAAGGGCGAGCGCATCGATAACCAGCTGGACCGACGGGGCGAGCACGCGGGCGAGCGCCAGGGTCAAGATGGTGAGCGGGCCGAGCGGCGCAGGCAGCGGGCCGAGCAACGCCAGGAGCGGCGCAGCGAGCGGGCCGAGCGACGTCAGGACCGGCACGGCGAGCGTGCCGAGCGACGCCAGGACCGGCGCAGCGACGTAACGGATCGACGCGCGGACCGGCGCAGCGACCGCGTGGACCGGCGCAACGACCGCGTGGACCGGCGCAGCGACCGCGTGGACCGGCGCAACGACCGCGCGGACCAGCGCAGCGACCGCCAGGGACATCGAGGCAGCCGAGGACAGCGCGGCGGTCGCAGGTAGATTTTAGCTCCGAGGCTGACGCCCGCAGAGACGGAAGGCCGTCGCCGACGCGGTCGGCGCTGGCCTTTTGTTTAGAAGCCGCCCTCGTCGGCGACACGCGCATACCAGCGGGCTGAATCCTTGAGCGTACGCTGGCCCGTCGGAAAATCCACGTGCACGAGCCCGAAGCGCTTGGCGAAGCCCTCGGACCACTCGAAGTTGTCGAGCAGGGTCCAGGCATGATACCCGCGCACGTCGGCTCCCTCCTCAATGGCCCGCGCGAGGGCGCTCAGATAGCCGTGGTAGAAATCGATTCGGCGCGTGTCTCCGACCCGTCCCGCGGCATCCGGCGAGTCGTCGTAGGCGCAGCCGTTCTCCATGATCTCGATCGGCGGGTGGTCGTAGTCACGGGTCACGCGCATCACCATCTCATACAGCGCGTCGGGCCAGACCTCCCAGCCGAAATCCGTGCGCGGTCCGTCACTGCCACCTACGGGGCCGACGGCCCGCGCGCCTAGATGGCGATCATCAGGCGCGTGGGCCACGATGGTTCGGAAATAAAGGTTGATGCCGATGAAGTCGAGCGGCGCGCGCAGCCGCTCGAGGTCCCCCCGCTCGACGCCCATCGCTTCGAGCGGGGGTCCGTCGAGATGAGCCTCGGGGTAGCGGCCGTGCAGCGCCGGCTCCAGGTACCAGGTGTTGATGAAGCGGTGGAAGCGCTCGCTAGCCGCGACGTCCGCCGGAGAGTCCGTCGCGGGCATGCAGGGCGACATGCTGAAGGCCGTTCCGATGACGGCGTGGGAGAGCACCGAGCGCATGGCTCGCAGGGCCTCCGCCTGAGCCAGGTTCACCGTATGCGTCGCGCGCAGATACGCAGCCGGCTCGCGCCGACCCGGCGCGTGGATGCCCGCCAGGTAACCCATGGTGGTGAAGATTCCCGGCTCGTTGAAGATCGACCAATGCGAGACACGATCACCGAAGGCGCGGGCTGCGATCTCGGCGTAGTCGGCGAAGCGTGCGGCCGTATCTCGCTGGGGCCAGCCTCCTGCGTCCTCCAGGGTCTGCGGCAGGTCCCAGTGATAGAGCGTGGGCAGGGGTCGTATACCCGCGGCCAGCAGCGCGTCGATCAGACGGTCGTAGAACTCCACCCCCTTGGCGTTCACGGCCCCCTTTCCCGTGGGCTGGATGCGCGGCCAGGCGATCGAGAAGCGATAGCTGTTGAGGTTCATTTCGCGCATTAACGCCACGTCCTCGGCGTAGCGGTGGTAGTGGTCGCAGGCGACGTCGCCGTTGTCTCCGTTGTGGATGCGCCCCGGTGTGTGAGCGAAACGATCCCAGATGGACTCTCCCTTGCCGTCCTCCGCCCATGCCCCCTCGACCTGATAGGAGGCGGTCGCGGTGCCCCAGTAGAAGCTCTTGGGAAAGCGAACCCGCGCCATGGTTAGGATTGTCTCCCCGCCACGCTAGAATAGAGACGTGACTCCGGAGCAGGCGCAATTCTACCAGAAGCAGGGGTATCTCGTGGTGCCCCGCCTGTTCGGGCAGGACGAGCTGGCGGTCTGGCTCGAGCGCTTTGAGGCCATCGTCAACGGTGAGGTTGAGCCCGCCGAGCATATGCTCGTGATGCGCGACGTGATGGTCGCGAAGGGTGTCATCAATCCGAAATCGCCAGCCGAGGCCATCGCCAAGCTTCAGGACTTCGAGAACGATCCCGTCCTCTACAGCTACGCGCTCCACGACAGGCTGTTGGACTGGGTCGAGGACTTCGTGGGTCCCGATATTAAATCGATCCACACCATGCTCATCAACAAGCCGCCCAACGTGGACGGCCGCCACCCCCTGCACCAGGACCTGCTCTACTTTCCCTTCCGTCCGGCCAACAAAATCGTAGCGATTTGGACCGCGCTGCAACGGATCACGAAGGAGAACGGCTGCCTCGTCGTCGTCCCGGGCTCGCATCGTGGGGAGCTTCTCAAACACGAGAATCCTGACTGGGAGCACCTCAACCTCGCCTATTTTGGTGCGGCCGGCGTGGGCAGGCACCCGGACCGGCTCCATCTGGAGATGCAGCCGGGAGATTCGGTGTTCTTCCATCCACTCCTGCTACACGGGTCCGGACGAAACCGTTCGCGGTCTTTTCGGCGAGCCATCTCGGCCCACTTTGCGAGTGCGGCTTGCGCCTATATCGAGGGCGGGGGGACGTCGGGACGGCGCCCCTACCGGTGCGTGCGCGGTCGTGAGTACGAGGGTGGAATTTAGCCGGCATCTCAACGGTGCCGCGGCTCGGACACGTAGCGAGTCATGATCACGATCGCGGCGCACTTGAACACGATCGCGATCCAGAATACCGGTAGATACGACACGCTCATTACAAGCACACCGCCCAGGAGCGGCCCCACGATCGTCGTGAGCTCGCTGACGGAGTTGGCAACCGCGATGCGCATGGGGAGGTTCTTGAGCGACCCGAACTCCAACACCAGGTTCTGCGCCGCCAGCATGAACCCTCCCACGCCCGTGCCCAGCGCCACGAAGGCAAAACTGAGCGGCAGCAGATCCGTGGTCTGCATCAGCAGCAAGACCGCCAGGATCCAGACCAGGAGCGACGCGTTGAAGACGATGCGGAAGCCGCGTCGGTCGGCGAGGATGCCCCAGATCAGGTTGATGCCGGTCTGTCCGATGAGAAATGCCGCGGTCAGGATGCCGAGCGTGCCCCCCGTCAGCTCGACCCGGGTGCCGGCGAAGAGCACGTAGTAGGGCAGCGCCATGCGTCCCATGCTTCCGAGCGCACGCGCCAGGAAGTACATGGTGAAATTGCGGTCCGAGCGCATCAGCGCGGGCAGGTCGCGCAGCCGCGCCATCACACCGGATCGCTCGCGCACCTCGGGAGAATCGGGCTCGCGCACCAGCGCGAGCATCGAGAGTCCCAACGCCGTGAGCAGGAAGGCAACCCCGAATACCGCCGCGTAGCCGTTCCCGAGCACCTCGGGCTCGATCAGGTAGCGCCCACCCAGATAGGCCACCGCGCTGGCACAGACACCGGCGAGCGCATTTCGCAGACCCGCCAGCAGGCCGCGTTGCTCGGGCGGAATCGTCTTCGCACGCAGAAAATTGAAGACCACGCCCTGAATGCCGAGGAAGAAACCGAAGAGCCCCAGCAGCAGGCACAGCGCAACCAGGTTCCAGGTTGCGGAGAGGAGAATCCCGGCCAAGGCGATTCCCAGCACCTGCAGGCGCATGAGCGCGCCCACTACGAGCGCTAGCGAGAGCACACGCCGCCGATGCTCCACCAGAGTCGCCCCCAGCACCGGTGTTAGCGCTTGACCCAGCGCCTGACACGCACGGGCCACGCCCACCATCAGCTCGGATCCCGAGAGCGTATAGACATACGCTGGGATGAAGGTGGGCGCCTGAATCAGGCGGAACCCCGTCTGCCCGAACAAGCCGTGCGCGAGCTGTACCAGGTAGTTGCGTCGAAGATTTCGCTGGACCGCTTGGTTGAACGCGGTGCTGGATGAGGTCACTTGACAGCCGGTGGGCTCATGCGAAGCTGGCGTCCGTGTTCACGGGCTGGAGAATCGTTCTCGTCACCTCCCTCACACACTTCGTCTCGGTGGGGTTCATCTTCTACGCTTACGGCGCCTTCTTCAAAGCGCTCGAAGCGGACTTCGGAGGATCGCGTCTCGGGGTCTCGATCGGACTCACGGTGATGCAGCTGGTCACGGGTATCTTCGCGCCCTTTCTCGGACGCGCCCTCGACCGGGGCTCCATCCGAAACATCATGGCGCTGGGCGCCGTTCTCATGGGCGCCGGGTTCTTGCTGATCTCGCAGGTCAGTGAGCTCTGGCACTTCCACTTCATCCTGGGGACCATACTGGCCGTCGGTGCCGCCATGCTCGGGGGTCTCTCGGGGTCGACGCTCGTCGCCAACTGGTTCATCCGGCGCAGGGGCATCGCGCTGGGGATCGCCACCATGGGCATCTCCGCTTCGGGCCTGGTCATGGCCCCGGTCGCGACTCAGCTCATCGCGAGCTACGGCTGGCGTCTCACCTTCGTTCTCTTCGCAGGTGTGACTTTGGTCGTCGTGCTGCCCATCGTGTGGCTCACGATCGTCGATCGGCCCGAGGACCTCGGGCTCGAGCCGGACGGGAGCGAGGGTGTGCGCGACTGCGCAGGCTCGCTGGAGCCGCTCGAGCCAACGCTCCCACTGGCCCCCGGGGGTCAGATCATTGACCATGCGGCCTCCTTCAACTGGTCCGCTCGACACACATTCCGCGATGCCAACTTCTGGATCATCTCCATCGCGGTCGCGTTGAACTTCTGCGCGATGGGGGCGATCCTGACACACATCATCCCGCACGCGACGGACCTCGGCATCTCGTCGGAAGCGGCGGCGTATGTGCTCTCCTGCATGGCCGGCATGGGCGTGATCGGGAAGCTGCTCTTCGGCTGGCTTACGGATCATGGGGACAAGCGCGTGGGTTTCTGGCTGGCCAGCGGGCTGCAGGCGCTCGGGGTCGGTCTGGTCCTGAAGGCGAGCGGCTATAGCTCGTTGCTTGTGGCGTCCGCCTTTTTTGGGTTGGGCATGGGCGGGCTCATCCCGCTCTGGGGAGCGCTTATCGGGGCCGCCTTCGGCCGCTTTGCCTTCGGTCGTGTCATGGGACTGATGAGTCCCTGCATGCTTCCGATCCAGATGCTGGGCGTGCCCTTCGCCGGCTACGTCTTCGACCGCCGGGGCAGCTACGATCTGGCCTTCGAGACCTTCATTGCGCTCTACCTGATCGCGATCGGGGTGCTTGGCTTCTTGAGACTGCCAGCGGCAGAGCCGGGCGTTGTCTAGCCACAGGTGGCCATGCCCCCGTCCACGGAGATGACCGTGCCCGTCACGTAGGCGCCCGCCCGGGACGCGAGGTAGATCGCGATGCCGGCCATGTCCTCGGGCTCCCCGATCCGTCTGAGCGGAACGGCCGCGATCACTTGCTCGCGCAGCTTCTCCAGCGTGGCCTCCATCATCTTGCTCTCGAAGGGGCCGGGCGCGACGGCGTTCACGGTGATGAGCTGCCGTGCAAGCTTGCGCGCCAGGTGACGGGTGAGATGGTGCAGGGCTGCCTTGCTGGCGCCGTAGGCGTAGACCTCGAGCGCTGGTGGCCGGACGCCGTCGGCCGAGCCAACGTTGATCACGCGCGCGGGATCGCCGGGCCGCGCGGCCTGCTCGAGCAGTGGTACGAGCTCACGCGTGAGCAGAAAGACCGCCTTGACGTTCAGGGCGAAGAGCTTGTCGAAGGCTGAGGCCGGGTAGTCTGCAAACGGCGCTCCCCAGTTGGCGCCCGCATTGTTCACCAGCACGTGCAGCGAGGATTCACGACCCGCGATCTCGCCCGCCAGCTGCTCGACGCCGGCCTCGCTGGAGAGATCGGCTGGGACCGAGATACAGTTCCCCAGCTCGGAGAGCTCCCGTGCAACCTCATCGCAGACCTGCTTTTTGCGCGACGAGATATAGACCTTGGCGCCCGCCTCGACGAAGCCCCGCGCGATCATTAGACCGATTCCACGGGATCCCCCCGTCACCAGGACGACTTTGCCCTTGACCGAAAACAGCTCGCTCATTCCTTCACTCCCTTAGCTCCCAGAACGTGTATGCTGCCCGAGCTTACCAGGGGAGAGCGAGGTCATGCCCGAGTTCTGCAAGCTGGAGCGAGAGGGTCATATCTTGATCGTCACCCTAAACCGGCCCGAGGTGAGGAACAGCCTGCACCCGCCGGCCAACCAGGAATTGGCCAAGATATTCGATGAGTTCGTCGCGGATGCGGAGCTCTGGGTTGCCATTATCACGGGCGCCGGTAATAAGGCGTTCTGCGCGGGGAACGACCTCAAGTACACCGCGGCCGGGGGAAAGTTTGAGCTCCCGGACTCTGGCTTCGCCGGCCTGACCCACCGCTTCGACAACACCAAGCCGGTCATCGCTGCTGTTAACGGCGTAGCCATGGGCGGCGGATTCGAGATCGCGCTCGCCTGCGACCTGATCGTGGCCGCGGAGGAGGCCGTGTTCGCCCTACCGGAGCCCCGCGTTGGTCTGGCGGCGCTGGCCGGGGGCCTGCATCGGCTGCCGCGGCAGATTCCTCTCAAGCGGGCCATGGGCATCATTCTCACCGGGCGCCGCGTGAGTGCGGTCGAGGCGCGCGAGCTCGGTATCGTAAACGAGGTGGTACCGCGCGCTGAGCTCATGAGCGCGGCGCGTCGCTGGGCGGACGATATCCTTGCCTGTGCGCCGCTCTCGGTGCGAGGCAGCAAGCAGGCCGCCATGGGCGGGCTTAATCACGCCTCGCTCGAGGAAGCAATCAACTCTCGCTATGACTCACTTGGCGCAATGATCCATAGCGAGGACTTCCGCGAGGGCCCGCGCGCATTCGTCGAGAAGCGCCCGCCCCGCTGGCAGGGCAAGTAGGGCGGGCGGTCCCGAAGCTTGTCTAAGAGGCCTTGGCTGCCGTAGAGGTCTTGGCTGCCGTAGAGGCCTTGGCTGCCGTAGAGGTCTTGGCTGCCGTAGAGGTCTTGGCCCTCGTCGACTTCCTAGCCCGCGTCGACTTCCGGACCGGCTTCTTGGGCACGGTCTCCTGTTCCGGCGGGCGTGCCGCTTGATCCGCTTTGCAGTTAGGGCAAATGGCCTCTGCTTTCTGCAGATCGTAGAACTTTCGATCGCAGGAATAGCAGGTCCATTTCTGTCCCAGCTTGGCGTAGCGCGCGGCTTGCATCGCTTAGTAGCGTCCTCTCCCGCCGCCGCCGCCGCCGCCGCCGCCGCCACCACTGCGCGGAGGCCTCTCGTTGGCCTCATTCACCTTTAGATTGCGTCCGCCCATGTCGCGACCATCCAGCGCTTGCATGGCCTTGGTGGCGCTCTCTGAATCCTCCATCTCGACAAACGCGAAGCCTCTTGGGCGTCCCGTTTCACGGTCGGTGATCACGTTGATCGACTCGATGGTGCCGTGTGCCTCGAACATCTCTCGGAGATCGGCCTCGGTGGCCGAAAAGGGGATATTCCCCACGTACAACTTCTTACTCAATTCATTTCCCCGTCGCGCCTCTATCGATGCGTGAGACGCGACATTTGCCGAAATCCGACTCGGGCCATCCGAAGACGCGATTCCAAGCAATAGATGTCCCTCTCAGCTTTTCGGGCCTGAGAGGAGAACGCAGACTTGATTGGGAGGAGGACAATAGGGTTGAGCCTGGAGGCCCATAGGAATGAATCCAAAACAGCCCTGGATCCTTTGCCGATCAGGCTTGCGGTTCAGCCAGAGATTATAACAGAGATCTGAGTGGGGCCAACCCGGCTACCGCAGCAGTATCTTGGGGGCTCCGGGCCCCGGCGAGGGGACCCTCGATGCATGCGCCTTGCTGCTCAAGGGTGGGCCGAATCTCGCGAAATAGCTTTGGCAGGCGCTAGTGTGCACTCGCGGGAACATGTGGTGCAGCAGGTGAGGGTCGTGGCCGCGAATCAGAAGGGTACTACCGGGAAAGAGCGTGATGCGGGTGTCCCGGTAGCGGCCCCTCTCGTGCTGGGGATGGTGCGGCAGCCATGCGAACACCAAGAACATCACGAACAGGCCGATGCGCGAGGGCAGATACCAGAGCAGAAGCGCCTCCCAGAAAAACCCCGCCAGGCTGAGCCCGACCAACGGCAGCAGAGAGATCCTTTGCTGGCGTCGAAAGAAGCGGATTTCGTAACCCGACTCGAAGACCCTGCGCATGGGAGTGGACAGAAGGCGTTGGCCGCGCGGTAGCAGCTTCAGGACCGGAAGCAGCAGCTGCAGCCAGGCGAAGATGAGGTACTTGCCGGGGAGCTCCGCGAGTGGCCCCCCGATGAAGATGTCGGTGTCCCGCAGCGGATCGCTCGTGTGAGCGTGGTGCTTCATATGCGAGTACTGATGACCGCGATAGCTGAACATCAGCGGAATGGAGCTGAGCCAGCCTACGCAATCGTCGACCCAGCGCAGGTGCCCATGACGCCCGCTCGCGTTGCCATGCGTCGCCTCGTGCAGTGGCATGTAGAGCGCGTAAGCCAGCTACCGGTTTACCAGGCACGCCACCGCGTAAGGCGCCGCGCCTTTCAGTGCCAGCACGCTCATCGCGAGCCAGCCGCCGGCCCCCCCCACAGGCACTCGAAGACGATTCTCCAGGAAAAGTCGTTGCGGTACTTTGCCGCGATCCTTCTCTCGCGCTACTTCTGCTCACGTTCGCCATCTACGGGGAGCCTAGCGCTCATATCAGCTAAATCGGGCCCTCCCAAACAGCCAGTAGGGTATCGGGCGCGCGGCATGGCCGCCGAGAATGCGAGCGAGCTTCCATAACAAGACACTAGATCGAGGGCACGCGCCTGGCCTGGGCCACGCCTACGGGGGTGGCTCCCAGTACTTCTCGAAGTGGATTGTCAGTAGTGAACCTTAGCTACGCGCCCCCTCGACTTCGGATTGAACGCGTTAGAACGAATTCCACTTGATGGGAAGCGGTCGCATTCCATGAAGGATCAGCAACTCCGGCCGTTGGGCGCTGCGCTGCCTGCGTGATTTGCCCTAAGGCCGATTGGATGGGATCACGGGTTATCCGTAGCTTTGGAAGGGCTTTTGATTGGTCTTACCTGTCCATGGGGCTTATTAGAAGCCGGGCGATGGTGTATCCGAGTGTAGCTCTGTCTGTTGCTCGGGAGACCGATGGGTGGTGACAAGCGCCCGTCTCTGTGGGGTCTTTTCGGCGACACTTTTGGTTGTCGAGGGCGACACAGTAGCGGCTACGATGTATGGCTCATCCGCTCCGTTCGAGGTGACCGGCCGGACGGTGCCGGTGGGCGCGCTCTTGATCGTGGATCAGGAGAACGCATCGGGTACGCTCGTCGGGGTTCCGATTGCGGACCAGGGTCTGGTCGGGATCGCTTTCAACTCCGGCTGCGGGTGGGGGCCTGGGCTTCGGGCCGGATGGAAAGCTCTATCTGGCGACCATCTTCTCCCACTCGGGAGAGGTCTTCGATCCGCTCTTCGAGGTCGTGCTACTGGATCCCGGAGATGCCTCGGTCCTGAGCCGCGGGGACGCTTTGCGCGAGGTCCCGGTGGAGGTCCCCGGACACACCATACGCTCGGTGAGGTTCGGTGGACTCGGAGTTCGTCCTAGTGATGGGGGCACTGTTTGTCACGTGAGGCGGTGGAGGCCGCGAGATCTATCAGCGCGTGATCCTGCCGCAGGGACCAAGATGGCGACTTCTCGGAGAGTCCAGTGCCCACATGACCGATCTGGACTTCGCTCCTGCGCCCGAGCCGGTAGATACGGACGGCGACACGCTTCCCGATGCTGAGGACCCGTGCGTGTTCTTCCCCAACACACTCCTGCTCGTGAGGAGCGCCTTCTCGGGAATTCCGTGCGAGTGCCTGTGTGGGGACTTTGACGGCGACTGCATCCATAGCGCAACGGACGCGGCGGCCGTCAACGGCTGCGCAGCCTTCATCCGCTTCGACTGCGTCTCGGAACGCGACGAGGTGGCTCCGCCGATCAATGGCTTCTACAGCGCCACGGATGCGAGTCTGATCAACCGCGTGGCCGGGTTCGTTGATCCGGCGTATACCCTCGAATGCGGTCTCAGGCCGAAAGGTACATGTGGGGGAGACACTGGCGTATCGTGCTTCTAGGGCAGACGGTCTAAGACTCCGGGATGGCCATACCGCGCTCGACGGCGGGGTGCTTGGCGATGCGCTCGAGCCAGCTAACGACGCGCGGGCGCTTCATCAGTGGGGGCGCCTTGAGGGCGAGCATGGGGTGTAGCCATGGATAGTGCATGATGTCGCCGATCGAGTACTCGCCGGCCAGGTAGGGCCGCCCATCGGCGAGGATGCGATCGAGCACGCCCAGCAGCCGAGCCACCTCGCCCGAGAAGATCTCCACCATCTCCTGATTGCGTTCCGCCTCGGGACGGCGCAGCTGGGACCCGAGGCGACCCAGGTTGGGTCCGATCCCGCCCGTCTGAAAGAAGGCATACTGAATGGCGGCGGTGCGGCCGCGCGGATCCCGCGGCAGCAGCTTTCCATGCTTCTCGGCCAGGTGCAGCAGGATCGCACCCGATTCCCAGATCACGAGGTCTCCGTCCTCCAGCACGGGAATCTTGTGATTGGGATTCAGCGCCAGGAACTCTTCCTTCAACTGATCGCCCTGGTCGAGCTGGACGCGCCGGACCTCGTAATCGAGGCCGAGCTCCTCGAGCGCGATCGAGGCCTTGTGGCCGTTGGGGGTTTGGGCGGTGTGCAGCCGTAGCATGGAACCTCCTTATTTAGTTTAACGGGGACCAGCCGCTGTTGCGATGACCCGACTCGAAGTGCTCGGGATGCAGCACCTCACACAGGATTTCGAGGGACTCGACCAGGCGCGGGCCCGGCCGATTGAAGTAATGGTTGCCCTCGAGCAGGTAGACGCGGCCGGCGCGCACGGCGCGCAGCCCCGCCCAGCCTGTCTGGGCGACGAGTGGCCCCAGCTCGTGGCGCGTCCGCTCGATGCCGAAGCCGCAGGGCAGAAGCAGCAGCACGTCAGGGTCGGCCTCGCGCAGCTCCTCCCAGCCCAGCCACGGAGAGGGCTCGCCGGCGCGGCCGAAGAGGTTCTCGCCTCCGGCGCGCGCGACCAGCTCCGGCATCCAGTGGCCCGCTGCCATGAGCGGCTCGATCCACTCGATGCACGCGACCCGGGGACGGGGCGTGAGCTTCTCCGCCCGTCCTGTGAGCTGCTCAACGCGTCGGCGCAGCTCGGCCACGAACCTCTGGGCGCGCTGCTCGTGCCCGAGGGCCTGCCCCACGCGTAGTACGTCGGCCCAGACATCCTCGAGCCGGTTCGGAGCCAGTGACACGATCGTGGGCGGGACACCTGTCCAGCTCCCCACCGCCCGCGCCAGATCCTGGGGCGTTACCGCGCACACCTCGCACAGCGTCTGCGTCAGGATCACCTCCGGGGCGAGCTCGCGCAGCCTTTCGGCGTCCACGTGGTAGAGCGAGAGGCCTTGCTCGACCAGCTGCTTCACCTCCCGATCGATCGCGCCACTGGCGGCCTCTACGTCGATGCGGGGTGCGGTCAGCACGGGCAGAGCCGCAACCCCCGCCGGGAAATCGCACTCGTGCGAACGTCCGATGAGGCTATCAGCGGCGCCGACCGCGCAGGCGATCTCCGTACTGCTCGGAAGCAAGGACACCGTGCGAGGCATCTCGTGAGCTCCTCTCCTCCTTCCAGCGATGGCCGCAGACCCCGCACCGGACCGTCCGGCTATGGAACCACTCCGAGGGCAGCGGCAACACCGAGAGCATCAAGCCGCGGAAGATCCGCCACACAGCCGACCCCTCTTCTGGTATCAGGAAGGAGGAGCGGCAGATCAGACAAAGCGCCGTCTCCTCGGGGGCGCGGCTTGAACGCAGCGCGCGTACGGCGCGTGTGCCACCCAGCACCGCGATGGCTTCGTCAACCGCCGAGCTCGCGACCAGGAGCTCCACCTCCCCGATCGAAGCCTCGTTGCTGACAACGCTCGAGATCCCGGCAACCTCGAGCCGCCCTTTCGCCAGATGGGCCTCGACAGGGGAGGCGAATCGGGCGAGCGCGACCAGCGGCTCCGTGTACGTGCTCATAGGCTAGCGGCCCCACCAACGCTGCTCGCACTCGGAGCAGCGGAATCTCCGACGGCGGATGAAGATGAAGGGCACGGCCAACACGAAGAGCGGCATGGGCACGCGCAGCAGCAGGCCGACCAGCACCAAGGCTATCACGAAGGTCCAGGTCGAGTAGCCCTGAGGTTGGATCTCGGTGGAGCCGCAGCGCGGACAGCCATCGTGGTCCAGGTCCGTGAAGACCTCGCGCAGAGCCGCATGCGCGTCCGTTGGGTCTTCCTCGAGAATGGCCAGGGAGCGCACCCGGTCCGCCGCTCGCACTAGAAGCTTCGTCTCGCCTCCGCCCATCAGGACGGGGTTGATGCGCGCGATGGTTCCGCCCTCGACGAAGCTGCGTATGCCTCCTGCTTCGAGCTTGCTCTTGGCCAGCTCGGCGTCGACGGGCCGGCTAAAGCTGGCGATGGGAACGAGTTCCTCGGCCATCGGTATGGGCTCCTGCAAGCAAAAGCTTACCATGTAGGCTGTTGCCGCCGCCGCGGGTGGTAGCTGCGCCCGCGGTGACGTGGAGGTGATGTGCAGATGACCGGCGCCGAAAGCCTGATCCGCACGGCGGCCGCACTGGGCGTCGAGGTCTGCTTCGCCAATCCGGGCACGACCGAGATGCACTTGGTGGCGGCTCTGGATGAGGTATCCGGTGTGCGCGGGGTGCTGGGTCTGTTCGAGGGTGTGTGTACCGGAGCCGCCGACGGCTACGGTCGCATGTGCGACAAGCCGGCCCTCACCCTGCTGCATCTGGGACCGGGCTTTGCAAACGGCATCGCCAACCTGCACAATGCCCGGCGCGCGCACTCGCCCGTGGTCAATCTGGTGGGGGACCATGCGAGCTGGCACGTACACGCCGATCCGCCCCTGGCATCCGACATCGAGTCGCTCGCGCGTCCTGTTTCGAGCTGGCTTCGCATAGCGAAGAGCGCGGGCGATCTGGCACGGGACGGAGCGGAGGCAATTGCGGCGGCGTCGCGTCTGCCCGGGAGTGTCGCGACGCTGGTCGTGCCCTCCGATGTCGCTTGGGGCGAGGCGTCCGGTCCGGCCTCGGCACTCAGTCTGCAGCCGCCGGCCTCTGTGGACGGCACGCGCATCGAGTCTGTTGCGCGCGTGGTGCGGAGCGGGGAGCCCACGCTGCTACTGCTGGGTGCGCGTGGCTTGCGCGAGCGGGCTCAGCGCGCGGCCGCGCGCATCGCGGAGCGGACGGGGTGTCGACTCTTCTGTGAGACCTTCCCCGCGCGCATGGAGCGCGGCGCGGGACTACCGGTGCTCGAGCGTCTACCCTACTTCCCCGAGCAGGTCATAGAGCTGCTCGGGTCGGTGCGGAACTTGATCCTAGCGGGAGTGAGCGAGCCGGTGGCGTTCTTCGGCTATCCCGAGACGCCCAGTCGACTCGTTCCTGACGACTGTATAAGCCACAGGCTAGCCGAGCCCGAAGAGGACGTGGCCCTCGCGCTGGAAGACCTGGCCGCCGCGATCGCGGCGGCGAGCGAGCCAGGCGGAGCCGAGTGGGTAACGCCCGGGCGACCCACGGGAGAGCTGACGCCCGCGACACTCGGCGCGGCCATTGCCGCTGTCCAGCCGGAAGGCTTGATCGTGATGGATGAGGCCGCGACCTCGGGCCTGCCCTACTTCCTGGCCTCCGCCCACTGTCCTCCCCACACCTATATGAGCCTCACGGGCGGCGCGATCGGCCAGGGCCTGCCCTGTGCGACCGGAGCGGCGCTGGCCTGCCCCGAGCGTCCCGTGCTTGCCTTCCAGGCGGACGGCAGTGGGATGTACACGTTGCAGTCGCTGTGGACGCAGGCACGCGAGGGCCTCGACGTCACAACACTGATCTGTGCGAATCGTCAGTATCGGATCCTGCGCATTGAGCTCGGTCGGGCCGGCGTGCCCGAGCCCGGCGCGCAGGCCCTAGCGCTGACCGACCTCTCCAACCCGAGCATCGATTGGGTGGGACTTGGTACGGCGCTCGGCGTGCCGTCCGAGCGGGTCGAGAGTGCAGACGCGGTCGTGCGCAGCCTGGAGCGGGCACTTGCTGAACCCGGTCCCCACTTGATCGAGGCGCTGCTCTAGCGCCATATCGGCGAGCACTGCACGCCGCCAGCACGAGAGTCCCAGCGCTGCAAGGCCGAAGGCCGCGCAGCGAGGCGCAGCCGAGCGAAGTGCGCGCAGGCGAGCACAGCTCGCCGATACCGCGCTAGTCGAAGAAGAGCTTCCTCACCGAGAAGTAGAGCACCACGGCCAGCACCAGCGGAATCGGGTAGCGCAGCAGGAAGCGCCAGAGCGGAAACCAGGCCACGTGCTCGGCTCCCTTGCGCACCTCGCTGAAGGGGTCCTTCATTACCCAGCCCACGAAGATCGCGAGCAGGAGTCCACCGGCCACCAGAAAGAGCTGGCCCGCGAGCTTGTCCATCCAGTCCAGGATGTTGATGTTCAGGGCCGGGGGAATGCCCAGGAGTGCGATCGCGCCGCCGAAGACGAGCGTCGATCGGAGCCGCGACCAGCCGAGCGTGTCTATGGCCGAAGCGACCACCACCTCCAGCAGAGAGATGGCGGAGGTGAGAGCGCCGATGACGAGCGCGGCGAAGAAGAGAAAGCCCACGGCCTGTCCCGCCAGACCCATCATCGCAAAGGCCTTGGGCAGCGTGATGAACAGCGCGCCTAAGGTGCTCTCGCTCACGTCGGCGGAGAGTCCGAGCGCGAAGATCAGGGGAAAGACCACCAGCCCGGCCACGAAGGCGATAACGAAGTCCGCACCTCCGATCACCAACGACTCGTTTGGCAGGTGCTGCTGGGGCGAGACGTAGCTGGCGTAGGTCATCATCGCCCCCATCCCCAGGCTAAGACTGAAGAAGGCCTGACCCGCCGCCGTGCTGAAGACCTGAGCGTCCAGGATCTTGCTGAAGTCGGTCTCCAGGTAGAAAGCGTAGCCTTCCCGGCCACCCTCGAGCGTGTAGGCGTAGATCGCGAGTCCACAGACCAGGGCGAAGAGGAGCGGCATCAGGACGAGCGAGGTGCGCTCGATGCCGGCCTTGATCCCGCGCGAGACGATCAGGCTCGTGGCTCCCATGAACACGAGGTGCCCAACGACGGCGCCCGTTCCCTGGCTGACGGCGTCGAAGTGCGCGCCGGTGTCGGGCTCGAAGCCGCCGATGAGTGCGTTCAGCGTATAGCGGAGCGTCCAGCCCGCGATCACCGAGTAATAAGACAGGATCAAGAAGCCGGAGGCGACAAACCAGATCCCGCCAGCCTTCCAGGCACCTCCCCCGAAATGATCGAGCGCGCTGATCGGGCTGCGCGCCGCGCCCCGTCCTATGGCCAGCTCGGCCAGCAGGATGGGGATTCCGATCAGGATCGTGAACGCGATGTAGAGCAGGACGAAGGCGGCGCCCCCGTACTCGGCGGTCAGGTACGAGAACCGCCACATATTCCCCAGGCCTACGGCGGAGCCGATCGCCGCCAGCACGAACCCGGTCCGGCCGCTCCAGCGCTCCCTCGGTTCCTGACTCATGGTCTGGCCTCTCCTTTACTTTGGGGGGCGTGACCATGGGGAGATGAACGCGGGCTGAGACTAGAACTTCGGGGAACGCTTTTCGAGGAACGCCTGCGTGCCCTCGCGCATTTCGTCGCTTCCGCACAGCGCCGAGAAGAGCTTCGCTTCGAGCTCGATGCCGGCCTCCTGCCCGAGCTCCAGACCGTCGCGCACGGCGACCAGGCAGGCTCTAATGGCGCGCGGCCCGTTGGCGAGTATCGCCTCGAGCAGGGCCTTCGCACGCGCGAGTAGATCTTCGGGGGCGACCACCTCGTTTACGAGCCCAATGCGCAGCGCCTCCTCCGCGGAAATGATCGCACCCGTCAAGAGCAGCTGGTTCGCGATGCCTCGTCCCACCAGCCGCGGCAGGCGCTGTGTCCCCCCGAAGCCGGGCACGATGCCGAGCTTCACCTCGGGCTGGCCGAACTTGGCCTTGGTGGAGGCGATGCGGAGATGGCAGGCCATGGCCAGCTCACAGCCGCCGCCCAGCGCAAAGCCGTTGACCGCAGCGACGACCGGTTTCTCAAGCTGCTCGATGTGGGTGAAGACCTGCTGCCCACGTCGCGCGAACGCGGTACCGCTTTCGGGGTCCAGGGTCGAGATCTCCTCGATGTCGGCGCCCGCCACGAAGGCGCGCCCACTTCCTGTCACGATTACGGCCGCGACATCGTTGTCTCGCTCGATCCGACCCACGACCTCTTCGAGCTGCTCCATCACCGCGGACGAGAGTGAGTTCAGCGCGTCGGGTCGGTTGATCAGGACCGTCGCGATGCCCGACTCGACCGATAGCTGGACATCCGCCACAGCAACCCGGCTACTTGGAGCGTCCGATGAGCTGCCGCAGCTCTTCCAGCGGCATGCGGTCGAGGAACTCGCCCGTGGGTAGCCCCTCGGAGTTGTGATCCCGCACCGCGCGAAAAATTCCGATCAGCACCGGGATCATCTGATCTTCAGGCACGCGCTCGTACAACACCTTCCCGATCCGTCCGCCCTCGCGAGAGCCCCCTACCTGGATCATGTGATCGTTCTTGCCGTAGCCGATGATCCCGACCTCCGCCGTCGGCGGCCGCGAGCAGGAGTTGGGGCAGCCCGCCATGCGTAGCAGCAGGTCCACGTCTCCGAGCCCTTCCCGCTCGAGCGCCTCGATGTAGGAAGGGAGCACGTTCTCGGCGTCGGTCATGGCCAGACCGCAGGTGGGCTTGGCAGGGCAGGCGAACGACTGCCGCCGGACACGCGAGATCTGCTGCACCGCAGGTACGCCGTGCTCGGCCAGGGTCCGATCCACCCACTCGCGCCGCTGCGCCGGGATGTGGCAGAGTAGGAGGTCCTGGTTGGGTGTGATGCGCACGCCCAGCTCGAGCTCGGACACGATCTGAGTCACCGCGCTGCGCAGCCGCACGTCGCCCTCGTCCTTGAGACGCCCGCTCAGGACGGGAACCCCCAGGAAGTAACGCTCCTCGGGGCCGGCCTCGCGGTTCCAGCCATGGAAGAACCGGACGGGCGGCAGCGGCTGAGGCTGTGCGAGCTTGATCTCGATCCCAAAGCGGTCGCGCAGCATCACCTTGACGACGTCGGGCCCGAGTCGTCGAATGGTGTACTTCCAGCGGGCTTGACGCCGGTCCTTGCGCTCGCCGTTCTCCTTCTGGATGATGACGATGCCCTTTACGGTCTCCACGACCTGTTCACGCCGCACGCGACCCAGGTAGAGACCCAACAGCTGCTGCGTGTGGGGCATGTTGTGGGTGACGCCCAGCCCGCCGCCGCTGTAGAGATCGTACTCCGTCGGCACAGCGCCGTTCTCGATCGGCACCAGGCCGACGTCCTGTGTGAGCACATCGATCGAGTTGTCGCGCGGGTGCGCGATGCCCACCTTGAACTTGCGTGGCAGGTAGTGCTTGCCGTAGATGGGCTCGTCCGTAGACATCGGCGCGACGGTGCGGCCCTCGTCATCCGTGAGAAAGATCTGGTAATAAGCGGAGCTTCGCGGCGCTAGCTCGCGCGCGATTTCGAACGCGAGCTCGCGCGAGTCGAGCGGCAGCTCAGGGTCGAGATCGTCGATCGGGCTGCACATGGTGTTGCGGTTCATATCGCCACACGCGCCCAGCGTCTGCATCTGGTAGCCCCGATCCGGGTACTCCTGGTTGATGAAGCGGATGAGCCTGCCGAGGTTGCGCCCGTACACGTAGTGGAACTGGATCCCCTGCCGCGTCGTCAGGCGCAGGGTGCTATTGGCGAAGCGCTCCGCAGCCTGGTTGAGAGCCTGCCACTGCTCCGGGGAGAGCTCGCCGCCGGCCGGGAGCTTCATGCGTACCATGAAGATGTAGTCGCCGCGCTTGCGCCCGCTCGCCTCGCGCTCCTGCTGCTTGTAGATGCCGAAGTGCTTCGACATCTCCTTGGCCTCGTTGGAGATCGTCTCGGCCTGCTCCGCGCTCAGCGCGTCGAGCTCGGCCGCGAAGCTGTGCTTCTCCCGGCCTGCGACGTAGAAGAGGCCCTCGCTCTCGCTCTTGAGCTGCTCCACCTTGGACATCTGGGAGATGTCGGCGTTAAGGAGTGTGACGGCCTCGCGGGGGGTCTTGCTAGGCATCAATTCCACACTAGCAGGCTCCGGTTAGGCGGTCCATTGACCGGTTTCCCGAGTCGAGCATCAGAGATGGGCAGCGGTCAGGGCGCGCTAAAGGGTCCGCCGTCGCGCGGGTCCCGATTCCAGCCCTCCGAATCGGAGACCCGAACCAGTGCCATCCATGGCATACGCCGCTGCTCACCGGGAATGTGTCCGACTACGAGCATGAGGTCCTGCGCGTCGAGCTTCCCCAGCGCGGCTTGTACCTGCTCCGGTCGCAGCCGCCCGTGAGGGCAGAGCAGGGGGCGCACACCGTACGGGAGCGCGAGGCGTCGCCAGGTGTCCTCGAAACGTGTCGGAGCCAGGATCGGGACGCTCGGGCGCTGGCGCGAGAGCAAGCGTGCCGCGAGGCCACCGCGGGACCAGGTCACGATGGCCGCGGCACCCACGTCGCGGGCGGTACGCACGGCCGCCCGTGAGAACACGACCAGCTCGCGCAGCTCCTCTGCCATCCCATCGAGCGGGGTCTCGGGGAAGTCGGGGAACGCGGTCTGCGTCTCCTCGACGATCTGTGCCATGGTGCGGCAGACGCGCACCGGGTCTGTGCCCACCGCGGTCTCGTCCGAGAGCATGACCGCGTCGGTGCCATCCAGCACCGCGTTCGCCACGTCCGTGGCCTCCGCGCGCGTGGGACGCGATGCGCTCACCATCGAGTGGAGCATCTGCGTGGCCGTGATCACGGGACGACCGGCGCGGATGGCGGCCTGGACGATGCGCTTCTGCTCGATCGGAACTCGCTGGTAGGGGATCTCCAGCGAGAGGTCGCCTCGCGCCACCATCACCGCATCGGTGCGGGCCAGGATTCCGTCCAGGTGCTCGAGTGCGCGCGCTGTCTCGATCTTGGCCACCAGCGGCGCGGGACGCCCCAGGGCCCGCAGGGCGCGGCGCACGCTGGCCAGATCGTCCGGCGTGCGCACGTAGGAGACGCCGACGAGGTCTACCTCGAGCTCCGCCCCGAGCTTGAGGTCCGCCCGATCTTGCTCGTTGATGATAGGACGCTCGCTCAGGCCTCCCGGCGCGTTGATCCCCTTGCCGCTCGCGATCTCCCCCCCGATCAAGACGCGCGCGCGGATCTTGTGCGCGTCGACTTCCAGCACCTCGAGCTCGACCGCGCCGTCACCGATCACAATCGGGCCCCCCGGCCGCACCTCCTGAGCGAGATCGGGGTCGGGCACCGGCAGGCTCTGGGCGTTCCCCTTGGCGGCGCCGCAGACGAGCGTGAGCTCGTCGCCCTGGTGTAGAAGCAGCCGGTCCCCCTCGAGCTCGCCCAGGCGCAGCTTGGGCCCGGCCAGATCCTGAAGCACGGCGACGGGCTGGTCTTTGGCGCGCGAGGCCGCCCGGATGCGCTGGATGGTCTCGCGATTCTGATCCTCCGTGCCGTGGGCGAAGTTGACCCGGGCCACGCCCATACCGGCGTCGATCAGGCGCTCGAGCACCTCAGGCTCGCGACTTGCGGGTCCGATGGTGCAGACGATCTGTACTCCGCGGCGTCTCATGCTCGGGAAGGTTAACGGCTGAAAGGCTACGGGGCACGAGGAGTCACCCGTGCATCAATGGGCTAAACTGCCGGTCGGCTGGACCCGCTCCCCCTCGGAGGGCAACGGAGGAACAGTGGTGACCACGAAGCGCACGAAGGAGATTCTTTCCTGGTACAGGTCCGACAACCCCGGCACGCTGGCCAACCTGGCCCACCTGCTCGGGCACGGCCGGCTGGGCGGGACCGGCAAGCTGGTGATCCTGCCGGTCGATCAGGGCTTCGAGCACGGCCCCGCCCGCAGCTTCGCCCCCAACCCGCCCTCCTACGACCCCCGCTATCATTTCGAGCTCGCGATCGAGGCGGGCTGCAATGCCTACGCCGCGCCGCTCGGGTTTCTGGAGGCGGGCGCCGCTGAGTTCGCTGGCGACATCCCCCTGATCCTCAAGCTCAATAACTCGGACTCGCTCTACTCCGGCGATGACCCGTGTCCCGCCATGACGGGTAGCGTGGGCGACGCGCTGCGGCTCGGCTGCTCAGCCATCGGCTTCACGATCTACCCTGGCTCGGCCCTGCGCAACGAGATGTACCAGCAGCTCCGCGAGCTGGCCGAGGACGCCAAGGCCGCGGGCCTGGCGATTGTGATCTGGTCCTACCCGCGCGGCGCCGCGCTCTCCAAGGAGGGCGAGACCGCGATCGACGTGGTGGCCTACGGCGCGCAGATCGCGGCCCAGCTCGGGGCGCACCTGATCAAGGTCAAGCTGCCTTCGGCGTACCTCGAGCAGGATGCCGCGCGCAAGGTCTACGAGAAGCAGGGGATCCCCATCGATACATTGGCCGACCGCGTCCGACACGTGGTGCAGAGCGCCTTCAACGGCCGTCGCATCGTGATCTTCTCGGGCGGTCCGGCCAAGGATCGCAAGGGGATCATCGAGGAGGCCCAGGCCATTGCCGAGGGCGGCGGCTTTGGTTCCATCATCGGACGCAACTCCTTTCAGCGGGCCAAGACCGAGGCCATCGAGCTGCTGCACGAGGTGATGGAGATCTACGCTCGCTCCTAACACCCGCATCCGAGCGCGCTGGGTTCCTCCCCTGGACCATGACTCGCGTTCTGATCGGACTGGTCGTCTCCCTCGGACTGAGTCTGCCCTCCGTCGCCTCCGGCGCGACGCTGCGCCAGTACTTCAGGTATCTCTCCAGCGACGATGAGCAGGTGCGCTTCGGCGCGGCGCTGACACTCGCCTACGCGAAGCAACCCAACCTGGCCTCCACCCTTGCCGCGAGACGTCGCCCCACATCGACGCGCTTGCGGCCCGTGGGGCGCTCTTCCGCAACGCGATCAGCCCTTCGTCCTGGACGCTGCCGGCACACATGTCCCTGTTCACATCGCTCTATCCGTCCTATCACAAGCTCGACCATGGAGGACGTCTGGGGAGTGTAAGACTCGACGAGTCCGAGGTGACGCTGGCGGAGATCTTGAAGGGGGCCGGCTACGCGACGGCCGGCTTCGTGGCACACCCCTTCTTGTCGGGGGAGTGGGGCTTCGATCTGTATCGCCGTTTCTCGACGCGCGCGGACTTGCAGGCGGACCGCGCCCAGCTCTGGCTGGAGTGGCACCGCTTTCCACGTCAGCCGGGGGCTCGTCCCTCCCTCCTTCTTCCTGTTCGCGCACTACTTCGACCCGCAAGGAAAGTCCAAGAGCAGGAGGTTCATGAACGACGTGCGTCCCGGAGACCCTGGCTATCGACTCGCGTTCTATGACAGTGCGATCCATTTCGTGGACGCCCAGCTGAAGAGGGTCTTTGACGCGCTGCAAGACGCGGGCTGGGCGGAGTCCACGCTCGTGATCCTCGTCTCCGATCATGGTGAGGAGCTAGGGGAGCACGGCGCTTTCGGTCACAAGAGCACGCTCTATCGAGAGTCGCTGATGGTTCCGCTCGTCCTCCGCTACCCGCGAGTGATCGAGGCCGACCAGACTGTCGAGGTGCCGGCCTCTCTGCTGGACATCTTCCCGACCGTACTCGACCTTGGTCGGGCTCGAGCCGCCCGCTGGGCTCCAGGGGACCAGTCTGCTGCCCTACATCAGGCAGAAAGGGCGTCCCTCGAAAAGTCCTGCCGGACATGGGCGACCCCTCTTTGCTGAGCTGCATCCTGTGGAGTTCGACGCGGGCTACGATTTCTTCAGCAAGTCCATCCAGGTAGGCCAACACAAGCTTATCCGGAGCTACTTCAAGGACGGCCGCGTGAGGAGCGAGCTCTACGACCTGTCAGAGGATCCCGAGGAAAAGCTCAATCTATACGACGCGCGTAAAGCGGAGCGAGCGGTACGCGAGCTGGAGGCGAGCCTTCTGGCCTTCATTCTGGAGGGCGCCTCGTACAGGCCCGGAGCCGAATCCGAGAATGAGTTCAGCATCGACGATAGAACGCGGGAGCAGCTGCGTGCGCAAGGCTACATAGATTAGGTGGCGTCGGGCTGATATCATACCGCGCATGCACGAGCTACTCGACCTCAGTCTGATCGAGCTGACCGACGCCCTGCGGGCCAAGAAGGCATCGGCCGTGGAGCTGATGGAAGCCGTTCTCGCGCGCATCGATGAGACCAACCCGGACCTGAACGCCGTTGTGGCCATGCACGACCGTGAGAAGCTCTTGTCCGAAGCCCGTGCGGCGCAGGAGCGGATCGCGAGGGGTGAGGCGCGGGTGCTCGAGGGCGTCCCCCTGGGCGTCAAGGACCTGCAGGACGCCGAGGGTCTGGTCACCTCTCAGGGCTCGCTGCCGTTCAAGGACCACGTCGCCGATCGCGATTGCACACAGGTCGGGCGGCTGCGGGCGGCGGGCGCGATCGTCGTGGGTAAGACGAACTCGCCCGAGTTCGGATACGCCGCGATCACAAAGAACCTCGTCTACGGTGTGACCCGCAACCCCTGGGATCTCGAGCTCACCCCGGGCGGCTCGAGCGGAGGCTCGTCGGCGGCCCTGGTCTCGGGCACGCTGCCGCTGGTGACGTCCAGCGATGGTGGGGGCTCGATCCGTATACCGGCCAGCTTCACCGGTGCCTTTGGTCTCAAACCCTCGCACGGACGCGTGCCCAAGGGTCCCATGGAGCGCTGGGTCTACGAGGACACTTCATGCTTCGGCCCGTTGACCAAGACCGTCGAGGACGGGGCGCTCTTCCTGGACCAGGTCGTGGGGCCGTCCCCGTACGATCCGAAGAGCCTCCCGCATCCCGGCTTGTCCTACCTGGACGCGGTGCGCCGGGGACCGCCCGGGAACCTGCGCATCGCTTACTCGCCGGACCTTGGCTACTCCGTGGTGCAGTCCGATGTCGCCGAGGTGGTCTATGACGCGGCGCGGGTCTTCGAGAAGCTGGGGCACCGGGTGGAGGAGATTCAGGGGGGGCCGCCACTCCTGGGACGGGAGTGGGGCTTGATGGGCGCGTTCGAGAAGGCCGCTGAGCTGCACCATCTTCTGCCTGAGCACGAGCACGAGTTCGGCCGCATGTTCCTACGTGGAATCAAGACCGGCTGGAATATGACGCCCGAGATCTTCGACCAGGGGCAACGTTCGCGTATGCAACTCAACAACTGGTGCGCGCAGATCTTCGACGAGTATGACCTGCTGATCACGCCCACCCTGCCGTTCGATCCGCCACCCGCACGAGGTCCCTACCCGAAAGAGACGGAGGGCCGGCCGCAGCTGGCATGGGGCGTTGCCTCGTTCACGATTCCCTTCAACCTCTCGTGGCACCCGGCCGGCACGGTGCGCGCCGGTCTCTCCCGCGCGGGGCTTCCCATCGGCATGCAGATCGTTGCAGCGCGACATCGTGACGAACTCGTGTTGCAGGCGGCGCGCGCCTTCGAACGCGAGCGCCCCTGGCACCCGCACTGGCCCACAAGCTGGTAATTCGCAATGCGGATCGCGGTTGCCGCCGACCATGCGGGCTTCGAGTTCAAAACTCGCCTGATCGAGGAGCTACGTACCCTCGGGCACATGGTGGCTGATGAGGGAACCGACTCGCCGGAGTCGTGTGATTATCCGGACTACGCCATTCCCGCGGCGCGGAGTGTGTCCGAGGGCAAGAGCGACCGCGCCATCCTGGTCTGCAGCAACGGCATCGGGATGGGCATGGTCGCAAATCGGATTCCCGGAGTGCGTGCTGCCGTGGTCTACAGCGAGCGTACGGCCGAAATGACCCGCGGACATAATAATTCGAACGTGCTCTGTCTGGGCGCGCAGCAGTTTCCCGAAGAAGATCTGCTCAAGTTTGTGCGTATATGGCTGGACACGGACTTCGAAGGCGGGCGTCACGCCCGACGCATGAAGAAGGTGAGGTCGCTGGAGTGAGCGAGAGCGTAGACGACGGGCGGAACTATACGCATTGGGATGCGAACCAGGCGGAAGCCACCGGCAAGTGGGCGGAGAACCGTCGGCTGGCGGCGGCCATGCGCCGGGTCATCGAACATCTGGTGAGGAGCGATGCAAGCGAGGAGGAGCTGCGCACGGCGGCGGACGGGCTGGAGCGCTATGCAGAGCGCTTGGAGAGGCATCCGCGCCGCAACCGTCCGGCCGGCTTCGCAGAGAGCGCGAACGCGGGTGACGTGGGAGCGTTCTTCGACTTCAGCCCGCAGATCGGGCTCTGCAACCCCCTGGCCCCGCCCATTGAGCTATGGGCGAAGGAGGATCAGGTCTACGGAAACGTGAACTTCGGCTCGGCCTACGAGGGCCCACCGGGCTGCGTACACGGTGGGGCGATCGCCGCAGCGTTCGATGAGGTGCTGGGCTTCGCCCAATCGATCACGGGTCGTCCTGGCATGACCGGAACGCTCGTCGTCAAGTACCGCCAGCCCACGCCGCTGCGCACCGATCTGCGTTTCGAGGCGCGCGTGGCGCGTAGCACTGGGCGCAAGAACTTCGTCGAGGGTCGTCTCTGCGCCGGCGAGCTGCTCTGTGCGGAGGCGGAGGGGATCTTTGTCTCCATCGGCCGCGAACGCTTTCAGCAGCTGGCCGAGGCCCAAGCTCGCCGCGAGCAAGTATCAGGCTAGTCCCGGCTACGAACCTAGCAGGACGGCTGCCCCCGGGGGCCGTTGCGGTCAAAGCTGAGACTACTTCAGCTCGCGTTTGAGGATCTTCCCCGTCGGTCCTTTGGGCAGGCCGTCGCTGAACTCGATGATGCGTGGGTACTTGTAGGCTGCGAGACGCTCCTTGGTGTACGCGGTGAGCTCGTCGGCGCTCAGGCTCTGGCCGGGAGCGAGCACGACCACGGCCTTGATCTCCTCGCCGTGACTCGGATGGGGAACCCCGAATACGGCCGCCTCGACGATGGCCGGATGTGCGTACAGGATCTCCTCCACCTCGCGCGGGTACACGTTGAATCCGCCGCGGATGATCATGTCCTTCTTGCGATCCACGATCCAGTAGCAGCCGTCCTCGTCCCGTACGCCGATATCGCCGCTGTGAAACCAGCCGCCGCGCAGAGCGTCCTTTGTGGCCTCGGGCCGCTTGAGATAGCCCTTCATGATGTTGTGCCCGCGAATGCAAATCTCGCCTCTCTCACCTTCGGGCAGGGGTTGGTCCTTGTCGTCGAGGATCGTCAGCTCCACGCCCCACACGGGGTAGCCGATCGAGCCCGGCTTACGGGGCTTGTCGAGCTGATTGAAGCTGGCCACGGGGGAAGTCTCCGAGAGGCCGTAGCCCTCCAGGATCTGCACGCCGTACTTCTCCTCGAAGGCACGCATGACCTCGACCGGCATGGGCGCGCCGCCGGTCATGCAGATGCGCAGCGAGGAGAGGTCGAAGGCGTCCGCCCCGGGATGGTTGAGCAGCGCGAAGTACATGGTGGGTACGCCCGCAAAGATCGTGACTTTGTCCCGCTGCAGGATGGTGAGGGCATCCTCGGGCGTGAAACGCGGCAGCAGCGTGAAGCCCGCGCCCTCGGAGATCATGGCGTTCTGGATGCAGGTCTGGCCGAAGGAGTGAAAGAGCGGAAGCGTTGCGATGGCGACGTCGTCGCTCTGGATCGGTAAGAGGCGGGGAACGACCGCGGCGCAGTTCAGCAGCAGGTTTGAGTGCGTCAGCTCCGCGCCCTTGGGCTTGCCTGTCGTGCCCGAGGTGTACAGGATCACGGCGGTGTCGTCCGGCCGTGTGGGGTGGATGGCCTCGAGCGGCGCGGCCTCCGCCAGCTCCACCAGGCTGGGTGCGCCCGGCACCTCGCCCCCGGCCCAGACCAGCGGGACGCCGGCCCCCTCAGCGCCCTTGGTGGCGGGGTTGCTGAAGAGGGGATGTGCGATCAGGAGCTTGGCTTCGGAATCCTGCACGTGGTAGGTCACCTCGGGCGCGGAGAGCAGCACGTTCAACGGGACCACGGTGCAGCCTGCGTACAGAATCCCGAAGTAGGACTGCGTGAACTCGGGAACATTCGGCACGAGCAAGGCCACCTTGTCGCCGGGTCCGAGCCCGCGCTCGATCAGGCTGCTGGCGATGCCTCGCGCGGCGCGGTCCACCTCCGCGTAGCTCCAGCTCTGCTCGTTCAAACGGATCAGGGGATGGCCGGGCCGCTCGCGGGCCGAGCTCGCGAGGATCGTTCCTAGGTTCAGCGCCATGCTTTGACTCCCTCCGTTGTGAGTCCGCGTTAGCGGAACTCGGAGAATAGTTTGGCGAGCACCTCCATCGACGCAAGCCAGTGATCGAGCTCGGGCTGGCTGGGAGAGGCCAGGAGATGCTGCAGCCCCATTTTCTGGAAGAGTTCCAGACGCCGGCGCAGATCGTCCTTCTCGTCGGAAAGTCCGTCCCACGCCACGCGCATGGAGAGGATGAAGTCCTCCTCCGGACGCTCGGCCCGCAGGCGACTCAGAATGGGCTGAGTCTCCTCGGGGCTCATGAAGGTGCCATGCCAGCCGTCGCCTGCGCGCACAGCGCGGCGTAAGGCTGCGTCCGACGCGCCGCCAATCCAGATGGGGATGCGGCGGCCCGGCTGGGGCCGGACACGCAGGTTGTTCAGCCGCACCCGAGGTCCCTCGAAGTTGACGGGGTCCTGCTCCCAGCAGGCGCGAAGCACGTCGAGGGCCTCATCGGTGCGGGAGCCGCGCTCGGAGAAAGGCACGCCCAGCGCCTCGAACTCGGCCTCCAGCCAGCCGGCAGCCGCACCCGCGATGAGCCTCCCCCCGCTGAGGCGGTCGAGCGTGGCGAGCTCCTTGGCCAGGTGCAGTGGATGGCGGTAGGGAAGCACGAGCACCGAGGTTCCGATTCCCACCCGCTGGGTGATCGCGGCCGCCCAGGTGAGCGTGATGATCGGCTCGTAGAAATGCGACGGCACATAAGCGCCCTGCGCCGGCGCGGCGAGGTGGTCGCTCGCCCAGACGTCGTCGAATCCAAGCTCCTCGGCCCGGACCGCGGCACGCTGGATCGCTTCGGGGCCGGCAATACGACCGAATTGGGGCAGGTGGATCCCGAACTTCACGGTCGTAGCCTACACGGAGCCGTGGGGCGGGCTCAAGCGGGCCCCACCGGACAGGACACTAGCCTCGCTGCCGCAGCTCGAACTCGCGCAGGCCGCAGTAGAGCACCGGCACGACCGAGAGCGTGACCAGAGCGAAGAGCATCCCGCCAAAGATGGGGACCGCCATCGGAATCATGATGTCCGCCCCGCGCCCGGAGGAGGTCAACACGGGGAGCAAGGCGAGCACGGTTGTCGCGGTGGTGATCAGCGCCGGGCGGATCCGACGCTCGCCCGCGATGACCACACTGCGACGGATCTGTGCGACATCGTCCGGTCGCTGTTCGTTGAAAGTCTGCTCCAGGTAGGTGGCGATGAGAACGCCGTTGTCACTCGCGATCCCGAACAACGCAATGAAGCCCACCCAGACGGCGACGCTCAAGTTGATCGGATGCATCTGGAAGACGTCGCGCAGGTTGGCGCCGAAGAAGCCGACGTCCAGGAACCAGGGAGCGGCATAGAGCCAGAGCAGGATAAAGCCGCCGGCCCACGCGACTAGAATGCCCGAGAAGACCATGAGAGTTACGGGTAGAGAGTTGAACTGGAAATAGAGGATCAGAACGATGATGAGCAGCGCGATGGGCAAGACCACGCGCAGCCGCTCGACGCTGCGGATCTGATTCTCGTATGTGCCCGCGAACGAATAGCTTACCCCCTGTGGGAGGTTGAGCTCTCCGGAGGCGAGTTGACTCTCGAGTGCCCGGCGTGCGTCTTCCACGACGTTGACCTCGGCCTGGCCGGGCTGCATGTCGAAGGTCACATAGCTCACGAGAACTGTATCCTCGCTCTTGATCACCTGAGGCCCCCGCACGTACTCGATATCGACAAGCTGCGTGAGCGGCACCTGTGGGCCGCTCGGGGTAGGGACGAGGATCTCGCCCAGGCTTTCGAGCCGGTCTCGCAGCTCGCGCGGATAGCGAACGCGTACCGGATAGCGCTCGCGGCCCTCGACCGTGGTCGTCAGAGGTCGGCCTCCGATCGCGACCTCGATCACGTCCTGGACGTCGCGCACGTGAAGGCCGTAGCGACCGATCGCCTTGCGATCGATGCGGAGCTCGATGTAGGGTTTGCCCACGGTGCGATCGGCGATCACCGTGGAGGCCTTGATCGACGGTATCGACTTTAGCACACGCTCCACCTCGACCCCCGCGCGCTCCAGCGAGCTGAGGTCGGGCCCCTTGAGCTTGAGTCCCATGGGAGCACGCATCCCCGTCTGCAGCATCACCAGGCGCGTCGCGATGGGCTGAAGCTTGGGAGCCGAGGTGGTGCCTAGCAGGCGGGCAGCGCTCAGAATCTCGTTCCAGATGTCGTCCGAATTTCGAATGTGCGAGCGCCACTGTCGAACGCGCTTGCCAGAGTCGTTGGTTCCGTACTCCGGCTTGTACTGCACCACGATCTCCATCATGGAGATGGGCGCGGGGTCGAGAGCACTCTCCACACGGCCCAGCTTGCCGACGACCATATCGATCTCGGGAATCGACTCGATCGCCATATCAAGCTTCGAGAGCACGTCGAGTGCCTCTCCGATCGAAGCGTGAGCCATCGTGCTGGGCATGTAGAGGAAGCTGCCCTCGTCGAGAGGTGGCATGAACTCGCGACCGAGGCCGGGGAAGCTGCGGGCGATGGCGCGCCCCGGGGCGCTCTTCTCCAAGACGTCGGGGAGCCAGCCGAAGACGCGTGGGAACCCCAACCAGATGAGCAGCCCGACAAATAAGATCCCTGTCGGGATGCTGAGGAAGGCGCCCTTGTGGTCCAGAGACCAGCGCAGGAGTCGGGGGTAGGTGCGCTGAAAGACGAGGACTCCCCAGAGCAGTCCGCCAACCAGGAGCAATACGAAGAGGACATTGCGCAGCACACCGGTCCCGGCACCGAGGGGCGACCACTCGAACACCAGCAGCGCGCCCACTGCCAGAACCGCGAGTACCGTTGCGATCGGCGCGTCGATGTGCCGCAGACGAGCGGGCAGCCAACGCGCGAGGAACGGAAGCTCGCCCCAGCTGCGTGGGGATCGAGAAGGCTTCCAGCGGCCAAAAACCAGGTGCGCCGCGGTCGGGATCAGCGCGAGCGCGATTACGACGGCCGCCAGCAGGGCGAAGGTCTTGGTGAAGGCGAGCGGCCGGAAGAGTTTGCCCTCCGCAGCCTGCAGCGTGAAGACAGGCAGGAAGCTCACGACGGTGGTGGCGACGGCGGTGACTACCGCGCCCCCCACCTCGCAGGTGGCACGGTAGATCACGCCGAGCCGATCCTCGCTCGATTCCGACTCGCGTAAGTGGCGTACGATGTTCTCGCACACGATCACGCCCATGTCGACCATGGTTCCGATCGCAATGGCGATGCCCGAAAGAGCCATGATGTTGGCGTCGACCGAGAAGAGCTTCATGCCGATGAAGGCCATGAGCACCGCGAGGGGGAGTGTCGCCGCGATCAGGCCTGAGCTGCGCACGTTTCGAACCAAGACCAGGACCACCAGTACGGCCACCAGGATTTCGAGTCGGAGCGCTTCCTCCAGTGTGCCCAGCGTCTCGTGAATGAGGCCCGTCCGGTCGTAGAACGGGATGATCCTGACGCGGGAGCGCGTCCCATCCGCGAGCACCTTTTCCGGCAGAGCGGGCGAGATCTCCGCGATCTTCTCCTTCAGGCGCCCGATCACTTCCAGAGGATTGGCGCCATAGCGCACGACGACGACACCTCCCACCGCCTCCGCGCCGCCCTTGTCGAGCGCCCCGCGGCGGAGGGCTGGACCGATGCCTACGTGTGCGATGTCCCGAATACGGACGGGTACGTCGTTGTGCAACGCGACCGCCGTCTCCTCGATGTCCTCCACCGAGCGCAGGAAGCCCACGCCCCGAATCGCGTACTCGACTCGATTGACCTCGATGCTGCGCGCGCCCACGTCGGCGTTCGAACGCTGCACGGCGCGGATGACCTGCGCCAGGGATACGCCGTAGGCGTGCATCGCGTCCGGGTCCGCATCGATCTGATACTCGCGCACGAAGCCGCCCACCGAGGCCACCTCGCTCACCCCCTCGACGCTCTGAAGCGCGTAACGAACCTGCCAGTCCTGGATGCTGCGCAGCTCCTCCAGGTCCCAGCCTCCGGTCGGATCGCCCTGCGGGTCGCGGCCCTCGAGCGTGTACCAGAACACCTGGCCCAGCGGGGTTGCGTCGGGGCCCAGCGCCGGATTCACCCCCTCGGGCAGGGTTTGCGAGGGCAGGCTCGAGAGCTTCTCGAGAATGCGGGAGCGGGACCAGTAGAACTCCACGCTCTCATCGAAGATCACGTAGATCGAGGAGAAGCCGAACATGGAGAAGCTGCGCACGCTCTTCACACCCGGGAGCCCCAGCAGGGCTACGGTGAGGGGGTAGGTGATCTGGTCCTCCACGTCCTGCGGGCTCCGGCCCGGCCAGTCGGTGAAGACAATCTGCTGGTTCTCGCCGATGTCGGGGATCGCATCGACGGGGACCGGATCGCGCGGCAGACCGGGTATCTCCCAATCGAACGGGGCCACCATCACCCCCCACAAGAGAAACGCCCCGAGCAGCAGAATGGGAACGAGCCTCCGCTTGAGAAAGAAGAGGACCAAGCGATCGATCCACGAGCTCCCGTGGTTCTGCGCCCCCTCCGGCATCAGTGGTTGGGCTCCGGCAGCGACATCTCTCCATGCGGCTGCCCGCCACCTCCCGGGGTGCCCCCCTCGGGCAGCATCATGCTCGGCCGACCCTGGATCTGGAGCGCGCTATCGATCTTGAAGGCACCCCGTGTCACCACCCGTTCGCCCTCGTGCAAGCCGGACTCGACCACGTAGAAGTCTCCTGCGCGCGGGCCGAGCACCACCTCCCGTCCCTCGAAGGTGGGTCGCTCGCTAACGGGCGAGCGCACGTAGACAATGGCGCGGCGTCCGGTGAGCAGCGGCGCCGACGCGGGGATCACGAGCGGCGGCTCTGCGCCTTGCGCGCGTACTTTCGCAAGCACGCTTGCATGCACGAACATCTCCGGCTTGAGCAGCCCATCGGGATTCGGGGCCTCCACACGGACCTTGGCGGTTCGCGTGCGTGGGTCCAGCACGGGGTCGATGAACGAGACCTCACCCTGGAAGCGTCGGCCGGGAAACGCGTCACTCTCGAACGTGACCGCCTGGCCCAGCTCGATCCAGGGAAGGTCGCTCTCGTAGGCATCGAGCTTGGCCCATACGATCGAGAGGTCGGCGACCGTGTAGATGGGACTACCGGTCTCGACGTACGCTCCCTCGACCGCGTGCTTGCGCAGGACGACCCCGTCAAGGGGCGACTCGATCACGCTGAGATGCTCGGCCTTGCCTCGCTTTTCGAGCTCAGCGATCTGTGCCGGGGAGAGCCCGAGCAGTCGCAGCTTTTCGCGCGCTGCCTTGAGTGTAGCTTGTGTGCCTCTTCTCATGCGCTCCGAGTGGCTGCCCTCGAGCGCGCGTTCAGCGCGGCGAGCCTGCAAGAGCTCCTCCTGTGCGCTCACGAGCTCGGGGCTGTACAGCAGCACGAGGGGATCCCCGCGACGCACCTTCACGCCGGTGAAGTCGACGTAGAGACGCTCCAGCCGTCCCGGAACCCAGGCCGTAATCTCACGTACGCGTGTTTCATCGAGCTCGATCTTGCCGACCAGGCGCAGCTCGAAGTGCACCGGGCGCCGCTCGACCAGCACGGTCTGGATCTCGGCCCGCTTCATGGCCTCGTACGACATCTCGAGCCCGGCGACCGAGTTCTCCGCCCGCATCTCCACGGGGACGAGCTCCATGCCACAGAGCGGACAGCGACCGGGCTCGTCGGCATGGATGTGTGGATGCATCGAGCAGGTCCACCGGCCCTCCGCCGCAGGCTGCTCTGAAAGGCGCAGCTCCCCGGTGCGATCTGTTCCGCAACCGTGTCCCACGGCATAGCCAACGAGCACGAGCACCAGAGCCGCCACAAGCGCGCGTGAGCGGGTCATCGCGCCACCGCCGCGGGCTCTTCGACGCCCTCCGGTGTCATACCCATTCGCGCCAGGATCGCGGTGGTCACGCGGCCGCGGTCCGCACGCGCCCGTGCCAGCTCGAGCTGAAACTGCAGCAGGACCCGCTCGGCATCGAGCGTATCGACGAAGCTCGTGGCGCCCGTCGCGAAGCTGGTGTTTGCGGCATTGAAGGCTTGCTGGCCCAGCGGGATAAGGCTCTTGCGATAGAGCTCGATGCGACGCTCGGCATCGCGCTGCTCGAACAGCAGCACTTCCGTCTCCGCTAAGAGCCGCAGCTCGCGATCCCTCTGCGTCACCAGCGTGCCGCGGTGCCGCGCGTCGGCCTCACGGATGGCTGCACGGTACTTGGACCGCTGAACGGGGATCGGCACCGACACACTCAGAATCCAGGCATCGCGGCCAGAATCACTGAAATTCGTGAGATCCGAGCGAGACGTTCGAATGTTCTCGATCCCCAGGGTGATATCCGGAAACTGGTCGCGTCGGGTCAGGGCCAGGGAGCGGTCCGCCTCTCGAGTCTCGAATCGCAGGGCCAGCAGCTCCGGGCTGTTGCTTCGCACGTGCTCGAGAACCGTTGCGTTATCCGGTAGCGCGTCCGGCGGATCGAGCAGGGGCACGGGCCAGGGCAGGGGGACGTCGACGTCACGCCCCAGGGCTGCATTCAGGCGCTTGGCCCAGGGCTCTCGCATCTCCTCGAAAGAGCGCAGGCGATCCTCGAGCGTCCCGACCTCCACCTGCACCCGCAGCAGGTCGGACTGGGGCGCGCGACCCGTCGCGTAGCGCGTACGGACGACGTTCTCGACTCCCTCGAGTAGCGTCAGGTTCTCATGCGTGACCTCGATCGCGCGTGCCAGATACGCGTAGGCGTAATACGCGTGGGCCACGTGCTCGAAGACCGCGAGGCGTTTCTCGCGGTAGCGGTGCCAGGCGCTGAGGGCGGCCTGCTCCGCGCTGTCGACCCGCAGCCCGAGCTTCCCGAAGAAGGGGAAACGCTGCGCCAGACCGATGCGATGTTCCTGCGGACCGAGGGCCGTCTCCACCTCGTCCGTGAAGTAGCCGTAGCGCAGCGTCGGATCGGGCCAGCCAGCGGCCTGTGGCACGCGCTCGAGGGCGACTTCCCAGCGCAGGCGTGCGGCCTCGACGGCCGGGCTTTGCCTCTGCGCGAGCTCGAAATAGGCGGCCAGCGGAGCGTCCGGGCCGGGCTCCGTTTCGACGGCCCGCGCCGCATGCGAGCCGCTGAGCGTCACGGCGATTTGGAGTACGCCCAGCGCACTCCAGGCTAAAATTTCTTGCATATGTCACTCCGAATCAGGCAAAGGGGATCACGGCGCCCGCAAGCGGGCGCACGGGTTCAGCGGATCTCCCGCTTTCTAGATCTGGAGTGGTGAGCTCTGTCTCAGGTAGGCTGAGCTGGAGTCCAGAGGGGATAGGTGTGTATGGCTCGCACGGCTGGTCCAGGCCGGGAGACGCAGCTGCAGCTGGCTTGGCGCCACCAGCAGGGCAACCTGCTGCAGCGTCTCGGAAGAGAGCTTGCCCGAGACGTAGGCGTCGCACGCTGCGCAGCATTGTGCGTCGTCGTCTGCTCCTAGGTCATCCGGCGCCGCCGCCGGATGCGCGTGGCAGGGTGGTACCGCTGCCTTCGGCTCAGGCGCCGATCCCTCGCAGATCGCGGGAGCGATCGGCACGAAGATCATCAGCAGCAGCGCCAGTACTCGATTACGCATCTCGGCTTCCTGTTTCCAGTCGACCCTGAGGCGTCGCAACTATAGCGGATCGCGTGGGCGTATCCCACAGACCCTGGCCTCTAGCCTAAGGTCTAGAGTTACAATCGGTTCCGATGCTAGTCAGCCTGAAGGGCTAGGCTCCGTAGCAGAACATCATGAACAGGATCACCACCACCGATGCGTGAAGGTTCGTCCTCCGACTTCACACCTGCGCTCGGCTTTCGCTGGCTGACCCGGCTCTACGATCCCGTTCTGCGCGCAACGCTGAAGGAGAAGAAGTTCAAGGGTCTGCTGGTGCAGCAAGCGGGGATCGAGCCCGATCAGCGCGTGCTGGACCTAGGCTGCGGGACGGGCACGCTCACCGTCATGCTCGCTCGCGCCTGTCCCCAGGCGGAGGTCGTGGGTCTGGATGCGGACCCGGAGGTGATCGAGATCGCGCGCCGGAAGATCGCCAGCGCGGGCGTACGGGTCGAGCTCTTTCAGGGCATGGCGTTCGCACCGCCCTTCGACGCGAACTCCTTCGATCGCGTGGTCTCGAGTCTCGTGCTGCATCACCTGAGTCGCGTGGACAAGCGGAGGACCTTCTCGAAGCTGCGGGAGCTCTTGAAACCCGACGGCGAGCTCCACATTGCTGACTGGGGCCAGGCGCAGAACACCCTCATGCGTCTCGCATTCCTGAGCGTGCAGCTGCTCGACGGCTTCGAGAGCACCAGCGACAACGTCGAAGGTCGGCTGATTCCACTGCTGGAGGAGGCCGGCTTCGAGTCGGTGGAGGAGACGCAGCGCGAGATGACGCTCTTCGGAACGCTCTCGCTCTACCGCGCGCTCAACCCGCGTTGAGCGCTCAGCGCCTCGGCAGGCGCGTCTTTCCCATGCGCAGGATGTGCTCGAAGTGCGGCCGCTCGACCGGCATCACCGAGAGGCGCGACTGGCGGACCAGCGGCAGGTTCTTGAGGACCGGCTCTGATTTGATCTCGGCCAGCAAGACCGAGCGCTCGAACGCTCTCAGCGGCTTGAGGTCCACCACCAGCCAGCGCTCGTCCTCGGTCGTGGGGTCGCCGTAGGCCTCGCGCGTTACGCGCGCCACGCCCACCACCTCCTTGCCCTCGTTGGAGTGGTAGTAGAGGACGAGATCCCCCTTGCGCATCGACGCCAGGTGATTGCGCGCCGCATAGTTGCGAACGCCGTCCCAGTAGGTCGAGCCATCCCGCACGAAATCGTTCCACGAGTACTTGGAGGGCTCGGACTTCACCAGCCAGTAGCCGCGCGCCATCTGGACCCCCGTGCTTTCTCAGGGCGCGATCGCGCGCGCGGCCTCCGGGAGCTTGTCGGTGACCCGAATGATCGGGATTCCGGTCTGGGTGTTCTGGTGCATCTCGTGCATTGCGCGCGGGAGGTCCTCGAAAGCGTAGACCTCCTTGTGAATAGTCGGCTTGAAAACCGAGCCGTAGAGCGCGGTGCAGGCATTGGAGCCATCGATGGTATCGAAGTGCGTGTGATCCAGCGTGATCTGCTTGACCGAGGCGCCGGCGGAGTCGTAGCTGATGCGCTTGTCGAGCTGCCAGCCGGCGCTTACGTTCACACCCTCGCGCCCCATGGCCGTGAGACCCGCGGCAAAGACCGGGCCGCGCATCATGTCGCACACGATGTGTGCGCCCACGCCACCCGTGCGCTGCTTGATCTCCTTGCTGAACGCGCGCACGCCTTCCCGGTCCTGGAAGCGATTGAAGGCCTTCTGGTCGATGCCCTCGATCCCGAGCTTCTCTAGCGCGTCGCGCCGAGCCGGATTGCCCGAGCAGAAGAGCGCGCGGTGACCCTCCGCCCGCGCGAGCATCAAGAAGAGCTCCGAGACACCGCCGCCGAATGCCAGCACGTTCAGACGCGCGAGCTTCTCGCGCGGGATCTTGAGGCGTAGGATTCCGTGGCCACGGCGCCAGAGGTGGTACGCCGTCGGCGCCCGCAACGGGAGCGCCGCGATCTCCCACAGGCTGAGGCCGCAGTCGAGCGGCGCGGGCACGAGCTGCCAATCCCCGACCACGGCCTCCTCTCCGTACCAGCCGATCGATTCGGGCTGGTCGTAGGCCCAGATCCGGGTCGGATAGCCGTAGCTGTCCGGCTCGCCGTTGCAATGGGTGACCACGATCTCACCGGGCTTGAAGCGTGTGACCTGGCTGCCCACGCCCAGGACTTCGCCCAGCGCGCTGTTGCCGGGATAGATCTTTCCCCCGCGTACCTCCGTAATGTTCACGGTGTCCGCGAGCGCCGCGTGGTTCACGTTGTGCTCCGCCGAAACCGCGAGGATGCGGAGATGAACGTCACTGGCTCCCATCTCACGCAGCTCGAGCTGGTCCAGCCGGATGACCCGCGAAACGTCGAACTTGGTGAGATCATCCCCGACCCGCTGGCGTTCCTCGGCGATGGCTTCAGCGGTGATCGAATAGGCGCGTGGCATGATTTCTCCTACGGGCTCGCCCCATGCTCCGCCGGGGCTCACCTGCATCATGAGGCCTGGCGCTCAGAGCTTCAAGCCCAGGGCCAGTTTGTGTCAGACTGCGGGCGGGTGATGCCGGAGGCAAGTTGGGATGAGCGAGCAGCTTTTGGGCAAGCGGGCACTGGTGACGGGAGGGTCTCGAGGGATCGGACGCGGAATCGCGCTGGCGTTCGCCGAAGCCGGTGCCGACGTGGCTATCGGATATCGACGCGAGGCCGACGCCGCCCAGGCCGTGACCAAGGAGATCGAGGCCCTCGGCCGACGGGCTTTCAGCTTCGCCGCCGATGTGAGGGATCCACAAGCCGTGACCGAGATGACGACCGGGGCGCGCGACGCGCTCGGCGGGCTCGACGTGGTGGTCGCCAACGCCGGCGTGCCGACACGTTTCGAGCCCCTGCACGAGGTCGACCCGGGTTACTGGGAGCGCGTGATCGGCATCAACCTTACGGGCGTGTTCCACACCGTGCGCGCGGCGCTGCCCATTTTGCGCGAGCAGCGTTCGGGCGTGATCCTCACCATCTCCTCCGTTGCCGCCGACGCCTGTGGCGCGAACGGCGCTGGATACGTGGCGTCCAAAGCGGCCGTCAACGCGCTCACCAAGATGGTCGCACGCGAGAACGCAGCCGAGAACATCCGCTGCAACATCATCTCGCCGGGGCTCGTCATGACGGACATGGGTCAGGCATTGCTGGAGGCCCACGGTGAGAAGCTCGTGCGGGACATCCCCCTGGGCCGGCTCGGAACCCCCGAGGAGATCGGGCGCCTGGCGGTCTACCTGGCCTCCGACGATGCCGACTGGATCACAGGCAAGAACTTCCGGATTGACGGCGGACAGTGGTGAAGGCGGAGGGACCGCTACCACACGCTACGCGCAGCCTGCTCCCCGACGCTGTCGCGCGTCAGATCCAGAGCAAGATTCTCGACGGTACCCTCCGGGCGGGCGATCGCCTGCCGCCGGAACGTGAGCTGGCCCAGCAGCTCGGCGTCAACCGCAGCTCGGTGCGAGAGGCGCTTAAGAAGCTGGAGCAGCTGCGACTGGTCGCCATTCAACAGGGCTCCGGCATACGCGTTCAGAGCCCCGATGAGGCGAGCTTCGATCTGGTCGGGGCAATGCTGTTTCCCAGTGGACGGCCCAATCTGACACGGATCGCTGACCTGCTCGAGCTGCGCGAGATTCTTTTCGGCGGAAGCATGCGCCTCGCGCTGGAACGAGCCAGCGGCGGCGAGATCGAGGAGGTGGTAGGGCAGCTTCACCGCGCCGCTGATCCGGACTTGCCGGATGAGGATTTCGTCCAAGCACTGAGCGGACTGCAGCATGCTCTGGCCTGCATATCGGGCAATCGGATCCTGGTCATGCTCTCGAACTCCCTCGGGCGTTTTACCTCGCAAGCCGGCTTTCGCAGCGCCAACACGCTGGTGGCGCTCGACCGCCGGCTACTCGTGTCCCTGGCTCGACGTCTTGCCGTGGCGATGGAGGCGCGCGACGTCGAGCGCGCACAGGGGTTCTTGATGGATATCTTGAGGCGTGTAACTCGAGCCACGCTCAAGGGGCTCGATCCCCCCATCGCAACGGCCTAGGCGGCCGACCCGCGACTTGCCCTCAGGGAAAGGTTGACCCAGCGGGAGCCCGCGGGATAAAACTGTAGCCCGGGGCAGCGCATCCACGCCAAGGGACGCCACAACACAGAGGAGCCGTTGTATATGCGGATACCTACGCGCCAGGCGCTACAACCCAGCGGCGGTCGTATCGAGTTTCTGAAGGGCTTTCTCCGCAACCCCAAGGAGGTGGGTTCGGTGGTCCCGAGTTCCCGCTTTCTCACGCGGCGGGTGCTCGAGTGTGGGGCGGTCGACAAGGCGCGGATGATCGTGGAGCTGGGTCCGGGAACGGGTGTGTTCACGGGCGAGATCTTGAAGCGCATGCGGCCGAACGCGAAGTTGGTGGCGGTCGAGATCAACCCGAGATTCGTGAGCATGTTGCGGTCGAACTACCCGGATCCGCGGCTATCCGTTTACGAAGGAAGCGCATCGGATCTGGAGCAGGCGCTGATAGAAGTGGGCACGTCTCAGGCGGATCTGGTGGTCTCCGGGATTCCGTTCTCGACCCTGGCGCATGCAACGAGGCGGGCCACCCTCGAGGCCGCGCGCCGCGTACTGGGTCCGGGGGGCTACTTCGTGGCTTACCAGGTTCGGAGCCACGTGCGCCGCTTTGCCGAGCCAGTCTTCGGTCCGGGCGAGACACATCGGGAGTTCTTGAACCTGCCACCGATGCGGATCTATGTCTGGCAGAGGCCCCTCGGCGACGCGTGAGGATCCGTTTTCCGAACGGACCCGATCGCATCGAAGGCGAGCTCCAGCTGCCGTCCGGCCCGGGTCCACACCCCGGTGTGGTGCTCATCCCGGATGTGGGCGGGCTGTCCGAGCTCTATGTGGACTTCGCGCGTAAGCTCGCCGACTCGGGCCTCGCGGCGCTTGCGCTGAACCTCTACTCCCGCGGCGAGAAGCCCGATCTCTCGAGCCTCGACGCCATCTTCAAGTTTCTGCGTGAGCTCCCCGACCGCCAGGTGCTGAGCGACGTGCAGGCGGCGCTCGATCACCTGGCTCAGCGTGCCGAGACGCAGGCCAAACCGCTCGCGGTGATGGGGTTCTGTGTGGGGGGCCAGTACACTGTCCTGGCCGCATGTGGCTGCCGGGGTGTCTCGGCCGCGGTCGTCTGGTATGGGATGCTGCGCGTGCCGGGGATCGACGAGCGCAATCCAGAGCACCCGCTCGATGCGCTGCCCCGGCTGAGCTGCCCCCTGCTGGGGCTCTTTGGCCAGGAGGATGCCATTATTCCCCAGGCGGATGTGGATGAGCTTCGGCGTCGGGGAGCGGGGTTGCGGCACCCCGTCGAAGCTGTCGTCTACCCCGGAGCGGGACACGCTTTCGCCAACCCCGGACGTCCCGACGCCTACCGTCCGGAGGCCGCCGCCGACGCCTGGGCTCGCACACTGGCCTTTCTTCAGAGACACTGCGGCGCGTAAGCCACGCGCTCCGGACTCAAGCGCCGCGCTTTATGCGCCGTTGCCTATGGCATGCGATGGCTCTTTCCATGGCTCCGGGGCCGGCGTGTGCCCGAGAAGCGGCCTGCCCGGATGCGCCCGACCGAGCCGCGGGCGTCACAGGCCCAGACAGAGGCGCCAGCTAAGCTCTTTCTGGAAGGCGAGGACGCGCAACGGCCCGTGAACCTGAGCGGCGGTCTGGAGACGATCGCCACGCCGCTCGACTTTGGAGCCGAGCTGTTGCAGGAGATCCAGAGGCTTCGGGCTCGGGCCGACGACCCTGTCGAGCGGGAGCTGTACAAGGAGCTCGAGCGGGGGCTGAGGAGCGATGGCCTGCAGCTGCCCCCCATGCCGCAGGTGATCCTGCGGGTGCACCGGCTGATCGACTCGGGACTCTTCAACGTGGAGGACCTGGCACGGGGGGTCGAGCTCGACCCGGCTCTAGCCACCAAGATGGTAGGAGTCGCGAACAGCCCCTTCTATGCGGGCATGGAGCCGGCGCAGTCGGTGCGAGACGCGATCGTGCGCATCGGCATGCTTGAGACGCGCAACATCCTGATGGCCATTCTGCTGCGCTCGCGTGTGTTTCGCGTGCCGGGCTTCGAGCAACTGACGCAGGACATGTGGGAGCACGCGCTGGCGGCATCGGTCACGTGCCGAGCGCTGGCGGCGCAGCTGAGGATCGATCCTGATCTGGCCTTCCTCGGAGGTCTGGTGCACGACGTGGGGCGCGCGGTGATCCTGTCCTGTGCGGGCGACCTCCGGCGCCGCTCGCGCGGCCGGCTTCAGCCCGACCTCACGCTGCTCCAGGCGCTGATGGAACGGCTGCATGCGCCCCTGGGCGCGATCGTCATCGAGTCCTGGTACCTGGGCGACGACCTCGCCGTGGCCATCGCCCACCACCACCAGCCCGACGCTGCCCCCGAGCCAGCGCGGCCCCTCTCCCAGCTCATGGCCGCGGGCGACGAGCTGGCCAAGGTGCTGCGCGAGCTGGGCGAGGATGATACTCCGCCGGTGGCACGGCTCGGGCCTCACCTCGAGCCACTGGGTCTGTCGGCGGACGTCGCGGCTCAGATCATGGCCGAGGTTCGGGAGGAGTTCGAGGAGCTCGGCAAAGTCCTGTAGGCTGAGGCGACCCATGCCCGACCGGCCTACCAAGCTCGAGCTGCTCGAGGCGGTGCGCGGGTTCCTGGAGCGGGAGCTCATCCCGGAACTCGAGGGTGTCCAGCGCTTCCATGCTCGGGTGGCCGCCAAGGTGCTTGGCATCGTGAGCCGTGAGATCGAGCTCGAGGAGCCCGCATTCCGGCGTCAGCATCGGACGCTGGCCGCCCTGCTGGGGCAGTCAGCCCCGGAGCCGGCGCAGCTGGCGGAGGTCGCTCAAGGCGTCGAGCGCATGGAGCGGGAGCTGACTCGTCGCATTCGCGCGGGCGACGCCGACAATTCGCCCTGGCGCGAGTCAGTCCTCGAAGCGTTGAGCGCCGGGGTGCGGGAGCGCCTGGCCATCTCGAACCCCGCCTATCGTTAACATGAACGCCGCGTTCCTCGCCATCGCCGTAATCGCGGTCTACGTGCTCAGCTACCGCTTCTACTCCGGCTTTCTCTCGCGACGCGTGTTCGGCTTGAGTCGGGACGAGCCGGTTCCCGCACGCGAGCTCGAGGACGGGGTTGACTTCGTTCCCACCCGCATGCACGTGCTCTGGGGCCACCACTACACCTCCATCGCCGGGGCTGCACCGATTGTCGGCCCCACGCTGGCGGTCATTTGGGGCTGGGTGCCCGCCTTGCTCTGGGTGGTCGTCGGCACGGTTCTGATGGGCGCGGTGCATGACTTCTCAGCGCTCGTCATCAGTCTCCGCAATCGCGGGCGCTCCATCGGCGAGATCGCGGGGACGGTGATCAGCCCCCGCGTGCGCATCCTCTTTCTCATGATCATCTCGCTTCTGGTCTGGATCGTGCTCGCGGTGTTCGCGTTCATCATCGGAACGCTGTTCGTGAGCTACCCCTCCGCGGTCTTCCCGATCAACGTGCAGATCATCCTCGCACTTCTCTTGGGCTGGGGGGTCTACCGGTTGAAAATGAGGATCCTGCCGCTCTCGATCGTGGGCTACGCGCTGCTCTTGCTCGCGGTCTTCTATGGTCAGGAGTTTGCGGACGCGCTCCCGGCCCTCGGCCAGATCTCGGTGGGCACCTGGGTTTGGATCCTCATGCTCTACTCGTTCGTGGCGTCGGTGCTGCCGGTCTGGCTCCTGCTCCAGCCGCGGGACTACCTGAACTCACATCAGCTGGTCACGGGGCTATTGCTGCTGTTCAGCGGACTCATGCTCCTGCAGCCGGAGATCCAGGCCCCTGCGCTCAATCCCAATCCCGAAGGCGCTCCGCCGCTGCTGCCCTTCCTCTTTATCACCATTGCCTGCGGCGCGATCTCGGGCTTCCACGGGCTCGTGGCGTCAGGTACGACCTCGAAGCAGATCTCCTGCATGACGGACGCGCGACCGATCGGCTATGGGGGCATGCTCGGCGAGGGTACGCTCGCGCTGATGGCCGTGATGGCTGCGACCGCCGGCTTCGCCAGCTCGAGCGAGTGGTTCGCCCACTACCACAGCTGGTCGGCGGCCTCGGGTCTTGCGCCCAAGCTCAGCGCCTTCGTGGATGGCTCGGGCCGCTTCTTGGTGGAGCTCGGCATTGCGCAGGGTGTGGCGAAGACCTTCGTTGCCGTCATGGTGATCGCCTTTGCCGCAACCTCCCTGGATACGGGGGCGCGCATTCAGCGGCTCATCATCTCCGAGCTGGCCGCGACCGCGGGGCTACGCCTGCTCACGAACCGCTTCGTGGCGGCGGCGCTCGGGATCGGTGCCGCGCTGCTGCTGGCCGTAACGCAGGCGGGGGGCAAGGGCGGTCTCATTCTCTGGCCGCTCTTCGGGACCACCAACCAGCTGGTCGCCGGAGTCACCCTGCTCGTGGTCTCGGTCTGGCTGCGGCGCATGGGCAAGCCGTACCTCTACACCTTCATCCCCATGTTGCTCGTGGGGGCGGCCACGCTTGTGGCCATGCTGGGTGAGGTTCGGGGCCACATCCTGGGAGAGCGCTGGCTGCTGGCTTCCATGGGAGGTCTCATCCTGGTCCTGGACGTTTGGGTGCTGCTGGAGGGTTTCCACATGCTTTACCGCAAGCCGAACCCCCCATATTGATTGCCCCATAAGCATCACCTACCGTTCTCGTCCCCTCGCCGGACGGAAGCACTTGGAAGAAAACATCGGGGGTGAGGCCAGGCGTGGGCAGTCGAGCCGCAGCCGCAAAGGGGCTCCGCGGCGCAGGGCCCGGGCCCCGCTTGAAGAGGTCGACTTCGGCGAGCTGTACGCCCTGGAGGAGATCCCGGTCGACACCGAGGACGGCTGGCGGCTGACCCTGACGCGCTATCGGCCCCACACGCAGCCCGTTTCCCAGCCGCTGCGCGGCGTACCCCTGCTGCTGGTCCACGGCTATACCCAGAACCGTCGCGCCTGGAGCTCAGGCGAGTTCGTCAAGACCATGCTGCGCTTCGGAACCGATCTCTATCTGCTGGAGTTACGCGGCCACGGCAAGAGCAGCGTGAAAGCGCAGCACCAGCGGGCGCGGAAGGAGAAGACCCCGCTGCCCAGCGATATCGACTACGGCTGGGATATCGATAGCTACCTGCTCTTCGACCTTCCGGCCGCGGTGGCGGCGGTCAAGCGGGCCAGCGGCCGGGAGCGCATCTTTTACTGTGGTCACAGCCTGGGCGGGATCCTGGGCTACGCCTACGCCACGCTCTTCGATGACCTGATGGGGCTGGTCACGATCGGCTCGCCCTCCGACTTCTCGCGCATGCCGCTGTGGCTGCGGGGGCTGGGATGGGGACCGATCGTGCTCTTTCCCGTGATCGATTTGACGCTCACTTCCTTCAACCTGGCGCGCTTCGTGGGGCGCAATCTGGCCCGGGCTCTGGGCCTCCGGGCTCCAGCCCGGGGCTTCAAGCCGCTGCACTTTCGCCGTCTGCCCTTCCGCTCGCTCTTCAAATGGGCCGAGAGCAACCTGCGCCGGGGCACGCATGTGTCGCTCGGAGCCGGAATTCCCTTCAGCCGCCCGTTGCTGTATCAGCCCCGCAACGTGGCATTGAGCGCGCTACGACCGCTCCTTCGGGAAGGAGGGACCGATGAGCCACGCGGCACCGCGGCGCAGTTCGCGCGCTGGCTGCGTCGAGGGGAGCTCGTGAGCTATCGCATCCGGCACGACATCGCCGCGGCCTTCCCACGCATTCGTATCCCGGTCGCGATCTTCTTCGGCGACGAGGACCCTTTTGCATCGGTGCGAACCACGCGCAACGTCTACCGCTCGGTGTCGAGCGATTATCTGCTCTGGCGGCCTGTGCGAGGCAACAGTCACCTGGATTTGACCATGGGCTACGATATCCGCCAGATCTGCTACGACATAAGAAACCTGATGAGCTACGCCCTGGACCACGAAGGTACGCCACCGGCGCACGGGCGGCGCCGGCGCACGCGCGATCAGTGAGCTTGCAATGGAGGTCTATCTTGTTCGCCATGCCGCGCAGCACGTGGCCGAAGAAGACCGGTTCCGCGACACGGGACTGACGGCGGCCGGGGAAGACCAGGCCCGCAGCCTGGCCAAGCTGCTGCGCGAGGCGGATTTCGGGGTCTGCTTGAGCTCTCCCATGCGTCGGGCGGTGGAGACTGCGCGACTACTGCTGGAGGGCCGCGAGATCCCACTACGCCTGGATGAGAACCTGGCCGAGGGCCACCCCGGGGACCTGGCAGGCCTGAGCGAGTCCGAGGCCCGGTCACGCTACCCGGATGACTTTCGTCTCGGGCGCACCGTGGTGGCGCGCGTCGCGGCCATGGGGCGAACTGCCCCCGGAGGGGAAACGCGGGAGGCTTTCCTCGAGCGCGCCCGGGGCGCAGCACGGACCGTGACGGCGGAGTTTGAGCGAGGGGGCTCCCGCCTGCTGGTGGTCGCGCATGGCGGCCTGCTCAACTATCTATTGCAAGTCCTGCTCCGACAACCGCTGCGCGATGAAGTTCCGTTCGGCTTCGAACATTGCGGCGTCGCCCGGCTGCTCTACTACCGCGAGCGACCTGAGTTCGGCCCCTTCCCCATGCTTCGCTTCGGCCCGCGCTGAGAACGCCTTCGAGCCCGCTCCGAACCCGTGTTTACGGCGGAGGATCCACCGGAATCCTTGACGCCTACCCGGCGAAAGGGCTACCTCTGCGCCCGGCTGATGCGTACCCCCGCACGCATATTCATATTTTCGACACTCGGACTCGGGCTCGCGCTTCTCGTGACAGCCACCGCGACCGGTATCTACGGCTATACCGACGCTGAGCTTGCGGGCCCCGAGCAGCCGATCGCCTTCAGTCACCAGGTCCATGCCACGAAGCTCGGAATCGAGTGCCTGTACTGCCACACCGCGGCGGACAGGAGCCAGCACGCCACGGTCCCCGCAGTCTCGATCTGCGTGGGGTGTCATCAGTGGGTTAAGAAGGGTGAGACGGAGGGCAGTGCCGAAGAGATCGCGAAGATCCTGGACTACCACCAGAAGGGAGAATCCATCCCCTGGATCCGTATCCACAACCTTCCGGAGTACGTGCAGTTCAGGCACCACCGCCACGTGCGCGCAGGCGTCGAGTGCCAGGAATGCCACGGTCCCGTCGAGACCATGAACCGCGTGTACATGACCAAGGACACGAAGCTACGCCCTCACAGCTTGTGGCTGCCCGCGGCAAAGCTCGAGATGGGCTGGTGCATCGACTGCCACCAGAAACGTGAGGCGACGACCGACTGCGTCGCCTGCCACTACTAAGTCAGGGAAGGTTCACGTCATGCCCGAACTCGATCGCAGAGACTTCCTGAAGGTTGTTGGTCTGACTGCCGGCGCCGTCGCAGCGGCGGGCTGCCAGGAACCGGTCGAGAAGGTTATTCCCTACCTGAACCAGCCGGAGGAGGTGATCCCCGGCATCGCGACTTACTACAACAGTACCTGTCGCGAGTGCCCGGTCGCATGTGGCATTCGCGTGAAGACACGCGAGGGGCGGCCCATCAAGGTGGAGGGCAACCCGGACGATCCCGTGAGCCGCGGCTCGCTCTGCGTTCGCGGCCAGGCCAGCCTGTATCGCACCTACGACGCGTCCCGTTTCAAGGGGCCGATGGTGCGTCGCGACGGCCAGCTCGTGCCGATTCCCTGGGAGGAAGGGCTCAAGCTCCTCGTCGAGAAGCTGGCTGCCTCCGCGCAGGGGAAGGTCTTCTTCCTGGGCGGGCTCGAGACCGGCACGCTCGACGAGCTGGTCGATCGTTTCCTCGACGCGATCGGCTCCCCGCATCGGGTGCGCTTCGAGCTCTTTGCGTACGAGGCGCTGCGCACGGCCAACGAGCGGCTCTTCGGACGCGCCGACGTTCCGCACTTTGCGCTGGACCGGGCCGACGTGGTCGTGTCCTTCGGCACGGATTTCATCGAGACCTGGCTCAACCCGCTCCAGAACCAAGTGAATTTCAGCAGGGGGCGCCGCGAGGGGCGCGGCTTCGCCGCCCACATCGGACCTCGTCTCGGCCTCTCGGGCTCGAACGCCGACCTCTGGCTGGCACCGAACCCGGGCACCGAGGTGCTGGTTGCGCTCGCGCTGGCACACGGCGTGGCCAAGCAGCGCAGGAATGGGAACCGGGGCTGGCTGGCACAGTACAGCGCAGCGAAGGTGGCGGAACGAACCGGGCTCGAGGCCGCGAAGATCGATGCGCTCGCCGACCGCATTTCCAAGGCGCACGCGCCGCTCGCGTTGCCTCCGGGGAACGAGCTTCTGGGGACCAACGCCGCGGCCTTCACGGAGGCGGTGCAGATCCTCAACCACGTGAGCGGCGCCATCGGGAAGACCGTGGTCTTCGGACCCGATCACAAACTGAGCAAGCTGGCCCGCTTCCGCGACATCAAAGAGCTGGCGGGCAAGATGCGCGGGGGCGAGGTGTCGGTGCTGCTTCTGCACGGCGCCAATCCCGTCTACAGCGTCCCCCAGATCGGCTTCGCCGACGCCATGGGGAAATCGGATCTGTTCACCGTCAGCTTCTCGAGCGCCAACGACGAGACCACGGCGCTGGCGGACCTCGTTCTGCCGGACCACACACCGTACGAGTCTTGGGGCGATGCCGAGCCGATTCGTGGCGTGCGGCGCCTGCAGCAGCCAACGGTTCGGCCACTCATGGATACGCGGGCCGTGGGGGACGTGCTGCTGGACGTGGCCCGCAGGCTCGGGAAAGGGGGCTCGCTGCCCGACGGCGACTTCCGGGATCTACTGGTTTCGAAATGGGGCGCCGCGGGCTTCGATGCGGCGCTGGCGCGCGGTGGGACGTTCAAGCCCGCGTCCTCGCAGAGCGTGGCACTCTCGAAGAAGCTCGGCCCCCGGGACGAGTTCGCGCCGGCGGAGCTGGGCGGTGATGGGGACCTGGTGCTCGTGGCTTACCCCTCGCTGCACCTGTACGACGGTCGCAGCGCGCGCATTGCCATGCTGCAGGAGATTCCGGATCCGGTGCTCAAGACGACCTGGGAGAGCTTCGCGGAGCTGCACCCGGACACGGCCAAGGCCAAGGGGATCCGCCAGGGCGACATCGTGCGCGTGAGCACGGAGGCCGGGTCGATCGAGCTGCCCGCCTTCCCGCACAAGGCCCTGCGCCCGGGCGTGGTTGCGATCGCGATCGGTCGCGGCCATCAGCCCGTCGATCCCGAGGTGCCCGAGTCCCCCGACTGGCACAAGCGACGCGATCGCATCGGCGCAAACGTGCTCGAGCTGCTGCCGGGACGTCTCGACGCCAGCTCCGGGGGTCTGGCCTGGCTTTCCGCCAAAGCGAAGGTGGAGAGCACGGGTCGTAAGAAGCTGCTGGCCGTGACTCAGCAAGACTTCGATCAGCAGGGGCGTGGCTTCGCCCAGTCCACCACCATGGCGGCACTGCTGGGTCTGGAGGAGGATCACGGAGGGGCACCGCACCTCGAGACCAAGGAGTACGACGCTGCCGACGATGCGGCCCCCGAGAGCCCCTACCGCTGGGGGATGTCCATTGATCTCGACGCCTGCTCCGGCTGCAATGCCTGTATTTCCGCATGCAACCAGGAGAACAACATAGCCACGATCGGTGAAGATCAGGTACGCATGGGCCGCGAGATGCACTGGATTCGCATCGAGCGCTACGTAGACGACGATCACGGCGCGCTCTACGTGCAGCATAGCCCCATGCTCTGTCAGCACTGTGGCGCAGCGCCGTGCGAGAATGTGTGTCCAACCCTCGCCACGTATCACAACGAGGAAGGGCTGAACGTGATGGTGCCGAACCGCTGCATCGGCACCCGCTATTGCAGCAATAACTGCCCCTACAAGGTGCGCCGCTTCAACCACTTTGCCTATGACCAGTCGGTGCGTGAGCCCGAGAACCTGGC